>Ga0081539_10000176_pt1 | contig 150292 bp, 147 predicted proteins | sample TabmetS4T2R2_FD_71023 | JGI IMG/M metagenome (GOLD analysis project Ga0081539, IMG submission 71023) | Tabebuia heterophylla rhizosphere microbial communities from the University of Puerto Rico - S4T2R2 | ecosystem: Host-associated > Plants > Roots > Rhizosphere ... | reverse complement strand
GATTTCGGCTTGGCGCCAAAAGGGGACTGAGGACGCCTGCCGCTCAATCCTGGCGCGGAAGGCCCAGACGATACACGCCGCGGAAATCTGCGGGATCGGCGGGCTTGCCCTTGCGGTAGATGACAAGACGACCCGCGCGCGCCAGCTCGACCGCCGCGTCGCGGATCGGCATCAACAGCCCATGCCAGTCGCCGCCCGGGGCAATCGCATGCGCGATCTCCGGCGCGCTCAGGGTGCCGGGGCCGGCGCGCATCAGGACCTCAAGGATGCAATCTTCGAGGGCAATGGACTGCGGCGAATCGGGAGCGGACATGCATCCTGCAATGGCTCATGGACGCAGGTATCGCAAGCGCGCCTGCTGCGAGCGGGCGAAGCCGGTTGATCGCGTCCGATCCGGTGTGGCAGAATAGAGCTCTTTCGGAATCCCGACATGGCTCTGACGCTCGTCATCGGCAACAAGAATTATTCGTCATGGTCGATGCGGCCCTGGCTTGCGTTGAAGGCCTGCAATATCGCCTTCGATGAGGTATCGATTCCGCTCTACACCGGCGATGCCGACAAGCAGCGCATCCTGAAATTCAGCCGCGCGGGCAAGGTGCCGGTGCTGGTCGATGGCGACGTGACGGTCTGGGATTCGCTGGCCATCATTGAATACGCCGCGGAACGATTTCCCGAAGCGCAGCTGTGGCCGCAGGATGCGGCCGCGCGCGCGCACGCCCGTTCGGTATCGGCGGAAATGCATTCGGGCTTCGCGGCGCTGCGCGAGGAATGCGGCATGAACCTGCATCGGCCGGTCGGCGCCAAGGCGCTTTCCGATCAGGCGCGTGCGGATATCGCGCGCATTCAGGAGAGTTGGGCCGCATGCCGGGCGCGCTACGGAGAAAGCGGGCCATATTTGTTCGGCGCCTTCAGCGCTGCGGACGCCATGTATGCCCCAGTGGTGCATCGCTTCCGGACTTACGCGATCGAAGTGACGCCGGACGTTCGCGACTACATGGAAACGATGATGGCGCTGCCGGCGTTTCGGGGCTGGACCCGCGCAGGGCTTGCGGAAACGCTGGTGATCGAGAAGTTCGAGGTGGATTGAATTGTTGACAAATCGTTGCGCTGGGCGCGCATCGATTGTGATCACCTCATCGAGGAAGATTTTTGTGCACAGCCTGACCTGCTCGTCGGGCGCTTTACGGAGACAAAACGTGAGAAACCTCTATTGTCTCGGTTCGGCTGTTCTATCGTTGCTCTTCAATTCCGCAGCGATCGCCGCGCCGCCGCCGTGCAACCCCATTAGTATCTGCGCGGACTTGTGGGTCGCAGCTCACAATGTCGGAACGCAGACCTCGTTTTTTTCGGTTAGCGGTCATACAGCGCTCGCAACCGCCATCAGCAAGGACAGCGTTGTTCGCGCTCAGCAAACTATCAATGTCCGCAAGGGACCGGGGGATTGGGACAATCCACCATTTGAGTTGACGACCGGCAGCGCAATCAGGGTGAAAGAGTTGAAAGCATTGCCGGTGCCCGGCGGAGTGCAAATTTGGCTCCAGATAGCCGAGCCCTCCACGCCTGCGCCACCGGTGGTGCCCGCGCCGCCACCGGCCCAGCTTGGTGCAGAGCCCTGCTTCCAACTGCCTACCGCGATGCCGACGTCTGCGACGCCTGTCATAACACCGCCGAGCGCGCACCCGCCCACGGCATCGGACATAATGCGGCTGTTGGAGGGACGAGACATATTTTGCGACGAATCGGGTCTCATCGTTCATCAGGATTCGGATGGACGCTTCAATGGCGGAGATACCGCTCAACGTGAGGGATGGTACTGGGTGGGAGTTTGGATTCGCGAGCACACTCCCGGGCTTGCGCCATGGACCCATAAGCGCAAGCTGACATTCGACCAGGTATTAAAATTGCTTGAGCCCGCGTCCGATGGAGTATTCTATCGGCATCCCAAGCAGGCTCCATTCAACAATCCGTTCGACAAAGAATGGGGATTCTCGCGTGATCAGATGGTTCCTATGGTCGCTGCGATGGGTTTGTGGGGCAAGCATGACGCCATCCGACGATTGTGGGAAGCGCTGCCTGAGGATTTGCTCGGGAAGCACTCTTTCAATGGAAATTGGCGAAACTTCCTTGGACAAGACGGGTGGAATTGCAGCGAAATAAAGAAGATGAGCTGCAGTCCGACGGCCGACTGCTCACTTAAAGTCGACAATCGCACCTGCACCCTCGCGATAGATGATCGATCATGCTCGCTGAATGTGGATAATCGTGACTGTTCACAACCACACGATGAGCGTAGTTGCTCGCGATGCATACTGCCAAACATTTTTACGGGCGGCTGTTCTCAGATGGGCAATGATCCAGTCTGTGAGCTTGAGAAAGCGGGGCAGAATAAGATTTATGAGAGTAACAAGGCGCTTTGCGAGGCTGCTAAGGCCGGCCAAAATGCGCTATACGCGACTCAGAAGGCCACCTGCGAGACCGAAAAGGCTTCACAGAACGCTATTTATGCCGGTTCGAAAGCAAGTTGTGAAGCTCAAAAGGCAGGTCAGAACGCGATCTATAGCATTGATAAGGGGCTTTGCGAGACCGCGAAGACCTCCGGAAAACTTGCTTGCGAGGCCGAAAAGTCCGCAAAGCAGGTGCTGTGTATGGCATCAAATATCCATAGCGGAGACTTTATCGGTCCAGCCACGGTGAATCTTTTTTGGCGAGCTCTCGATCTGGATCCAATGCTATCCCCGAGCGTGCTCCCGATCATCAGCCTTCCAAGCGGTCCGGCGGGTGAAGCGGAACTCTTGATGAATCAGGGCCTGATGGGGAAAGACGTACAAACCACTTGGCGCCTGGGCGAGGTCGTGGTGACGACGAGCAATAACCCTGACAAGGTTGGGGATGATCTCAACAACATCGTGATGCTGTTGATCTCCAAGCTACGACATCCGAGTGCTTTAAGTCAGCTGGCGACCACCGCATATGCGACGGGCCGTCCTCACAGTTATGGATCGTATTTGCGTCAGTATTATACAACTTATGGCGATGACATGGCCAATTTGAGCGACCGGATCAAGGTCGGGATCGTCAATGGTTGGAAGCCTGACGTGTCCGCTCCATACGGCGCTGTGCGCTGGTATCACCGAGCTAGCGAGGGAGCTAACCCCCAGCTCGGCACCTTGTACGCGCCAATAATCGAGAGGTTTATAAAGTGACGCCCTGAGCTTCCGCCAAGCCGTTGTTTGTATGCTGTTTTCTTCCGGGGCGAGATTAATGTGCATGCTTGTCAAATTTTTATCCAGGCGCCAAACGAGGGTGTTATCTCTCTGAAAAACCTGCAAAATCCGCGTATTTGCCATGTCCTGATGTGACTGGCCAAATCGACCGAGCGCGTGCTATACCGATTGCGGGACTTTTCAGTCGGCGATGGCTAGCGGGACCGTGGGCGTGGCCGGCATTTCCGTGTGATGGAGAAGGCGTTGAAGCACAAGTTTGGCGTGGGTGAGACCGTTTATTTTACTGCCAGCAATGTCGCTCGTCCGGCTGCCAGCGGCACCTATGAGGTGATCCGGCTGCTGCCGACCGACGGAGACGACTGCCAGTACAGGATCAAGAGCTCGACTGAGGCGTTCGAGCGGGTGGCCAAGGAAAGCCAGCTCGACGTCGGCTGATCGGCTGTCTGCGCGCGGCGCGAGCCGGGCTCTGCCGAACGCTTAATCAGATCAAAAGAGAGCGGGGATCGCCGTTAAGTTGACGCATTCTGCGTCTGCTTAATGTGGAGCGAATTGGCATTGGCTTTTGCCGGAAGCGTTCTGGATGGCGAGGATCGAAGCGCGATCCAGCTTTGGGGATACCGCCATGGATTGGGCCTGGCCCTCGCTTGATGAAATCTGGCGTTCGCCGACATTCCCGATGTGGCTGACCCTGGCCGCGGCGGGCTTCTTCGCGCTTATCCTGTTGATCACGCTGCTGCGCGCCGAGAGATCGGTCGCCAACGGCGCCTTGACGGTGATCACCCTGCTGGCGATCGCTATCGCGGTCGCTGCGACCATTCGCGGTTTCGGGTCCAGCGGCGGGAGCGGTTCGCGGGACAGCTCGCCGGCTCAATCAACGGCGGTTGCGCTGCCGGCCTTGTCCTGCGTTGACGATCTGGCGGGCGAGACGGTGCTCGCCGCTTGCGAAAAGCTTTTGTTCGGCTCCGCCGACGCCGCGGCCGCGGCGGTGTCCTATGCCGCGGCGCGGCTTTCGCAACTGACTTCATTCGGCGATGCCGCCAGCGCAAACAAGAACATGACGCCGGAGCTGGCGACATTGCGGCGATCGATCGAGCGTGATCGCTATGGCCTGATGGCTTATGTGCTGTCAGCCCGTGATCGCTGCCAGCCCGCCCAATGCGCCGCCTACCGGTCGCTGACCGATCACAACCAGATCGCCGCCAATATGGACGAGCGGGTCTATGAGGGCCTGATCTTGCGCTATTCGCCGTCGTGGAATGCGCCGGCAACGCCTGTGGCCGCCGCCACTGCAGTGCTTCCCCCCTCGCTTCCCACCGGCAAGCCGACCAATGTCGATTTCCCAAGCGCGGCGTCCACTCCGCCGGTCAATATCATGACTCCCGAACCGCCCATTGCCGCCGCACCTGCCGCGCCGCGTCCATCGCCGGCGGCCAATGCGCAGACACCGGCGCCGCGTCCCACAACCGCATCGACCGCGCCTAAGAAGCAACCGGGGCCGAAGGCGAGGGCGGCGCCGGTTCAGCTTGCGCCGGCCCCCGGGGCACCGGCCGCCGCCGCTCCCGCCGCGACCGACGACTGATCCTTTCAAACAACGCCGCCGAAAGCTAATCTGGATACATGCCGCTACATCTGATCAAGCTTGCCGTCGGCTGTGACTCCGTGAAGGAGCTCACGGGCTGGGTCGCCGAACGCATGAAGACGGCGAAGCGGAAAGGGCTGCCGCGCCATCATATTCACATCACCCGGATGACGCCGAAGCGCGATGAAGAGATCCTCGCCGGTGGTTCGCTGTATTGGGTGATCCGCGGCGAGATCGCAGCACGGGAAAAAATCATCGCGATCGAGCCGTTCCGTGATCGCGACGGCATCGGGCGATGCCGTCTGGTCATGCAGCCAAAAGTGATTGCGGTCTCGCCGCGGCCGATGCGCCCGTTCCAGGGCTGGCGCTATTTCACGGAAGACGCCGCACCGGCCGACCTCGGCAAATCCGCCGCCAGCATTGCGGCAATGCCGGAGCCGCTGCGCCGCGAATTGCGTGATCTCGGATTGCTTTAAATCCCGATATTGTCGATCAGCCTTGTGTTGCCGATCTTGGCGGCGACCAGCAGGCGGATCGGTCCATCCCTGACGGATGCGACCGGCGCCAGCGTCTGCGCATGACGTGCCTCGAAATAGTCCAGCACAAAACCGGCCGCGGTGATCAGTTCGGCCCCGCCGGCCAGGGCGGCCTCGAGATCGTCGCCGCCGCGCAGCCGCTTGGCCGTCGCCTTCATGGCGCGATATAGCGCGGGCGCGGCGCGGCGTTGCTCGGGGGTGAGATAGATATTGCGTGAGGACATCGCGAGGCCGTCGCGTTCGCGCACCGTGGGGGCGGCGATCACCCGTACGCCGAGATCGAGGTCGCGCGCCATTTGCGCGATCACGCGGAGCTGCTGAAAATCCTTTTGCCCGAACAAGGCGACATCCGGCCGGCATTGCGTGAACAGCTTGCCGACCACGGTCGCGACACCGACGAAAAAGTGTGGCCGGAAACGATCCTCCAGCCCGGCGGTGGCCGGCCCTTCGGTAAGGATCTTGCTGGCAAAACCGGCTGGATACATGGTCTTGACGTCGGGATTCCAGATCAGGTCGACCTTCTCGGCCGCGAGTCTGGCCACATCGGCCTTCCAGGTCCGCGGGTAGGAGGCAAAATCCTCGGTCGGCGCAAACTGCGCCGGGTTGACGAAAATCGAGACCACGACCTTCGCCGCGCGCCGTTTCGCCAGCCGCACCAGCGACACATGGCCGTCGTGGAGCGCCCCCATGGTAGGGACCAGCGCAATCGTGGCCTTTTCCGCGCGCCCTCCATCAAGCGCGCGGCGCAAGGCCGGTAGCGTGCGCACGATCATGGGGCTGCGGAACATCAAGGCTCGATCTGGGAAGGCAAGGGGCGGCTGCTTCCAGCCCTTGGGCGGGACGCCGACCTTACCAAAGCCAGCGCGGCCGCGCCAAGCCTGCCAGTTCCGGTCCACGGGCTTTCCTTCTCTCCGATGACCTCCGAGAGGCGGGCAAAATCCACAGCTGCCGCCGCCTCGCCGGTCGGATTCATGATTAAGGCAAACGGTCAACGCTTTGAGGGCCTTAACACGCATTTCACTTGACCGCGGGGCGCGCGTGATTTGAAGATATCCACAGGGGTTTGAAGATGTTGGTGCAGACCAGTCAGGGGCAATCCGGCTCGGCGCATGTGGTTGTGCTGGGCAATGAGAAGGGCGGTTCGGGCAAATCCACCACCGCGCTGCATGTTGCCGTTGCTTTGCTCAAGGCCGGCCAGCGCGTCGCCACCATCGACCTCGATTGCCGCCAGCAAAGTTTTAGCCGCTACATCGCCAACCGGCGCGCCTGGGCGCGCCGCACCGGCCTCAATCTCGAACTTCCGGTGCATCGCTGCATCAAGCTCGGCGACACCATGCAGATCGCCGACAACGAATCGTCGGAGTTTCTGCAGTTCATGGAAGCCGTCAGCACGGTGGAGCGGACGTTCGATTTCATCGTCATCGATACGCCGGGTTCGGACAGCTATCTGATGCGGCTCGCGCATTCGATGGCGGATACGCTGGTGACGCCGATCAATGACAGCTTTCTGGATTTCGACGTCCTCGGCACCGTCGATCCCGCGACCTATGCGGTGACCGGCGAGAGCCACTATGCCGAAATGGTGCGAGATGCGAGGCGCAAGCGCCGCCAGCTTGACGGCGCCAGCACCGACTGGATCGTGGTGCGCAACCGTCTTTCGATGCTGGGATCCCGCAACAAGCAACTGGTCGCCAACGGCCTGAAGGATTTGTCGCTGCGCATGGGTTTTCGCGCGATCGACGGCTTTGCCGAGCGGGTCGTCTATCGCGAATTTTTCCCGCGCGGCCTGACCGCGCTTGACGATCTCGACGAGGCGACGCTCGGCACGCAGCCGAGCATGGGCCATGTCACCGCTCGCGAAGAAGTCACCAGCCTGCTGCGCCAGCTGAAACTGCCGCTCGACGAACGCGGTCGCCGCCGCGCGGCTAACCGTGCCGAGTGGTTCGCACAGGTCGATAAGCCGCTCGAGACCCACGACATCCTCGGCGCCTGAAACGCCATCTGTCATTCCAATCGTCCCGGATAACGGCTGTGCAAGGGTCAGGCGCTGGCGTGGTTAGCCAGCCTTTAAGCAATCGTTAGCCATGTTTGCGCTAGTTTTGCGCTGATTATGGGCATTTGCCCGGTCGGATCGTGCGCGACACTCACAACGCCAGCTAGCCGAGGCTCCATGCGCCCCGTTCGCTTTCAACTCCGGTTGACCCATAAGGTCGCGGCCATCGGCTGCGTCGGCGTGGTCGGTTTGGCCGCAATCGGCGTGATCTATCAGCAGGGGACCTGGTCGCAGGACAGCGCCCGCAAGGTGGCGGAGGATGCCCGTGCCATCTTCGGCCTCACCAAGCGCATCTCGATCGAGATGCTGGAGGTGCGGCGCGACGAAAAGAATTTTCTGCTCCGCAAGCAAGACTCCTATGTGAAACACCATGCGCAATTGTCAGGCGCGATCGGTCGCGATTTCGACGACCTCAAGGTGATGGTCAAGGCCGCCGGCTATGGCGACTTGGCGGAGAAGATCGGCGTCATTCACGACGGCTTCGAGAGCTACGGCAATGATTTTGCCGTGCTGGCATTGGTTCAGGCGAAGATCGGCCTCAATGAGTCGATGGGGCTGACCGGGTCCTTGCGCAAGGCCGTCGAGATCGTCGAGGCCGGGGTCAACGAGATCAACGATCCCAGGCTGACCAGCCGCCTGCTGACCATGCGCCGCCACGAAAAGGATTTCATGCTGTGGCGCGACGACAAATATGCCGACGAATTCAAGAAAGCCGTCGTGGCCTTCAGCCTAGTGCTGATGGAAATGGATTTGCCTTATGACGTCCAGGAGAAGATTTCGCTGAACCTCAACCGATATTCGACCGATTTTGCCGATTGGGTCGGCGGGGCTCGGGACGTGGCGCGGGCCGAAGCCGACATCATGAGGACCTTTGGCGGATTCGAGCCGCTTGTGGTCGATGCTCTGAAGGAGATCGACCGGCTGGCGGCCACGGCAGACAGCTCGGAAATGGCGTTGCGGGATGCCATGAAAATGCGCATGGTCTGCGCGCTGGCGCTGGCTGCGCTGATGATGTGCGCGTTGTCCTTCCTGCTGGGCCGGGCGATCTCACAGCCGATCTCGGCGATGACATCGGCGCTGACCAAGCTCGCGGGCGGGGACTTCAATGTGGCGCTGCCGGGACTGCATCGCCACGACGAGATCGCTGAAATGGCCGGCGCCGCCCGGATATTCAAGGACAGCATGATCGAGACCGAACGCCTGCGGGCCGAGCAGCTGGCGGACCAGCAGGCGCAGTCGCTGCAACGCAGGCAAGAGCGGCTGCGGCTGGCATCCGCTTTCCAGGACGCCGTGGGCTCGATCGTCGACAAGCTCTCCTCGGAGGCGACTGAACTCGAGGCCGCGGCCTCGACGTTGACCAGGACCGCGGAGACGACACTGGAATTGTCCGGCGTGGTGTCGGGCGCCTCAACCGAGGCCTCAGGCAACATTCGATCGGTGGCCGCGGCGATCGAGCAGATGACGTCGTCGGTCGGCGAAATCGGACGGCAGGTGCTGGAATCCAGCAGTATCGCCCGGTCCGCCGTCGAACATGCAAAGACCACGGACGCCCGGATCACTGCGCTGTCGCAGGCAGCCGGCCGGATCGGCGATGTCGTGAAACTGATCACCGGTATCGCCGAGCAGACCAATCTTCTGGCCTTGAATGCTACCATCGAGGCGGCGCGGGCAGGCGATGCCGGTCGGGGCTTTGCCGTGGTCGCGCAGGAAGTAAAGGCGCTGGCGGCCCAGACCGCGAAGGCAACCGAGGAGATCGACGTTCAGATTTCCGGCATGCAGGCGGCGACCGGGGAGTCGGTCGAAGCGATCAAACAGATCGGCACGGTTATCTTGCGAATTTCCGAGGTGTCGGGGGTGATCGCCGCAGCCGTGGAGCAGCAGGGCGCCGCAACCCGCGAGATCGCTCGCAATGTGCAGATGGCCTCCGGCGGCGCGGCGCAGGTCGGCGGTGCCATCGCCGACGTGTATCAAGGCGCGGCTGATACCGGCTCGGCATCGGGCCAAGTGCTGTCATCGGCGCAATCGCTGTCGGGCCAGGCCAGCCGGCTCAAGCTCGAGGTCGATAATTTCCTGGCATCGATCCGGGCCGCCTAAGCCGCGAAAACGGCCTCAAACGGCCGGGCGGGGCGCGGTTTCAGGGAACATTCGGCCTCGCCCTCCGTTTTAATTGTATCTTACTTCATGAACCTGATCTTGAGTGGCCGCGTCGGATTTAACGAGGCGCAGCAAGGGCTTGTCGAGGCGCGGGTCAGAGTGCGGCGCACAAAAATGTTGCCTTGAATTCACAATTTTTGGCCTTTTTGTCACGTCGTTGTGACCTATATTGTCGACAAGGACCGCAGAGTCTGTACGCAGAAGTGATGCAGAAGTGATATCGATCTTCGAGGCGCACAGGGAAGAACATGAAGCGTGGGATTGTAATTCTGCTTTCGGTTTGCACGATGCTCGTCGTCGGTTATTTCACCGCGAGCAAATGGGCGATCCGCCACGAGACGATTACGTTCTACGACCCCGCGCGCAATAACCGTCCGGTGCCGGTGGATATCGCCGTACGCCGCGACAAGGAGATGCAGGCCAACGCCGGCATGATCAAGCTGCCGGTCGCAATCCTCAACCACGGCAATACCGTTAAAAATACCGAGTACTCCTTCCTCGCCAACGTCTTCGCGGCGCGGGGTTATGTGGCGATCAGTCCGCAACACGATCTGCCGACCGATCCGCCGATGGTGACAGAGGACGGTAAGCCCTATGTCGGACGTCTGCCGCAAATTGAGCGCGGTGTAGCCAATATCCATTTTGCAATCGAGCAAATGAAGAAAGTCCAGCCTAACGCCGATTACGCCAGGGTGACGATGGTGGGCCACTCGATGGGTGGCGACATCTCGATGTATTTTGCCAAAGAGCATCCGGATGAGGTGAAGAAGGTGGTTACGCTCGACAATCTGCGCGTACCCTTCATGACCGACGGCAAGTTCAAGATCCTGTCATTCCGCTCCAAGGATCCGGTTTTCAAGCCGGATCCCGGCGTCGTTCCCGATGCCGAACAGTGTGAAAAGGCGGGGATCACGGTCGTGGACACCGGCTTCCAGCACAACGACATGCGCGATACCGGTCCGGAGAAGGCAAAAACCTCGATCGAGACCATGCTCGACAAATTCCTGAACGACACCGACAGCAGCGAGATTGCGCCGGTGCCGACGAAAACACCGGATGTCCTCGCCAATGCACCGGGACCAGTTGCCTTAAGCAAGCCGGTACCGAACTGACGGTTGGGATCGGTCGTCTCCGGATCGGGTCCGGTGCATTGACGCGTTCGGCACAGAGCGCCACATAGGCTTGCAACAGTTGCGAGCCTGCATGTCCCGCGAACCGACCAAACCAAAATCCGGCAGCGACGTTTCGCCCGCGTCCGACAAAAACGGGCCGGTCCCGGAAACAAAACCGTCGGCATCGGAAGACATCGCCGCTTTTGTCGCCAAGGCGCGCGCGATGTCGCCGCAGGCGCCGGGAGCAAGGGGCCGGCTAGTGTTCGCGCTCGATGCCACCATGAGCCGTCAGCCAACGTGGGACATGGCGTGTACGCTGCAAGCCGACATGTTCCGCGAGGCGGCGGCGATCGGCAGCCTCGATATCCGGCTGGTCTATTATCGCGGCCTCAACGAGTGCCGCGCCAGTTCCTGGATATCCGAACCGGCGCGCCTGGCGGGGCTGATGAGCGGGATCGCTTGCCAGGGCGGCAATACCCAAATCGGCAAGGTGCTGTCCGAGGCGCGGCGCGAGGCGGTCGCCTCCGGCGTCCGCGCCGTGGTGTTCGTCGGCGACGCCATGGAAGAGCCGATCGACGACCTCTGCGCCAAGGCCGGCGAACTCGGTCTGCTCAAGGTACCGGTGTTCATGTTTCAGGAAGGCCGCGATGATGTCGCCGAGCACGCGTTCCGCGAAATCGCGCGGTTGACCGGCGGCGCCTGGTGCCGGTTCGAACCGGGCGCCGCGGCGCAGTTGCGCGAGCTGCTGCGGGCGGCGGCGGCCTACGCCGCAGGCGGCCGCGCGGCGCTGCTGCGGCTGTCGAGGACCACAGGCGGTGCCGCCAAACTGCTCGGACAGATGAAGTGACCGCCTGATAATCGCTGTAATCTGCGGCCGTTCCCGTCGCTGGGACCGTCTCACCCCGCTGCTTTTTGCCGCCGATGTGACTATATTGCCGCGATGCCTACGCTGATCGCTGGCGCCGTCGCCGTTATCCTGCTCTATTCGCTGCTGCAGATGTTTCGTGCGGCCAATCCGGTCGTGCTCGCGCGCGCGATCAAGATCGGCGGCGGCGTGGTGTCGCTCGCGGTTGCGGTTTTTACCGGCATCAAGGGCGAACTCGCGGTCGCAATCCCGCTCGGCATTTTTGGAGCAGGCCTGCTTGGCTGGTCGCCGTTCGGAGCATCGGGCTTCAGCAATATCGGGGGGCTGTTCGGCTCGCGCACCACGCGCTCGCCCGGACAGACGTCGCAGGTCCGCTCGCAGTTTCTTGACATGACGCTCGATCACGATAGCGGCGAACTTACCGGGCGGATCGTGGCAGGGCCCCATGCCGGCCACATGCTGGACGAATTCGATCTGCCGCAGCTCGCGGCGATGATGACCGGCTTCGATGCCGAGAGTGTCGCGTTACTTGAAAGCTATCTGGACCGCAGGTTTCCCGCCTGGCGTCAGGACGCGCAGGGTGATGCGGCAAGGGGGCAGGGCCGCCCGGCGGCGAGCGGCAAAATGACGGACGAGGAAGCCTATCAGATCCTTGGCCTGCAGCCGGGGGCGGGGAGGGACGAAATCGGGCGCGCGCATCGCACCCTGATGAAGAAACTGCATCCCGACCAAGGGGGGTCGACGTATCTGGCCGCCCGTGTAAACGAGGCCAAGGACACTTTGCTTCGCGCTCATCGCAGTTAACTCCGGCACGCTACCAACACACAAACCGCGAGCTTGCTGCTGCCTGTCTCTGCGTAACGCCCGGTGCCGCCCGCCGTTATCCGGCGTGATCGATCGTTTGGTTACTGATTTGTACCGGTTAAACCTTGATGAGAGGTTTCGCCCCCGAAAGCGTGGGCAGGACCGGCCAAAAATGCCGGTGACCGGGGAAACCGGCCACGTTGCAAGCGTCAGGGCCGGCTCTGGCCCGATCAGTTCCTGATTGCGATGCAGGAGATGTCGGAGCGCTTCAGGGTGCGGCAGACCGCTTCGGCCTGGTCGCGATCGAGGCCGGCGAAGCGGGCCCGGAACAGCTTCCTTTCGCCCTTGGCGACCACCGGCTCGGTGAAGGGATCAGCCTTGCCGAGCATGCCGTGCGCCTGATCGCGCGCGGCTTCGAGACGTTGCCGCGCTTCGCCTTCGGTTTCCAGCGCGCCGACCTGGATGATCCATCCAGTGCGGGCGGCAATTGGCCTGATGGCGCCGTTCTGCTGGATGGCTTGCGGTTGCAGGCGGGAGGAGGGCTCGGCGGAGGCCATCGCCTGTGCGGAGGAGGGGCCCGATGCCGGCAGCACGCCGAGCACGCCCCGCCCGGTGCCGTGGTTGGCAGGCTGCGGCGGCATCTCGACCTTGTTCATCTCCGCCTTGTTCAATTCTGCCCGGGCCACGATAGAACCCGATGTCTCTTGCACTGCGGAGCGCGCTATCGGAATCGTGTTGGTAACCGGCGTTGCGGGCTGAGCCGGGTCGGCGGACGCCAGCTTCATCTGTCCGGCCCGGACCTGGACCGTTCTGACCCGAACCGGCTTCATCGGCTCGGATGAACCGGGAATAGCGGAAATCGCCTGGGTCTGGATCACGCCGCTGGTGAGCGGAGCGGGCTCCGGCTTCGACTGCGCAGGCGGCAGCGCCGCCGCTGCGTTGGCGATGATGGAGGGTCTGGCAGCGGGCCGGGCAACCCGCATCGGCGCCGCTTCATCGGGTGCTGCCGACGCCACCTGCACTGCGCCCTGCACCTGCACCATCTGGGTTGGCCGCGACTGGGCCTGGTCCTCGGCAACATCGGCATTGGCTTCCAACGGGCTGCGTTCGGTGATCGCGGCAACCGTGCGTTTGCCGGCGGCTTTTTCGAGGTTTTCGGCGAGCAGGTTGCGCATGATGGCGTCGCGCGAGCCGCCACTGCGCCCACCCATCACAACGCCCACCAGATGACGGTTGCCGCGGCGCATCGAGGTCACGAGGTTGAAACCGGACGCGCGGGTGTAACCGGTCTTGATTCCGTCCACACCCTCGACGTTGCCGAGCAGCTTGTTGTGATTGCGGATCGAATGGCCGTGGTAATTGAACGCGGTGATGGAAAAGTAGCGGTAATAGCGAGGGAAGCGATCCTGGATGGCGCGGCCGAGCGTGGACTGGTCGCGCGCGGTAGTAACCTGGGCGTCGTTGGGAAGCCCGGAGGCATTGCGGTACACCGTGCGGGTCATGCCGAGCGCGCGCGCCTTGCGGGTCATCAGCTTGGCGAAATCATCTTCTTCGCCGGCAATGGCTTCGGCGATCACCACCGCGGCATCGTTGGCCGAGCGCGTCACCAGTCCCTTGATGGCGTCCTCGACCCGGATGGTCTGGCCCGGGCGCAACCCGAGCTTGGTCGGGGCTTGTTGCGAGGCGTGCTCGGAAACCTCCATTTCGCTGTCGAGCTTCAGCTTGCCCGCGTCGAGGCGTTCGAACAGCAAATAAAGCGTCATGATCTTGGTGAGCGAGGCGGGGTGGCGCAGAGCGTCCGGATTGTTGGCCGAAAGCGTCGCGCCTGAATTGGCGTCGACAATGATCGAAGCGAATGCCGGGCTGTAGCTCGGGCGCGAGTCGGAGTGACGGACGTGATGCCGGTGCCGGTGTCGGCGCGCATCGGCGGTGTCGGTGGTGAAGATGACGGCGGTGGTGATGGTTGCAAGCCCGAGAACGCAGACCCGGAGGGCGCGTGTTGAGGTTATGCGAAACATGAACTTCCCCGTCCCCAATTTCTCTCTAGATCACCGGTCCGTGAGGCTAAATTATGCCCAACCGCCGCTGACAGCCTCGGCCGACGGCTTCCGACACGGACGATCCTTCTCGGCGGGGATGGCGGGTCAGCTCGCCATTCTGGCTAAGACGCTGCATCGACGTGGGTTTTCGGCTTTCCGACCGGAGCATCAACAACGTAGAGAATCAAGTTAGGGGGCCCAAGTTTCCAAAGGGTTAAGCAACCTTTTGCAGCGATCACCCGGCCCTCCCTCCTAACCGGTATTTGTGCGTCGCACAAATTAGCTTGACTTTTATTGTGCAGTGCACTAGATAAACAATGTGGTCGAGGAGCCGGGCTCCCCGGCTGATCAGTTTCACCAGTCTGGGAAAGGACTCCATCGTGGTTAAAGTCGAAGAAATTCAACAGTACGGAAAAGAGCATTTCGAGACGGCCGTTGCGTCGGCCAACACCCTGCAGAGCGGCTTTCAGGCCATCGCCACCGCGTATGGCGATTACACCCGGAAGTCGTTCGAAGACACCAAATCGTTTGTCGAGAAGCTGGCCAGCGTGAAGTCGCTGGACAAGGCGATCGAAGTGCAGACCGACTACGCGAAATCGGCTTACGAAACCTTCGTGGCGGAGTCGCAGAAGATCGCCGGCCTCTACGCCGATCTCGCCAAGCAGACCTACAAGCCGCTCGAAGGCCTGGTCGCGAAATTGAGCCCTACCGCGCGCTGATTCGTCACCGCGTAACAGAAAACCAAAAGCCCGGCCGTTGCGGCCGGGCTTTATTCGTTCGGGTCCGCGCGCTCACCTGGCGATGCGCAGTTTCGAGAGCGATGTCCCAATGGAGCTGAACACCGCGGCGGTCTGACTAGCCGTCGTTACGACGAAGAAGTTCTGAGAGCCGCTTGCGCAGTATTGCAGCACGTCGGAGGTCGGATCCGGTGGAAAGCTGGTATTGACCTGGACCGTGTAGACCGTGATGCCGGCGCTCTTGGCATTGTCGCAAAGTATCTTCTGGCGCGCATCGATCTGCGCTGCGTTGCTGTACCAGCGATTTTGGGTGTTCAAGCCGTCGGAAAGCAGGATGATCGCATCCTTGTAGGTGTAGTTCGGGTCCTTGGCGGGCGCGTTCAGCGGAGCGGACTGGGTCAGCGACTGCCACGCCCACGCCATGCCGATCCCCTGGTTGGTGTTTCCGGTCGGTTCCATATTGCCGATCAGGGTTTTGATCGCGGTCCAGTCGTAGCTTAGCGGCATGATCGGCTGCAGATAGGGTGAGTTTCCGGGCTTGCAGTAGCTGCCGAGCGTAAAACCGAAGAAGGTGAGGCCGTATTCCTCGGCCGGAAAACGCGTCACGCTGCTGGTCGGCGCGGTGTTCATGGTGTCATAGTTCTGGTCACGGTCGGTGACGCAGCCGGTCCACTTCGAGTGATCCGCAGTCCACGTTTTTTGGGACGACTCGCAGGAGCTCTTCGTGGTCTTGGCGGGATTGCTGCATGTGCCTTTGCTGTCGTTCGCCGGGTCATTGTCCCAATCGGTAAAATCGATCCAGCTCTGGTTGAAGTTGCTGGCCCCGACATTGACGTCCTTGGCGAAGGGAATGACCGAGATGTAGACATCTCCCGGAGTGGTGGCGAGCGCACTCAGCTGGTCGACAAGGTTTTTCGCGGCGGTCTGCATTGCCGGCATCTTGCCGTCCTCTGCCATCGACCCGGTATTGTCGAGAGCCAGGGCGACGCGCATGCGCACGCTGCCCCATGTGGTCGTGGAGCTGCTGTTGAAATTCAGGGTGGGGAAACCCGCCACCTTCAGGAAATCGGTGGTCACCGCACCGGATCCGTTCACCTGAATGTTGGAGCCGGTGGTACCATTGCTTGCCGTATAGGTTGCGCTGACCGAAACCGAATTGGCGTCCTTGTTGGTATAGAGCGCGTTGAAATAAGTCTGCGCTTTGCTGGAGATTTGGGAGGTCGTGATAATTCCCTGGGAGAGGTCTTTCGAAACCATCAGTGCCGTCGAGTCGAGCGCTGACTGCATCGAGGAACGCGCGGCGTTGGCGCGGGCATAATCGATCGCGGCGCCGACGAAGCCGAGGATCGGCACCAGCGCGATGGCGAAAATCACCGCGACATTGCCCTCGTTGGCCCCGACGAAGCGCGTAGCCGCGCTGCCAACCTGATTGCGGAATGATGCACCAAACATGACGGTCACCGGAAAAATGGGTTCCTGGCCCATTTCAGCCGCCATCACTAAACAGGTGGTAAAGCTGTCCTGAGAAAATCGGTAAATTGCCGCACAAGCTTGCGCTTCGCCGACCAGACTGCCGCCATTGTCAACAGGGGCTAAACGGGGCCCGGCTGCATTTTGTCAAACCAGGCAGGATCGATTAACCTTGAGGGATCGTAGGCGCCGGGAATCGGCCGCCATGGGCGGCGCATCCCGGAGACCACGGTCGCGCTTGCGACAGACCGGGTGCGGTCCCATATTCTGGTCATCGATCCAATGGATCGACGCCGGGCGGGGGCGGCGATTCGGAAAGCTAGCCGATAAGCCAGCCGATGGCTCCCGCCGGGCCATCGACCGGCCGGTGCCGGGCTTCCTGTGGGGATTTCTAATACGCGAGCCATGCTACAGCAGTCCAAAAACCTCGATCTGTCCGCGACGCCCGAAGGCAGCGCCTCTGTTTTCCGAATGGGCAAAGACGACGAAGGCCGCCCCGGCGGACCAGGCGGTCCGGCCACATCCGTCATCACAAAAGTCAAGCCGAAGACGAAACGTCCGAATCTCTATCGCGTATTGATATTGAACGACGATTACACGCCGATGGAGTTCGTCGTTCATGTGCTGGAGAAGTTTTTCCAGAAGGACGCCGAGGCGGCGACCAAGATCATGCTGCACGTTCATCATCACGGAATTGGCGAGTGCGGCGTTTTTACCTATGAGATCGCCGAGACCAAGGTCACGCAGGTGATGGATTTTGCACGAAAGCACCAGCATCCTCTGCAATGCGTGATGGAAAAGAAGTAGTTTTCCGTGAAATCGCTGAAAACAGGAACGGGTCTTGCATTGAAGGATACGAGTCTGCAGGGCCGGGAACCGGTCTTTCGCCTAGATCGAGCGGTACTATATGACAAAGGTTGTTGTTGCCTGAGGCGGCAACGGCGATCATGATGCTGGCGGGGGCCATAGAGGACGCGAATGCCGACTTTTTCCCAAAGCCTTGAACAATCGCTGCACCGCGCGCTGGCGATCGCAAACGAGCGCCATCATCAATATGCGACGCTCGAACACCTGCTGCTGTCGCTGATCGATGATTCGGACGCGGCGGCGGTCATGCGGGCCTGCAGCGTCGATCTCGACAAGCTGCGCACCAGTCTGGTCAATTATCTCGAAACCGAGTTCGAAAACCTTGTGACCGATGGCGCCGATGACGCCAAGCCGACCGCGGGCTTTCAGCGGGTGATCCAGCGCGCGGTGATTCACGTCCAGTCATCCGGCCGCGAAGAGGTTACCGGCGCCAATGTCCTGATCGCGATCTTCGCCGAGCGCGAAAGCCACGCGGCGTATTTCCTGCAGGAGCAGGACATGACGCGCTACGACGCGGTCAATTACATCAGTCACGGCATCGCCAAGCGGCCCGGCGTCTCCGAGGCGCGGCCGGTTCGCGGCGTCGATGAAGAGACCGAATCCAAGAACGGCGAAGACTCCAAGAAAAAGGGCGACGCGCTCGATACCTATTGCGTCAACCTCAACAAGAAGGCGCGCGACGGCAAGATCGATCCGGTGATCGGCCGAAATTCCGAAATCAACCGCGCGATCCAGGTGCTGTGCCGCCGGCAGAAGAACAACCCGTTATTCGTAGGCGAAGCCGGCGTCGGCAAGACCGCGATCGCGGAGGGGCTCGCCAAGCGCATCGTCGACAGCGAGGTGCCGGAGGTGCTGGCCGCCGCGACGGTGTTCTCGCTCGACATGGGCACCTTGCTGGCCGGCACGCGCTATCGCGGCGATTTCGAGGAGCGGCTGAAGCAGGTGCTCAAGGAACTGGAGGCCCATCCCAACGCGATCCTGTTCATCGACGAAATCCATACCGTGATCGGCGCCGGCGCCACCTCGGGCGGGGCAATGGATGCCTCCAACCTGCTCAAGCCTGCGCTCGCATCGGGCACCATCCGCTGCATGGGCTCGACCACCTACAAGGAGTACCGGCAGCATTTCGAAAAGGACCGCGCGCTGGTGCGCCGGTTCCAGAAGATCGACATCAACGAGCCGACGGTCGATGACGCCATCGCGATCCTTAAAGGCCTGAAGCCTTATTTCGAGGACTATCACCGCCTGAAATACACCAACGAGGCGATCGAAGCTGCGGTCCAGCTGTCATCGCGCTATATCCACGATCGCAAGCTGCCGGACAAGGCGATCGATGTGATCGACGAATCCGGCGCGGCGCAAATGCTGGTCGCCGAGAACAAGCGCAAGAAGACCATCGGCATCAAGGAAATCGAGACCACCATCGCCACCATGGCGCGGATTCCGCCAAAGAGCGTGTCCAAGGACGATGCCGAGGTGCTCAAGCATCTCGAGCAGACCCTGAAGCGCGTGGTGTTCGGCCAGGACAAGGCGATCGAGGCGCTCGCAGCCTCGATCAAGCTGGCGCGCGCGGGCCTGCGCGAGCCTGAGAAGCCGATCGGCTCCTACCTGTTTTCCGGCCCGACCGGCGTCGGCAAGACCGAGGTGGCGAAGCAACTAGCGGAATCGCTTGGCGTCGAACTGATCCGCTTCGACATGTCTGAATACATGGAGCGCCACACCGTATCCCGGCTGATCGGCGCGCCTCCCGGCTATGTCGGCTTCGACCAGGGCGGCCTGCTCACCGACGGCGTGGACCAGCATCCGCATTGCGTAGTACTGCTGGACGAAATCGAGAAGGCGCATCCGGATCTGTACAATGTACTGCTGCAGATCATGGATCACGGCAAGCTGACCGACCACAACGGCAAGCAGGTCAATTTCCGTAACGTCATCCTGATCATGACGACCAACGCGGGCGCTGCCGATCTGGCGCGCCAGGCGTTCGGCTTCACCCGCAACAAGCGCGAAGGCGACGATCACGAGGCGATCAACCGCCAGTTCGCGCCTGAATTCCGCAATCGGCTCGATGCGATCATCTCGTTCGCGCACCTCAACGCCGAGGTGATTGGCATGGTGGTGGAGAAGTTCGTGCTGCAGCTGGAGGCCCAGCTTGCGGATCGCGACGTCACCATCGAGCTGTCGGAACCGGCGAAGGCCTGGCTCATTCAGCACGGTTACGACGAGCAGATGGGCGCGCGGCCGATGGCCCGCGTGATCCAGGAGCACATCAAGAAGCCCCTTGCCGACGAAGTGCTGTTCGGCAAGCTGAAGGGCGGCGGCCATGTTCGGGTCGTGCTGGTGAAAGACGAAGCGGTCGCAGGCGTCGAACTGGAAAAAATCGGCTTCGAGTTTCTCGACGGACCGGTCACGCCGAAGCCGGAGAAATTGCCGGGCGCGCGCAAGCGGACGCCACCGCGAAAGCCGAAGCCGGGTGGTCCTCCACCGAGCGGCGGATCGAAGGGCCCGGTTTCCAAGGGACCGCTGGTCAAGGTCTGAACGGACTGATTCACGAAAATAAAAAGGCCGGCGCATCACGCCGGCTTTTTGCTGCAGTATCTCCGAGAAAGCCGCAAATGGCTCGCGGCCGACCGCCGAGTCAGTGCTCGGACAACAGCTGCGCGATCCGGCCCTGTAATTTGCGCCGTTCCGATTCGGAGGCGCGAAGCCGCCGCGCCCAATCGAGCGGGATCGGGTGGTTTGCGCTGGTCGGGCGAAACGCCAATCCGGCTTGCCTGTCGCCGCGCCAGACGATCTTGGCGCTGAAGGCACGGCTCTTCTTGGCGATCAGCAGATCGACCTCATCGGGCAGCAGCGCCGCATTCTCGAATTCGACCTTCACGCCGTCCTCGGAAAAATTGCGGACCGCGCAATCCATCGTGGCGCGGCGCGCGTCGTAGGCGATGACGCCGCTGTAGATGACGCGGGCGCGGGCACTTTGCCGTCGTTCGATCATGATCGCCTCCCGGATTAACTGATTGCTAAACATAACGGGGCGCCGTCCGCGTGCATATGCGGAACTTTTCCGTCATGTATTTAAGGTAAATCAGGACAGGAGCACGCAGCAAAGCGCCGGAAGCCGGAGGTCGCGCGACCTCGCTAAGTGCGGCCAGCAGAGACGCGGATGAACCGAACTATGAGCGCACCGTGATCGATTGCACAAGCGGGTTTCATTCAACTTTAATTGGATCATTCTAGCCATGCGGACCCGAAAGCATGCAGAACGCATACGAGGCCCGCTTCGGCCGGGAGGAACTCTTTTATGGACGCGCTAAAAGCTTTGGGGGCCTCCAGGATTGATATCGAGGTAAAGACGATCAAGCCTGCCTTTCAGAGGTTCGGAATTCATGTCTTCCTGATTTCATTCGCATGCGTGTACTACCTCTCGAACGCGCCGCTGATGCTAGGGCACTTTGATTTGGGATGGCACCTGGCAGCCGGAGACTTGATCAGAGAACGAGGCAATATTCCTTTCCAGGACCCGTGGTCGTTTACCCTGCAGGACAAGCAATGGTATAATCTTTCGTGGCTTTGGGATGTGATCGCGAGCGTATTGTTTCAGTATACGGGCTTCAGCGGTCTGATATTTTTTATCGTCGCCTGTGGCGCCTTCATCGTCCATTATCTCGCGTCCACCTGCCTAAGCAGCGGAGCCTCGGCAGTTGCAGTTTGTATTTCGGTTTTCTCCGCATGCCTGCTTTACCCCTCGTTTGCGACGCCCCCCAATATCTATCTCGCCGCTTCGCCGAATACGGCTACCATGCTGTTTTGCGTAATTTTCTACGCGGAATGCCTGAGAAGGACGAGATGTTTCCTGCTGCCGGTTATTATGGCGCTTTGGGCTAATCTGCATGGCGGCTTTTTGCTTGGTTTTCTGATTGTCGGCATTTTTTGCTGCGCGGCTTTGCTGAGGCGGGATTGGGCAAGTTTCAAAACCTACAGCTTCGCGGGAATAGGCTGCGTCGTTGCAATCTTCATCAATCCTCTTGGCTGGCACATCTACGATGGCGTGGCGGCTACATTAGGCCACTTCGTGCAAGCGAGCATCACGGAGTGGCTTCCTTATCATGAGAACATAACCGTGCCCGGGAACTTGCCGGCCAGCGTTCCCGGCCTCCTATATATTTTGCTGTTTATCGGACTTGAGCTGGGTTTCCGAGGTTCTCGTGGTATTCCGCTGGAGTCCCGGCTGCTTTCCTGGCTGTTTTTGTTTTTGGGGCTTTATCAATTCAGATACATGTCTTTCTTCTTTATATTTTCGACGGTTCCCCTGGCCCTGCACGTTGATCGGCTGCTGCGTGGACGTTTGAATAATCTTCAAGTCCAGAAATCATTGCTGGCTGCCGGCATCGCCGGCGCTTGCGCGCTGCCATTGACGTTTGCGCAAATAAAACCGGCCTTCGCACTTCCGGAAATGCTTTCGGAGCAGGATGCTCGTTATCTTCGAACACACCTTTCCCATGCACGGCTCCTGAATAACTGGAACGTCGGTGGGCTGCTGATTTTCCGCACCCGGGGCATCGTGCCCGTGTTCGTGGATGGTCGAGGAGCAACCGCTTATCCGGATACGTTGCTACGCGACTATTTCAAGCTGGCCGAATGGGAAATTGATGAGGCCGCTTGGGACGCGGTGCTTGAGAAGTACCAGATCGACGCGGTGCTTTGGGTAAAGGCGCATGAAGCGTTAAGGCGGTTTCTGGTGGATAAGAGAGGCTGGAAAGAGGAGTACGCCGGTTTGTATGAGAGCGTTTACGTCAAGCCATGACCTCGCCGCAAGGCAGAAAGTCTTGCAGTCTCGGGCTCGATTTCCGTGAGGCCATCCCGGTCGATTTTGGCTTAGGCCGCACTCTCGCGGATGCTGCGCGCGATCTCTTTCTGGGCGTCGAATTCTCGCCGCCGCCGCGCCAGCTCTTCAACGCTCATCTGCGCGATGTTGTTGTAATCACGCTTCCAGGAGGCATCCGCGCTCCAGCGCAGCGGCGATTGCACCGTGGTTTGCGCACCAGGTGCGGCTTCCAGCACCCGCAATGCCAGCTCCATCGTGAAGGCTTGCGAGTCCGGATCGTGCGGCTTGCCGGCCGAATTGCCCAAGGGAAAATCGCTGAACAGGAAGCGCGGCACCGCAGCGTGCTCGACGATATCCTTGGCGCAGCCCATCACGACGGTGGAAATGCCGTTGGCCTCCAGATGCCGCGCAACCAGCGCGATGGTTTGATGGCACACCGGGCAGTTCGGCACCAGCACCGCGGCGTCCACGCCATCGGCGCGGCAGCGCGCGAGGATTTCGGGCGCATCGGTCTCGACAGTGACGCGGTGGCTGCGATTGGTCGGCGCGCCGAAGAAGCGCGGCGCGATTTCGCCGATCCGTCCCGAAGCTGCGAGCCGTTTCAACTGCGGCAGCGGAAACCAGGTGCCGCTATCCTCTGCCGAGGTGTGGACGCGGTCATAGGCGATGTGGGAAATGCGAAGGTCATGCGGCTTCGAGGTGTCGCCGTCATAGACCGAATGGAATTTGGCGCCGCCATTGTATTTCGCCCCCGGACCTTGGTCGCCCTTGGCGGGGTCGAAGGGGGCTGCGGTGGTGACGATGGCGAGGCGGGACAGGCCAAGGGGTTTGCGTAGCGGCTGGAACGGCGCGCCGGTGTAATGCGCCCAGCGGTAGGGCGTCTCGTAGCCGATCGCCCGATAATAGTCCCGCGTCCGTGCCATGTAAGGAATCGGCGCATCGTCATCCGGCGAGAAGCCCAGCGCCTGGTCCGAAGCCGCGGTCATGTCTTGCGCTCCCACATGCGCGCCATCATCCTCAAATAGCTAGCTGGTCGGTTCCGTGTGTCAAGCACGGCTAACGGGAAGCTGACATGAGGCTGCGAGCAGTCATCGTTCCGGGTTTGCTTTGCACGCTGCTGGCGTTGCCATGCGCCGCGGCAACGGCGGATGATGTCCCGTCCGCTGCTGGCGGGTTTGTGAAGCCAAGCGTCGAGGAACTTGCGATCAGGGGCGAAGCTGCCGCGGAAACCGCCCGCGATACCGATACGCGCGAGGCGATATGCCTGATGATCGAATCGGCGGCGAAATCGCAGGATCTGCCGCTGGAATTTTTCGCGCGCGTGATCTGGCAGGAGAGCCGGTTTCAGGCCGACGCCATAGGTCCCATGACGCGCCGCGGTCAGCGCGCGCAGGGCATCGCGCAATTCATGCCGGGGACGGCCAGCGAGCGAAGGCTGCTCGATCCGTTCGATCCGGTGCAGGCGCTGCCGAAATCCGCGGAATTTTTGAACGAATTGCGCGGCCAATTCGGCAATCTCGGCCTTGCCGCCGCGGCCTACAATGCCGGGCCGCGGCGCGTGCAGGAATGGCTCGCCGGCACCGGATCGATGCCGTCGGAGACGCGCAATTACGTATTCGCCATCACCGGCACGTCGGTCGACGACTGGGCTGCGGCGGGCAAAACCGACAAGCCACCGCAGCGAGCGCCGGCCACCAGTTGCCGGGAACTGATGGCACTGTTGAAGCGCGCGCCAAATCCCTTCATTGCCGAGCTTGAACAGCACGTGAAACTCGGCGCCGCACGGGCATGGGGCGTACAGCTCGCTGCCGGTTTTGATCGCAATCGGGCGCTGGCGATGTATGCCCGCGCGATGAAGCGGCTGAGCGCGGTAATCGGCGATCAGGATCCGAGCCTGCTCGGCACGACGTGGCGCAGTCGCGGGGTCCGGACGTTTTACCAGGTGCGCATCGGCGCCGACACCCGCATTGCCGCCGACGATCTCTGCAACCGGATTCGCCGCGCCGGCGGCGCCTGCTTTGTGCTGCGAAACATGAATGTGCGGGGCTGACGCTGCAATCGCAGCCCTGCAGCGGGCCGTGCTTGCTTGACGCCGGTCGGTTTCGTCAGCGTTATGCCTGTCACCATTCACCTGTCCTGGATGCCCGTGAAGCTTCCTGCTTTGGATTCCGCCAGTTGGCAAAGTCCGCTGCGCGCATTCGCGTGGGGACTGCGCTCGGTCGCTTCGACGGTTCTCACTCTGGTGCTGTTCGCAACCTATCTTGGGATCGGCGCGCTGGCGCATGACAGTCATTTCAGCCTGGGATGGGTGCTGGCCAGTACCGCCCTGGTCTGGGCGGGGCCTGCGCAGATCATCTTGATTTCGACACTGGGGTCGGGCGCGACGTTGGCGCAGGCCGCGATCGCGGTGACTGTCAGCGCGATCAGGCTGTTTCCGATGGTGGTGTCGGTGCTGCCCATGCTGCGCGCGCCGCGGATCAAACGGCGACACTTGATCCTGCCTACCCATTTCATCGCAGTCACGCTGTGGGTGGAATGTTTTCGCCTGCTGCCGCAGGTGCCGCGCGAGCGCCGCGTCGCCTTCACCAATGGGCTCGGCGTCGGTCTGCAGTTCGTCTGCCTGACCGCGACGACCATCGGCTACGGCCTCGCGGCCAATCTGCCGCCGCTGCTCGGCGCCGCGATCCTGCTGCTGACGCCGCTGGCGTTTCTGCTCTCGACCGTGCGCAACTGCCGGCAACTTTCCGATGTCCTCGCATTAGCGCTCGGGCTGGCGCTGTTTCCGTTGGTCTCGCAGTTGCACACCGGGGTCGATATCCTGATCAGCGGCGTGTCGGCAGGTACCATTGCCTACGGCGTGCACTGGTGGCGGGAGCGCGCATGAGCGATTTCCTCGGCCATTTCCTTGGCGACCGGCATGCGCTGATGGTGCTGTTGCTGGCGGGATTTCTGCCGAACGAGATTTGGCGCATGCTCGGGCTGTGGCTCGGCGGCGGCGTCGACGAGGGCTCCGAGCTGCTGATCTGGGTGCGCGCCGTCGCGACCGCGATTCTTGCCGGCGTGATCGCGCAGATCCTGCTGTTTCCGCCGGGCGCGCTGGCGAGCGTGCCGGGATTTTTGCGTTACGGCGCGGTGGCGGCCGGGCTTGCGGTATTCCTCGCGACGCGGAGGTCGATCTTTGCTGGCGTGGTGTGCGGTGAGGTTGTTATGCTCGCCGGCAAATGGTGGCTGAGCTGACGGGGAAGCGAAAATGCCGAACGCCCGATCGATCGCTATCTCATCCTTGGCCGCGGTCGCCGTGCTGATCGGCACGGATGCGGGCGCCGCCGAATATCCGGTGCGCCCAATAAAACTCGTTGTTCCCTATGCGGCGGGCGGGCCGACCGACGTTCTCGGCCGGCTGGTGGCCGACTTTCTTGGGCGGGACCTCAAGCAGGCGACCGTCGTCGAGAACAAGGCCGGCGCGCAGGGGGCGATCGGCGCCGAGGCGGTGGCCCGCGCCGAGCCTGACGGCTACACGCTGTTCGTGTCAGCGGCATCGATCCTCGTGCTCAACCCGATGCTGTACAAGAAGCTGCCCTACGATCCGGTGAAGGATTTCAGGATGCTGGCGCTGGTCACCGATCTGCCGGTGGTGATGGAAATCCATCCTTCCGTGCCGGCGAAGACGGTGGCGGAATTCGTCGCCTATGCGAAGCAAAATCCCGGCAAGCTGAATTTCGGCTCGGCCGGAACCGGCGGGACCATCCATCTCGCGGGCGAAATGTTCAAGCAGATGGCCGGCGTCGAGATGACTCACGTTCCATACAAAGGCGCCGGGCCGGCGCTGACTGATCTGATCTCAGGTAATATCCAGGTGATGTTTGACTCGTTGAGCACCGCACTGCCGCCGGTGAAATCCGGATTGTTGCGGCCCTTGGGCGTCAGTTCCAAAGAGCGAAGCCCGGATCTTCCGAATGTCCCGACCATGGTCGAAAGCGGCTATCCCGATTACGTTGTCAGCGTCTGGTACGGCATCGCGGCGCCCGCCAAATTGCCGGAAGACGTCGCACAGAAGATCAGCGCCAGCCTCGATCGGGCTTTGAATGATGAGGCGTTTCGCGCCTCGCTGGAGAAGATCGGCTTTCCCGTATTCCGCCCACGCAGCCCTGCCGCGATCGCGGAATTCATTGATGCCGACCGCGCGCGATGGTCGAAGGTAATAAAGGCGCAGAACATAACGCTGGATTGAAGCTTAAGATGATCAGTGAGGGTGAAATTCGCGAAGGTGAAACCGCCGTCGATCCGCCAAAGGCGCGCGACGCCGGCCTTGTGTTCATCGGCCGCATCCGCACCCCCTGGACCTCGCGCCAGATGACCCCGCGGCAGGGCCGCCATGATGGTCCGGTGTGCCGGCTGGAGATTTTCGAGCCGTGGGTGCCGGCGCTGAAGGGCGTCGATTTTTATTCCAATCTGGAAGTGATCTACTGGCTGCATCGCTCGCGCCGCGACCTGGTATTGCAGAGCCCGAAGAACGACGCATCCACCCGCGGCACGTTTTCGCTGCGCTCGCCGGTGCGGCCGAACCCGATCGGCACCTCGATGGTCAAGCTGGTCGGCATCGAAGGAAATGTCGTGCTGGTGCGCGGCCTTGACTGCCTTGACGAGACGCCGTTACTCGATCTCAAGCCCGACCGCTGCGAATTCACCCCGGTGGCGCGGCAAGCGGGCGATGTCGAGACGGAGTGATTGCGTTCCCCGGACGCACCGCACCGTGAAGAACGCCGCGCCGCGTCCGGGACGCGATACCGCGCCCGGATCACCCGCCCTTAAGCGCCGCGATCAGCTTGGTCGCGTTGTCTTCCAGTACTTTCGCATCTTCCTTGCGGCTGGCCGGCGGCAATAGCGCGATGCCGTTGTGGCGGGGCATTACATGCATGTGCAGGTGAAACACCACCTGGCCACCGGCGGCTTCGCTGAACTGCTGCAGCGTGATGCCGTCGGCGTTGAACGCCGGCATCGCCGCCCGGGCGATTGTGCGGGAGGCACGCGCGACATGGGCGAAATCTTCCGGCTCGATGTCGAGGATATTGCGGGCCGGCGCTTTCGGGATCACCAGCGTATGGCCAGGGGTACGCGGCATGATGTCGAGGAAGGCCAGCACGTGATCGTCCTCAAATACCTTGTAGCAGGGAAACTCCCCGCGCAGGATCTTGGCGAAGATGTTGTTGCTGTCATACGCGGTCATTGCTGCTCCCTGCCTCTCGTCAAGACGGTTCGCCGGTCTTGCGGAACGGGCCGGCGTCGGTCAGTTCGCGCACCGCTTCGGCCACATACCGCCGCTCACGGTTCAGATAGTCGCGCACGGCGCGGCGCAGGTCGGGGTCGACGATATAATGCGCGGAGTAGGTGGTCTGCGGCAAATAGCCCCGCGCGATCTTGTGTTCGCCCTGCGCGCCGGCCTCGACCCGCTTCAGCCCGCGCTCAATCGCAAAATCGATGGCCTGGTAATAACAGACCTCGAAATGCAGGAACGGGTGGTGTTCGACCGCGCCCCAGTTGCGTCCGAACAGCGCGTCGGAGCCGATGAAATTGATCGCGCCTGCGATCCAGCGACCGTTACGCCTGGCCATCACCAGCAGAACATCCTTGGCCATGGTCTCGCCTACCAGCGAGAAGAAGGCGCGGGTGAGGTAGGGCCGCCCCCATTTTCGCGAGCCGGTCTCCATGTAGAATTCGAAGAAGGCGTCCCACGCGTCCTCGGTAATCTCGCTGCCGGTAAGGGGATGGATCGTGATGCCGGCGGCCAGGGCCTCGCGGCGCTCGCGGCGGATCACCTTGCGATGCCGCGAGTTGAGCGAGCCGAGAAAATCCTCGAACGTCCCATAGCCTTCATTGTGCCAGTGGAACTGCTGGTCGGTCCGTTGCAGGAATCCGTTTTCGGCGAGAAACCTCCACTCCCGTTCGCGGGCAAATGTGACGTGAACCGAAGAGGCTTCGGTCGCGTCGCATAGCGCGACCAGCCCGGCGGCAAGCGCTCCGCGGATCAGTTCCGCATCGACGCCGTTGCGGACCAGGAGCCGCGGCCCGGTGGCCGGCGTAAATGGAACCGAGGCCTGGAGCTTCGGATAGTAATTGCCTCCGGCACGCTCGAAGGCGTCGGCCCAGCCCCGGTCGAACACGTACTCGCCGCGCGAATGCGATTTCAGGTAGCACGGCACAATGCCGGCAATATCCCCATCGAGCCTCGCGATCAGATGGCGCGGGCCCCAACCGGTCCGCGCGCAGGCGGAGCCGGACCCCTCCAAAGCCGAAAAAAAGCCGTGGGAAACGAATGGGTTGTACTCTACTTTTGAAGAACAGCTCGAAATTCCTGAGAGATCAGATGAGGCAAGCGATTCGAGCCTGTTGAACCCGCTCGGGTCCACCGGCGGATTAGCGCAGGCATCCCATTCATCAACCGTAATCTGGCTGACCGAAGATACCGCTTCGAGGGAGATTTCGGGTGAGGCCATCGATGACTTGAACCGGTCAGCTGCGATCAGCCATCGCGCATGGTGACCAATCCGAAAGATCGTGCATTGCACTTGCGACTTCAAGTGCGGCGGTGCGTCAGGCTTGCGGCAGAAATCCCTCGAAAATCATCTGGTCGGCATGGCGTGCGGCGATGGCGCGCTGTTCCGGCGTCCGCACCGTCCAGGTCAGCAACGGGCAGCCAAAGATGTTGCGGGCGATCCAGGGCGCCGCAGCCGGCAGTTCGTCCACCCACCAGGCGACGAAATGCGGCCGGCTGCGGAAGGCATGGCGCAAATGCAGCATGCGGCGGCGCTGGGCCGGCGTCGCCTTCGGCCAGTCGGATTCTGTATATTCACGTTCGGCGACGATACCTCGCGGCCGCGACGGCAGCAGATCGCGCAACGCGACCAGCTGGTCCGGGTCGAACGACATCCCGGCCGCCGGTCCGTCATAGGACGCCAGCACCTCGGCCATCCGCGACACCAGTTTGCGGTCGCCGTCAAAATGGCTCTTTACTTCGATCAGCAGCGGGACCCGGCCGGCCACCAGCGCGCAGAGGTCGCTGAGCGACATCATCTTTTCCGGCGTATCCTTGAACGCGATATGCTTGAGTTCGGCCGAAGTCTTGCCGAGCAGCGGCCCTGAGCCTTCGGTGAGGCGGCCGAGCGCGTCGTCGTGATGCACCATCGCTTCGCCGTCCGCGGTGAGCTGGATGTCGCATTCGATAGCGAAATTGGCCGCGACCGCCGCGGCGGCCGCGCCGGGCATGTTCTCGATGATGCCGCGCGCGGGCTCGTGCAGGCCGCGATGGGCCACCGGCCGCGCGGTCAGCCAGTCCGGCGCGCGCATCCGGCCAACCCTCGCTCAGGACACCTCGAAGATGCCTTCGACCTCGACCGCGGCATCCGCGGGCAGAGACGCCACGCCGACGGTGGTGCGGGCATGGCGGCCCTTGTCGCCGAACGCTGCGACCATCAGGTCGGACGCGCCGTTCAGCACCTTGGGGCCGTCGAGAAAATCCGGCGCGGAATTGACAAAACCGCCGAGCCGGACCACGCGCACCACCTTGTCGAGGTCGCCGAGCGCGGCCTTGATCTGGGCCAAGAGGTTGATGGCGCAGCCGCGCGCCGCGGCATTGCCTTGCTCGACGGTGACGCCGGCGCCCAGTTTGCCCTTGGCGATCAGCTTGCCTTCCGGATTGACGCAGACCTGACCGGAGACAAACAGCAAATTGCCGGTGCGCACGAAGCCGACATAATTCGCGACCGGAGGTGCGGGCTCGTGCAACGTGATGCCCTGTGCCGCCAGCTTCTGCTCGACCGTTCCTGCCATGTTTCTCCCCAGGGGTTCATTTCACGCCCGAATTCTCATACCTAAGCCGTTGGGCTGGCTTTCTTTCGCGCATCGCGCCCAGACATGCAAGCGAGGTCCGCAAGCTAGCTCGTTGTGGCCGGCCTGGACGGCTGGCGCCGGAAATATGGCGATTCGGCAGCCGGTTCCTGCGTTTCGAAGGCGCGGCCCCAGTTGCGGCGCAATAGTGCGGTCATTATTGTATGGATTCGCATTTCAGGAGACGACATGGGTCGCTGCTACCTTCCCGCTGCTGCGCTCGCGGTTGCCGCGATCGCCTTCGTGCCCGGTTTCGGCATCGCCGCCCAAGCCGCTGCCGGGGCGACCTTTCTGCCGCATCAGGCGCTGTATGAACTGAGCCTGGTGAAGTCGCGCGGCAGCACCTCGATTGAGGCGGCACGCGGGCGCATCCTGTATAATTTCTCCGGCAGCGCCTGCGAGGGCTATACCTCGGATTTCCGGCAGGTTTCTGAACTCGACAACGGCGAGGGCAAGACCACCCTTAGCGATCTCCGCTCCACCAGCTGGGAGGATGGCGCGGGAAAAACCTATCGTTTCAAGATCGATACCCGCATGAACAACGGCGATCCCAGCGCCGTCGACGGCGTCGCCGAGCGCGCCGGCGACCACATCTCCGTCAAGCTGAAGCAGCCGGTCGCCAAGACCTTTACGCTCGACGGCAGCACGGTATTTCCAACCGAGCAGATCCAGCGCATCATCGCCGCCGCCAGAGAAGGCAAATCCGTGCTGGAACTCAGCGTCTATGACGGCTCCGACAACGGCGAGAAGGTCTACAACACGCTTTCCGTAATCGGCAAGGCGATCCCGGGCGACCGCGAGACTGGCTCTCCTGACCCGTCCACGGTCCACGACAAGATGAAAGCGCTGACGCGCTGGCCGGTGACCGTGAGCTATTACGATCGTGATGCCAAAGCCAACAGCGGCGAGCAGACGCCGGTTTACGCGATGTCGTTCGAGCTCTACGAGGACGGCGTCTCGCGGGCGCTGGTGCTCGACTACAACGACTTTGTCATTTCGGGAAAGATGGGCAAATTCGACGTCAAGGACGCCAAGCCTTGTAAGTAGGGTCGTGTCCCGGACGCGGTGCGGCATTCTTATGCCGCTCCGCAGAGCCGGGACCGTACCAAGCACCGGCGTCCGTGACGGCCCCGGCTCTGCAGCGCACCGTTCCGCAAGGGCTACACGCTGCGCTGCGTCCGGGGAACGGCTTACCCCGCCTTCTCCGGCCCATCGTAAGCGATGCCCCGGATCACCGCCGCATTGCCGAATTTCCTGCGCAGATCGTCCATTGCGCGTTCGGCGTGGGCGGAGCGGCGGTCGAGCATATCGGTATCGTCGGCCATCGAGCCAGGGCGCAACGCGCTGACGCCGGTGCCCATCAGCCGGAACGCGGTGCCGTCGATCTCCCTGGCTAGCATTTCGCGCGAGGTGGCGAAGATCTTGGCCGCGAGCTGGGTGGGCGACTGCACGGTTTGCGAGCGGGTTCGCTGCCTGAAATCGGCGGTCTTCAGTTTCAGGGTGATGGTAGAGCCGGCGAGGTTCCCGGTCTTGAGCCGGGCGGACACCTTTTCCGACAGCTGCCACAGCAGCCTTTCCAGCGTCGCGAAATCGCGGATGTCGGTGTCGAACGTGGTTTCGCTGGAAATCGTCTTGGCGCCGCGATCGGCCACCACGACGCGATCGTCGATGCCGCGCGCCAGCCGCCACAACCTGCGGCCCTCGACCGAAAACTGCTTCATCAACTCGATTTCGTCGGCGCGCTGCAGATCGGCGATGGTACGAAAGCCGCGCTGGATGAGCCGCTCCTGCGTGGCCGGGCCGACGCCGAAGATGAAGCCGACCGGTTTTGGCGCGAGCAATTCCCGCGCCTCGTCCTGATCGAGCGCCGCAAAACCCCTGGGCTTGTCGAGATCGGAGGCGATCTTGGCGAGGAATTTGTTGCAGGACAGGCCCACGGACACCGTGATGCCGATGTCGCGCTCGACCTCGCGGGCAAACCGCGCCAGCACCTTTGCGGGGATCATGCCGTGCACTCGCTGGGTACCGGCAAGATCGAGAAACGCCTCGTCGATCGACAGCGGCTCGACCAGCGGCGTCAGCGCCTGCATGGCGTGGCGCACCTCGCGTCCAACCCGGACGTATTTCGCCATGTCGGGCCGGATCACGGTCGCATGCGGACACAGTGCCAAGGCCTTGAACATCGGCATCGCGGATCGGATACCGAAGGTCCGTGAGATATAGCAGGCTGCCGCCACCACGCCGCGCTTGCCGCCGCCGATGATCAACGGTCTGTCCGCAAGCTCCGGATTGTCGCGCTTCTCGACCGTCGCATAGAACGCGTCGCAATCGATGTGGGCGAGCGTCAGCGCGGGCAAAGCGCGATGACGCACCAGCCGCGGCGAGCCGCAGGCGCTGCATCGGCGCGTCGCGAAATCGAGATCAGCCAGGCAATCGCGGCAAAAGCATCGCGGTCCGTCCGGTGCAGGCAGCGTCGCGGTCACGGCACATCGCGCTCCCAGATTTCGCCCAGCGCCTGGCGCGCGGCGGCGATATTGGTCGGGTGAAGCTGTGCGGCATCGGCGAAGGCCTTTACCGTCTGATCGTCGCGCAGCACGAAATCCAGCACGCTGATGAGGAATTGCGGGTCGGCCGCGGCCGAGCGCAGGGTTTCCGGTCCGATACCGGTTTCGGTCAGAAAGGCACCAAGCCGCTCGGGCTCGCCGGCGAGGAAGGAAAGCGCCTGAATTGCCACGATTTCAGCTACTTCGCGGGCGTTGTGCACACGCTTTGTCATCCCTGCCGTTTGCCTTTCCGTAACCTATGGCCTCTAATTTGGAACCATCATGCCCGAGTCTGCGGGATCGTGCTCAAGCAAGTGCAAACCGCTTCGCAGAAACATCGCACTTGGGCTTAACAGGTTAGAGCGAATCTGGCGCTAATTTGAATTCGCCGTTGAATGTATTCGACGGCGCGGCTGCATCGGGCTGCCGCAACCGGCTGACGGGAGGGGCGGGATGGCAAAAACCGTCCTGATCGTGGAGGACAACGAGCTCAATATGAAGCTCTTTCGCGATCTGCTGGAAGCCCATGGCTACCAGACCTCAGGCACCAGCAACGGCTTCGAGGCGCTCGATTTGGTGCGGAAACTTCGTCCCGACCTGATCCTGATGGATATCCAGTTGCCGCAGGTCTCCGGCCTCGAAGTGACCCGCTGGATCAAGGACGATCCGGAGCTGCGCGCGATTCCGGTGGTCGCGGTGACGGCCTTCGCGATGAAGGGCGACGAGGAGCGCATCCGCGAAGGCGGTTGCGAGGCATATCTTTCCAAGCCGATCTCGGTCGGCAAATTCATAGAAACGGTTCGGCGTTTTATCGGCTAGGAGTGTTTTGATGTCCGCGCGTATCCTGGTGGTCGACGATATCGCAGCCAATGTGAAGCTGCTGGAGGCGCGGCTGTCGGCCGAATATTTCGACGTGCTGACCGCGGTCAACGGCGCCGAGGCGCTGGCGATCTGCGCCCGCGCCGAATGCGACATCATCCTGCTCGACGTGATGATGCCGGACATGGATGGATTTGAAGTCTGCCGCCGGCTGAAGGCCAATCCGGCGACGCATTTCATTCCGGTGGTGATGGTGACCGCGCTGGATAGTCCCGCCGACCGCGTGCGGGGCCTGGAAGCGGGCGCAGACGACTTTCTTACCAAACCGGTATCGGACGTGGTGCTGATCGCGCGGGTGCGGTCGCTGACCCGGCTGAAGATGATGACCGACGAACTGCGCATGCGCGCCATCACTTCGCTCGAGATCGGCGTGCAGGCGCCGGAGCGCAACGCGGTGGCCGACACCGGCAAGGGCGGGCGCATCCTGCTTGTCGACGACCGGCCGTCTTCCTATGAGCGGCTGGCGCCGGTGCTGTCGGCCGAGCATACCGTCGACGTCGAATCCAACCCGGCGGAGGCGCTGTTTCACGCCGCCGAGGGCAATTACGACCTGCTGATTGTCTCGCTTGGCCTTCAGAATTTTGACGGCTTGCGGCTATGCAGCCAGGCGCGGTCGCTGGAGCGCACGCGGCAGGTGCCGATATTAGCCATCGCCGACGCCGACAACAACACGCGGCTGCTGCGCGGGCTCGAGATCGGCGTCAACGACTATTTGCTGCGTCCGGTCGACAAGAACGAACTGCTGGCTCGCGCACGCACGCAAATCCGGCGGCGCCGCTATACCGATCATCTCAGAGACAATGTGCAGAACTCGATCGAGGCCGCGATCACCGACGGTCTGACCGGGCTGCATAACCGCCGCTACATGGAAAGCCATTTGGGAACGCTGGCCGAGCAGGCCTCGACCCGCGGCAAGCCGTTGGCGCTGATGATGCTCGACATCGATTTCTTCAAGTCGATCAACGACAATTACGGCCACGACGCCGGCGATGACGTATTGCGCGAATTCGCGGTGCGGATGCGCAAGTCGATCCGCGGCATCGATCTCGCCTGCCGCTACGGCGGCGAGGAATTCGTCATCGTGATGCCGGAAACCGATCTGCATGTCGCCGGCATGGTGGCGGAGCGGCTGCGGCGCTCCATCGCGGGCGAACCATTCGCCGTCAACAAGGGTGCCAAGCGCATCGAGGTCACGATCTCGATCGGGCTGTCGACCCTGGAGCGCAAGGGCGAAGCCATCGCCGACGTGCTGAAGCGCGCCGACACCGCGCTCTACCGCGCCAAGCACGACGGCCGCAACCGCGTGGTGTCGAACGCGGCGTGATCCGTCGTCCTGCGTGCAGCGCGTAGTTTTCTTAACCTCGCCCCGCTCTTGCGGGGAGAGGTCGAAGCCGGAGCGCAGCGAAGGCTTCGGGTGAGGGGCGAGGCAGTGCGCCGAACAAAGGTGATGACTCTCGGGTCGCGCTTGTTGCGTAGAGGCCCTTCCGACCCGATAGTTTTTTCATTTCGCGAGCGCAGTGCCTCGCCCCTCACCCGCCGCGCATCTGACGATGCGCGTCGACCTCTCCCCGCAAAAGAGCGGGGCGAGGTTAAGAAAGCGCCTCGCTTCAATTTCCGATTCAAATTTCAAACAGCCACACCTTCTCGTTCTCGCGGCGCACTGCGTCCGAGGTTTGCTGGTCCCTCGCGCCACCTGCGCGAGGGGGTGGAGCGGCGGGAGGCGCCAGGGCACCAGCGGGCACCCTTGGAGGCGGGGTTACCCTCCCACCTCGCGCAGCTGATAACGCCAGCCGCGCGCGCCCAGTGACGTAGGGCGCGGCGCCTCCCGGCGCTCCACCTTGGCCACCAGCCCATCGACCGTTCCGGGGCGCCCCGGTCCGGCCAGCTTTCGCTCTGTTCGATGAAGGACCGCTTCCAGAAAGCGGCCCCTCATCGAGGACGCCAGCAGGATAAGCGAGGTTTTGGACCCGGGGATAAGGAATGCGAAAAAAAATTTTCAGTAAGCGTCCCAGAGGATTACCGTCATGGTGAAGTGCTCGCCGCAAGGCGGCGAGCCTCGAAAGAGGGGCAACAGGCGACCGCGCCCGCAGCCATCCTTCGAGACGCCGCGCAGGTGCGCAGCTCCTCTCGCGATAACGGCGAAGCCGTTACCCGGGGATGACGGTCGAGATGTGGAGAGCCACAAAAAAACAAACGGGGCCGAGGCCCCGTTCAAACTCCGCCAACTCCCGCAAAACTTACTTGATCTTGGATTCCTTGAACTCGACGTGCTTGCGCGCGACCGGGTCGTACTTCTTCTTGACGAGCTTGTCGGTCATGGTGCGCGAGTTCTTCTTGGCGACGTAATAGAAGCCGGTGTCCGCGGTGGAGACGAGCTTGACCTTGATGGTGACCGCTTTGGCCATGGCAAAACCTCTGATGTCTGGAATAGGGAGCGTGCCAGACAAACTGGCCAGCATTTGGGCCGCAACCTAGCTTCGAACGCCCCAAAGTCAAGGTTTGAAGCCGAAAACCTTCCGATTCAGGCCTCGAAAAACCGGTTTTTCGGCCGCGGCAGCCCAAGATTCTCCCGCAGCGTCTTGCCCTCGTATTCGCGCCTGAAAATCCCGCGTTTCTGCAGTTCCGGCACCACGCGATCGACGAAGTCGTCGAGCCCGGCAGGGAGGAACGGGAACATGATGTTGAACCCGTCGCAGCCTTCCGTGGTCAGCCATTCCTCCATCTGATCGGCGATGGTCTGCGGCGTGCCGACGAACGACAGCCCGCCATAACCGCCGACGCGCTCGGCGAGCTGGCGCACCGTGAGCTTGCCGCGCGCGGCGGCATCGACCAGCCGCTGCCGGCCGCTCTTGCTGGCATTGGTTTCGGGGATCGGCGGCAGCGGCCCGTCGGGATCGAAGCCGGAGGCGTCGGTGCCCAGTTGCACCGACAGCGAGGCGATGGCGCTGTCGTAATGCACCTTGCTGTCGAGCAGCGCGCGCTTCTCCTTGGCTTGCTCGAGGCTGTCGCCGACGACGACAAATGCGCCGGGCAGGATTTTTAAGTGCTCGCGGTTGCGGCCGAGCTTGTCCATGCGGCCCTTGATGTCGGCATAGAGCTTCTGTCCGTCGGCGAGCGGACCGCCGCCGGTGAATACCGCCTCAGCGGTCTCGGCCGCGAGCTGCCTGCCGTCTTCGGAGGCACCGGCCTGCACGATCACCGGCCAGCCCTGCACCGGGCGGGCGATGTTGAGCGGGCCGCGCACCGAGAGATATTTTCCCTTGTGATTGAGCACGTGCATCTTTTCGGGATCGAAATAGAGACCGCTCTCGACGTCGCGCACAAAAGCGTCATCGGCGAATGAATCCCACAAGCCCGTGACAACGTCGTAGAACTCGCGGGCGCGCTTGTAGCGCTCGGCGTGCTCCATGTGGTCTTCCAGCCCAAAGTTCAGCGCCGCGTCCGGATTGGAGGTGGTGACGATATTCCATCCCGCGCGTCCGCCGCTGATGTGGTCGAGCGAGGCAAACCGGCGGGCGACGTGATAAGGCTCGTCGAAGGTGGTCGAGCCAGTGGCGATCAGCCCGATATGTTCGGTCAAGCCGGCGAGCGCCGACAGCAGCGTGAACGGCTCGAAAGACGTGACCGTGTGGCTGCGCTTCAATGCATTGACCGGCATGTTCAGCACGGCCAGGTGATCGGCCATGAAGAAGGCGTCGAATTTGGCGGCTTGGAGTTTGCGGATCAGCTGTTTGATGTGGGCGAAATTGAAATTGGCGTCCGGCCAGGCGCCGGGATAGCGCCACGCCCCGGTGTGGATGCTGACCGGCCGCATGAAGGCGCCCAGCTTTAGTTGACGTTCTGGCATCGATGTTCGCCTCGTTCAGTTACGCCGTCATTGCGAGCGGAGCGAAGCAATCCAGAGATCGCGCCAGGAACTGGATTGCTTCGTCGCAAGTGCTCCTCGCAATGACGAGGCGGCTACCCACCCAACACATCCTTGTGCATCCGGCCGCCGTAGAAATGGAAAAACGGCACCGCGGCGTCGTGGCTGAGCGGCCCGGCGGCAAGACGCTTTTCCAGTTCGCCCAGAACATTTTTGGTCATGTTATGCAGGTCGGCCAATGGTTTTGAGCCGATCTCGACCCACACCAGCTCCACCAGTTCAGCATCGGCGTGGATCACGCCCGGCACATGGTGGGTGATGGCCGAGGCGTCTGCGGTGAAAAACCGCGTATCGAAGCGCCGTACCCGGCCGGGCGGCGTGATCGCGCGCGCGATCAGGAAGAGCCCGGACGGATCGGGCAGCAGGCCGGCGTCGCTAAATGGTTTCCACACGCCGTCGAGTGTTGGCGCAGCATTGCTCTTGCGGCCGAGGCAAAGCCCGGTTTCCTCGCAGGCCTCGCGGATCGCGGCGACGGCAAGGGCACGCGCGCGGGAGAGCGGCGTCTTGGGACTGCCCTTCATGAGATTGGCTTCAAGTTCTTTCGAAATCGGCGCGGCCACAGGCACGCGGTTGTCCGATTTGTCGACGCGGCCGCCCGGAAACACAAACTTGCCGGGCATGAACACCACCTTGTCGTGGCGCTTGCCGACCAGCACCTTCGGAATTGGGCCGCTGCGATCGATCAGGATCAGCGTCGCGGCATCCACCGGCCGGCGGTAGGGGTGATGATCGGCCTCTTTTTCTTCCTTCACGACGCTTGCCGCTTCGCTCATTTTACGCCCTGTTTCTCTGTCATTGCGAGGAGCATTTGCGACGAAGCAATCCAGTCTGTGTCAGCACTTCTGGATTGCTTCGCTTCGCTCGCAATGACGATGGCTACGGTTCGGGATTCTTCTCGTCAAATCCGTGCATGCGCAACGCCCACTGCACGCCGACCACCGCGCCCTTCACCGGCTGCAGCAGCACCAGCGACAGGATCAGCGTCAACGGTAGATAGATCGACAGCTGCAACGGCACCGACGGCGAGTAATCCGTCTCGATCCATAGAATCATCGGCACCACGATGTGACCGACGATGACGATCACCAGATAGGCCGGCAGGTCGTCGGCGCGATGCGGGGTGTAATTCAGCCCGCAGACCGAGCAGTGATCGTCCACTTTCAGGAAAGCGCGGAACAGTCTTCCCTCGCCGCAGCGCGGGCAGCGGCCGCGAAGCCCGCGCTTCAGCGCGGTCCATATATCGCGCTTTTCACCAGCAACCTGATCCCGCGTCCAGACTTTGGCCGGCTCCTTCACGGTTTCCATGATTTGCCCCTTTTCGATTTGCCGGCTTTGGCCTTGCCCGGCTTGCGATCTTTCCTGCGCGGGCTGCGGCCAGGATGAGCTTTGGCCCGCGCTTCGTGCGGAGCAGCAGTGTCACCGTGCTCGCGGCGCCGTCCGCGCTGGATCGTGTGGCCTTCCGAAAGCAGCTCGAACCGCAACGCGCCGGCCACCGGCGCTGCTTCCACCAGGCGCACATCGACCACGTCTCCCAGCCGATGCATGGTGCCGCTGCGTGAGCCGACCAGCGCATGGCGCGCTTCGTCGTAGTTGAAATATTCGGTCCCCAGCGTACGGATCGGGATCAGGCCGTCGGCGCCGGTGTCGGTCAGTTTTACGAACAGCCCGGCGCGGGTGACGCCGGAAATCCGGCCCTGAAACGTCGCCCCGATGCGGTCGGCCAGGAAATGCGCGATCAGCCGGTCGGCGGTTTCGCGCTCGGCCTTCATGGCGCGGCGTTCGGTGACGGAAATCTGCGCCGCGACTTCGCTTAAGGATTCTACCGTCTCGGTTTGCGGCAACGCGCCTTCGCCGAGTCCGAGCCCGCGGATCAGTGCGCGATGTACGACGAGATCGGCGTAGCGGCGGATCGGGGAGGTGAAATGCGCGTAGCGCCTCAAGTTCAGGCCGAAGTGACCGTAATTCTCGGCGGAATATTCGGCCTGGGCCTGCGAGCGCAATACCACTTCGTTCACCAGCGGTTCGGAATCGTGGCCCCTGACCTGCGCCAGCACGCGGTTGAACAAGGACGGGCGCAACGCGCCGCTCTTGGCGAACGGTAGATCGAGGGTTTTTAGAAATTCCTGCAGATTATGAACCTTCTCCAGCGTCGGTTCATCATGCACCCTGTAGATAAGCGGCAGCGCCTTCTTTTCAAGCGTTTCAGCCGCGGCGACATTGGCGAGGATCATGAATTCCTCGATCAATCTGTGCGCGTCGAGCCGCTCCGGGACGATGACACGATCTACCGTGCCATCAGGCTTCAGCAGGATTTTCCGCTCCGGCAGATCGAGGTCGAGCGGATCGCGGGCGTCGCGCGCGAGCTTCACCGTCGCATAGGCGGCATAGAGCGGTTTCAGGATCGAATCGAGCAGGAGACCCGTAGTATCGTCGGGCCGTCCGTCGATGGCGGCCTGCGCCTGCGCGTAGCTCAGCTTCGCCGCCGAACGCATCAGGATGCGATGAAAGGAATGCGCGCGCTTGCGGCCGTCGGCGCCGATCATCATGCGCACCGCCAGTGCGCCGCGCGGCTGCCCCGGCACCAGCGAGCAGAGATCGTTGGAGATTCGCTCTGGAAGCATCGGCACGACGCGATCGGGGAAGTAGACCGAATTGCCGCGCGTCAGCGCGTCGCGATCCAACGCCGAACCCGGCCGCACATAGAAGGCGACATCGGCGATGGCGACGTTGACGATATGGCCGCCTTTGTTGTTGGGATCGGGGTCCGGTTCGGCATGCACCGCGTCGTCATGATCTTTCGCGTCCGGCGGATCGATGGTGACCAGCGGCACTTCGCGCCAGTCCTCGCGGCCCTGCAACGTCGCGGGTTTTGCTTCCTCCGCCTCACGCAGCGCAGCCGGGGAAAACGCCTGCGGGATTTCGTGCGCGTGGATCGCGATCAGGCTGACGGCCTTTTCGCTCTTAAGTGATCCCAGCCGCTCCTTCACTTTGCCTGACGCGAGCCCAAAGCCGCGCGAGCGCACGAGGTCGACGCTGACAAGATCGCCATCCTCGGCGCCGCCGCTATCGGCCTTGGCGATGTTCAATTCGCGTCCGGCCTGTTTCTTGTCCACCGGCACCAGCCGTCCGCCGCCGTCGGCAAGCTTGCGAAAAATTCCGAGCACGCGGGTTTTTGCGTGGTCGATGACCTTGATGACGCGGCCGGTGTAGGCTCCGCCTTCCGCGTCGGGCTTCTCGACCCGCAGCAGCGCCCGGTCGCCGACGCCTGCCGCGGTGCCGGGCTGCGGCCGGCGCGGTACATGGATACGGATTTTCGGCGGCGCGCCGCTCTGTTCCTCGTCCCATTCGGTGGGCGTGGCGATCAACTCGCCGTCGCTGTCGCGGCCGGTGATATCGGCCATCACGGTCGGCGGCAGCACCGCCGCTTCGTGCAGCGCCTTGCCTTGTCTGGCGATGACACCCTCGTCCTTGAGGTCGCGCAGGATGCGTTTCAGTTCAACGCGATCGGCGTTCTTTAGACCGAATTCGCGAGCGATCTCGCGCGTTCCGACTTTTCCGGGCTGCGCGCGGATGAATGCGAGGATCGCATCCCGGCTCGGAAAGCTTTGCTCGCGCTGTTTTGCCACTTATCCGCTGGCCTTGCCCGGACTCTTGTTGGCGACCGGCTTTGCAGGTTTGGTCGGCGACGTCTTGGCCGATGGCGTCACCGGTGCGCGCGCCTTGCTGATCGCATCCGATTTTGGCTTTGCGGCCGATTTCTTTGCTGCAGCCTTCTTGGCTGGCTTCGGCGCATCCGGGTCGGCTTTGGTCGCCTTTTTCGCCGGTGCTTTCTTCGCGCCCCGCTTTGGCTTGCCGCCCCCTTTCGCCGCGCGTTCGTCGATCAGCGCGATGGCTTCGGCGAGCGTGATGGTTTCCTGGGTCTTGTCGCTGGGAATGGTGGCGTTGACGCCGCCGGCGGTGACATAAGCGCCATAGCGGCCGCCCTTGACTGCGACGGTACCCAAGGTCGGATGCTCGCCCAGCGGCTTGCCGGGATCGGACCCAAAACGGCGCTTGCTCGGGCCTTTTGCGACCCGCTCCGCAATCAGCGTCACCGCGCGGTTGAGGCCGATGGTGAACACCTCGTCGCCGGCCTCCAGGCTCGCATAGGTCTTGCCGTGCTGCACATAGGGCCCGAATCGGCCGATACCGGCCTTGATCGGCTCGCCGTCTTCCGGGTGCTTGCCGACCTCGCGGGGCAGCGACAGCAGTTGCAGCGCCAGCTCAAGCTCCATGTCGCCGGGCGATGTGCCTTTCGGAATCCCAGCACGCTTCGGTTTTTCACCCTCGGCGTAATCCTTCGGCTCGCCGAGCTGGATGTAGGGACCGAAGCGCCCGGCCTTGACCGCGACTTCGAGATTGGTTTCCGGGTCCTTGCCGAGGATGCGGTCGGCGGCGGCGTCGCTGTCGGTGGCAAGCGGCCGCGTGTAGCGGCATTCGGGATAATTGGAACAGCCGACAAAGGCGCCGAACTTGCCGGCCTTGAGATTGAGCCTGCCGGTGCCACAACTCGGGCATTGCCTGGGATCGCCGCCGTCTTCGCGCGGAGCGTAGATGTGCGGGCCCAGCATTTCATCGAGCGCGTCGAGCACCTGGGAGACTTTCAAATCCTTGATTTCGTCGACCGCGCCGATGAAGTCGGTCCAGAAATCCCTGAGCACCTGCTGCCAGGAGATTTCGTTGTTGGAGATGCGGTCGAGCTGTTCTTCGAGATTGGCGGTGAAATCGTATTCCACGTAGCGTGCAAAAAAATTCTCTAGGAACGCGACCACGACGCGGCCCTTGTCCTCGCCATGCAGCCGCTTCTTGTCGAGCCTTACGTAGCCGCGATCTTTCAGCACCTGAAGGATCGAGGCGTAGGTCGAAGGCCTGCCGATGCCGAGTTCTTCCATGCGCTTGACCAGCGAGGCTTCGGAAAAACGCGGCGGCGGCTCGGTAAAGTGCTGGGTGACCGCGAGTTCCTTTCGTTTCAGCGCCTCGCCTTCGCTCATGGCGGGAAGCCGGCGACTATCCTCGTCGTCGCCATCATCGTCGCGGCCTTCCTGATAGAGCGCCAGAAAGCCGTCGAATTTTATCACCTGGCCGGTGGCACGCAATTCCAGCATCCGCGATCCGGCTTTTGCCGCGATATCGACGGTGGTGCGCTCCAATTCGGCGGATTCCATCTGGCTGGCGATGGTGCGGATCCAGATCAGCTCGTAGAGCCGCGCCTGATCGTTATCCAGCCGCCGGCGCATTTCGGCGGGGCGGCGCGACAGGTCGGTGGGACGGATCGCCTCGTGCGCTTCCTGGGCATTCTTCGCCCTGGTCTGATACTGGCGCGGCGCGTCGGGAACATAGGCGTTGCCGTAGTCCTCGCCGATCACCTTGCGCGCCTGGGTGATCGCCGAATTGTCGATCTGCACGCCGTCGGTGCGCATATAGGTGATGAGGCCGGTGGTCTCGCCGCCGATATCGATGCCTTCGTAGAGCCGCTGCGCGATCCGCATGGTATGCGCAGGCGCAAAGCCGAGCTTGCGGCTCGCTTCCTGCTGCAGCGTCGAGGTGGTGAACGGCGCCTGCGGATTGCGGCGCGCCGGTTTTGCCTCGACGGCGGAAACCGTGAAGTTGGCCGCCTCGATCGCCTTTTTAAGGTCTTCCGCCTCGGCGCCGGTGCCGATGTCGAGACGCTGCAGCTTCTTGCCGTCCGCGCCGACCAGCCGCGCCTCGAAGGCGTCGCCGCGCGGCGTGGTGAGCGTTGCGACCAGCGACCAGTATTCGCGCGGGATGAATTTTTCGATTTCAAGCTCGCGATCGCAGACGAGACGCAGCGCCACCGACTGCACGCGTCCCGCCGAGCGCGCGCCCGGAAGTTTTCGCCACAGCACCGGGGAAAGGGTAAAACCGACCAGATAGTCCAGCGCGCGGCGCGCCATATAGGCATCGACCAGCGCGCCATCGATCTGGCGCGGGTGCTTCATCGCTTCCGTCACCGATTGCTTGGTGATGGCGTTGAATACCACGCGCTCGATCTTCTGATCCTTCAGTGCGCGCTTCTCTTTCATCACTTCCAGCACGTGCCAGGAAATCGCCTCGCCCTCGCGGTCGGGGTCGGTCGCGAGGATAAGCCGGTCGGCGCCTTTCAGGGCACGCGCGATGTCGTTGAGCCGGCCGGTCGCCTTGGGATCGATTTCCCAGAGCATCTGAAAATTGGCTTCCGGATCGACCGATCCGTTCTTGGCCGGGAGGTCGCGGACATGGCCGAACGAGGCCAGAACCTCATAGGAACCGCCCAAATACTTGTTGATCGTCTTGGCCTTGGCAGGCGACTCGACAACGACGATATTCATGTCATTCCAATAGCTTACGGGGGAATTAAGGGCCGCTAATGCGGGACTCGCGGCGGCCGTTTCGAGGCGAACATGGGTGCGCGGGACCGTGAAGTCAAATCGCCAAATGTTGAACACTGGGCGTGTGGTTTTCAGAATCTCGTCTATAGATTGCAAAAAGTGACTCAAAATTGCAGTCTCGTAGTGGCCGATCATACCGATTCCGCCATTTGGATCCTGGCCGCCTGGCTAAGAGGAAAGACCCCGGATGGCCGCACCGCGCCCCCGAAAGAAGCGTAAGCCGGCCGCCAAGTCCGCCCGCGACGGCGGATCGAGGGAGGCCGCGAATTTTATTGCGGAGCACTTGGTTGGCGTGGCGCGACTTGCGCACCGGCACGGCCTGAACACCCTCGGCTTGCTGCTCGACATGAGCCTGATGGAAGCCAAGGAAAAAGCCCGCCGTCGCGGCCCGCGCGCGCGGAAGCGGTGATCGGCGCGGTTAAATCCGTTCCTGGTCACTCCGGGCGCGCCAGAAGCGCATCCCGGAATGACGTTCAAAGCAGCGATACCAGCCCACCGCCGTGGCGCTCCAGCCGTCCGGCCAATTCCAGTTCGAGCAGCACGGTGCGCACCACGGCCGGCGAGATTCCGGCGATCCGGATCAGATCGTCCAGCCCAATCGGGCTCGGACCGAGCAGGCCGACGATGCGGGTGCGGTGGGTGTTGTCGGGCTCGTCATAGGAGGGAACGCCTTCAGGCTCGCGCGTCGGCAATTCAACCGGCCGCTCCATGATCGAAGCGACGGCGTTGATGACGTCAGTTGCCTCGGTGGTCAGCGTCGCTCCCTGCTTGATCAGGTCATTGGTCCCGGCGGCGCGCGGATCGAGCGGCGAGCCCGGCACCGCGAATACTTCGCGGCCCTGTTCGGCGGCGATGCGCGCTGTGATCAGCGAGCCGGAGCGATGCGCGGCCTCGACCACGACGACTCCCAGCGCGACACCGGAAATCAACCGGTTGCGCCGCGGAAAGTCGCGGGCGCGCGGCACATGGCCAAGCGGCATTTCCGAGATCGCGGCACCCGACCGCAGCATCGCTTGCAGCAGATCCTCGTGCTCGGCCGGATAGATGCGGTCGTGACCGCCCGCCAGCACCGCTATTGTCCCGCTGTCGATGCTGGCGCGATGCGCTGACTGGTCGATGCCGCGCGCGAGTCCCGAGGCGATGACGAATCCGGCATCACCCAGATCGCGCGCCAGCCGTTCGGTGAATTTGAGGCCGGCGCCGGAGGCATTGCGTGAGCCGACGATGGCGATCATCGGCCGGGCCAGCACCTCAAGCACACCGCGCACACCGAGCAGCGGCGGCGCGTCATCAATCAGCGCCAGCCGCGGCGGATAAAACGGCTCGGTCGGCGCCACCAGGCTGACGCCGATGTTTTTCCCGGCGGCGATCTCCGCTTCCGCATCTTGTTCGCTGCAGATGCGGGCAGGACGCGTGGCGCCGCCGCGCCGCGCCAGATCGGGCAGGCGCTGCAGCGCGACGCGCGCACTGCCGAAATGATTGATCAGCGAGCGGAAGGTGCGCGGCCCGACGTTGTCGGAACGGATCAGCCGCAGCCAGTCGATGCGCTGCCCATCGGTGAGATGGGTGGTGTTTTGGGTGTTGCTGTTCATGTTCGCGCCGCGGGGCAGGGGCAGAGCATCGAACAATGCGGCAATGCGGACAACTTACCGGCGGTTGCATCGTCATTGCCGGATGCGATGATCGGCGCGCTTGCCCGATCCTGGCGCGGCCCGTAAAAGCTGTTCGGCCTTCTTAGGGAACCATGCCGATGTTGTCGCTTGCCGAACTCCAGCGCCGTATCGAGTCAGGCGATCTTTCCGCCGATGCGGCGATTGCCCAGTCGCTCGAGGCGATCGACGCGCATGAAAAGGGTATCGGCGCTTTCGTCTGCCGCCCGCAAATCACGCGTGCGCAAAATGCCGGACCGCTGCGCGGCATTGCGGTGGGCATCAAGGACATCATTGATACGGCCGATCTGGCGACTGAGATGGGATCGCCGATCTACCAGGGCTGGCAGCCCCGCGCGGACGCGCCGGTGGTGGCGATGCTGAAAGCGGCCGGCGCGACCGTCGCCGGCAAGACCACGACAACCGGATTTGCTTCCGTCGATCCGACGGCGACGCGCAATCCGCGCAACCCCTCGCATACGCCGGGCGGATCGTCGTCAGGCTCCGCGGCGGGGGTCGCGGCCGGAATGATTCCGCTGGCGCTTGGGACGCAGACCGGCGGCTCGGTGATCCGGCCGGCCTCGTTCTGCGGCGTTGCCGCCATAAAACCATCGTTCAGGCTGCTGCCGACGGTTGGCGTTAAATGTTTCTCGTGGACGCTGGACACCGTCGGCCTGTTCGCCGCCGGCGTCAAAGATTTGGCGCACGGATTGTCCGCCATGACCAACCGGCCTGAACTGGTCTCCGGTGCTGCAACGGAGCCGCCGCGCATCGGCGTTGTGACGCAGGATTTTGCCGGTGCGCCGGAAGCGGCGGGCGGAGAGGCGCTGCGGACCGCGGCCACCGCGGCAGAGCGCGCGGGGGCCCAGGTTCGCGACCTCGCATTGCCCGAGATCGTCGCCGAGGCCTGGCGAATTCAGCCGACCGTGCAGGATTTCGAGGCGCATCAGGCGCTGGCCTGGGAATACAACGTGCATCACGATGCGATGCCGCCGCTGCTGTGTGCAAAGCTCGACGAAACCGCGGGGCTCACGCCGGCCGCGTATGACGAGGCGCGCGGGATCGCGAAACGGGCGCGGGATGCCTTGGATGAAATCTTCGCGAAGGTTGATGTGCTGTTGACGCTCTCGGCACCCGGCGCGGCGCCAAAGGGACTGGCCTCGACCGGCGACCCCCGTTTCAACCGACTCTGGACCCTGATGGGCGTTCCTTGCGTCAACGTGCCCGCCATCATCGCCGACGGCGGATTGCCGGTGGGCGTGCAGGTGATCGCACGATTCGGCGATGACGCCGGCGCGCTCACGGCTGCGCGGTTTGTCGAATCGGCGCTGGCAACCTAGGGAGTTATTTCTCCCCGATCCTACCTTCGGTTCCTGCCCGCAGCCGTTTGATGTTTTCGCGGTGTACGTAGAACAGCAACAAGGTCAGCACAACAAACAGCGCGGCCAGCGCGGGATGGCCGAACCACCACAAAAAGATCGGCGTCACCAAGCTTGCGACGAGGCCGGAGAGCGATGAGTAGCGCGTGATGGCGGCGGTCGCGAGCCACACCACGCAAAACACCACCGCGGCGGGCCACAACAATCCGAGCAGGACGCCGATATAAACCGCGACGCCTTTGCCGCCCCTGAACTCCAGCCAGACCGGAAACAAATGGCCGAGGAACGCCGCGAGGCCCGCCAGCATCGCGGCGTCGGGCCCGCCAACATAGCCCGCGATTAGAACGGCAACCGTTCCCTTCAGCATGTCGCAGAGCAGCGTCGCTGCGGCGAGGCCCCTGCGGCCGGTGCGCAGCACATTGGTGGCGCCGATATTCCCGGAGCCGATCGAGCGCAGGTCCTGCGTGCCCGCGAGTTTGGTGAGAACCAATCCGAACGGAATTGACCCCAACAGATAGCCGATCGCCAGTGCGAGAAGATAAATGCCGATCATCCGACCTCACACATGCTCATAGACGGTGCGTCCGCCAACGATGGTGCGCGCGACGCGGCCGGAGAATTTTGCCTCGTCGAACGGGGTGTTCTTGCATTGCGATTTGAGATCGGCAGGGTCAAGTACCCATGGCGTGTCGGGATCGACCACGATCACGTCGGCGGGGGAGCCCGCGCGCAACGAGCCACCCGGCAGACCAAGCAGCTCGGCGGGCCTTGTCGACATCGCGCGGACCAGCGTCTTGAAATCCATCTCGCCACCATGAATGAGACGCAGCCCGGCCGGAAGCATGGTTTCCAGCCCGATCGCGCCAGCGGCGGCTTCCGCGAACGGCAGCCGTTTTGTCTCGACGTCCTGCGGATTGTGATCGGACATGATGACGTCGATCAGTCCGGAGGCGACCGCTGCGACCAAAGCGAGCCGATCATCCTCGGTGCGCAGCGGCGGCGACAGTTTCAGGAACGTCCGGTACGGGCCGATGTCGTTTTCGTTGAGCGTCAGGTGATTGATCGACACCGAGGCGCTCACCGCAAGGCCGGCGTCGCGCGCGCGCTTGAGAATTTCCAACGATTCGATTGAGGTCAGCGAGGCCGCGTGATAGCGGCCGTCGGTCAGCGCCGTAAGACGGATGTCGCGTTCCAGCATCACCGCTTCGGCCGCGGTGGGCACGCCGACCAGGCCGAGCCTTGCAGCGAACTCGCCCTCATTCATCACGCCTTCGCCAACCAGATGTGGATCCTCGGTGTGGTGCACGATCAGCGCGTCGAAGTCGCGCGCGTAGGTCAGCGCCCGCCGCATCACCTGGGCGTTAGTGACACTGTGCTGACCATCCGTGAAGGCCACGGCGCCGGCAGCCTTGAGCAGGCCGATCTCGGTCATTTCAGCGCCGGCCATGCCTTTGGTCAGCGCCGCCATGGGATGGATGTTGACGATCGCGGTGTCGCGGGCCCGGCGCAGGATAAAATCCACCGTGGCGGAATTGTCGATCACCGGTTTTGTATCGGGCTGGCAGATGATGGTGGTGATGCCTCCGGCTGCGGCGGCCTGGCTTGCGGAAGCAAAGGTTTCGCGGTGGCTGGCGCCAGGCTCGCCGACGAAGGCGCGCATGTCGATCAGCCCGGGAGCGACGATCTTGCCGGCGCAATTGACGATGTCGGTGCCCTCCGGCACGCCGGCGGCGCCAATGCCGCGCCGCGACTCGCGGATTACGCCGTCGGCAATCAGCACGTCGCCTATGAGGTCGAGATCGCGAGAGGGATCGATCAGCCGGGCGTTGGCGAGCAGGATCGGGCGGCGGTCGGTCAACATGAACACAAACCTCCGCCGTCATTCCGGGGCGATGCGAAGCATCGAGCCCGAAATCCAGATGAGAGGACCGTGTCCGTGACCGGATTCCGGGTTCTGGCCGTCGGCCAGCCCCGGAATGACGAATGGGAGGCGCCGCTACGCATTCGGCAGATTCCTCGCCAGCGCTTCCAGCACCGCCATCCGCACCGCCACGCCCATTTCCACCTGTTCGCGGATCAGCGACTGCGCGCCGTCGGCGACGATGGAGTCGATCTCGACGCCGCGGTTCATCGGCCCCGGATGCATCACCAGCGCGTCCGGCTTGGCATAGCTAAGTTTCTTCTGGTCGAGGCCGAAATAATGGAAGTATTCCTGGCTCGACGGAACGAACGACCCGTTCATGCGCTCGCGCTGCAGCCGCAGCATCATCACGATGTCGGCGCCATCAAGCCCCTCGCGCATGTCGCGGGCGACCTCCACCCCCATCCGTTCGATGCCGGGCGGCAACAGCGTGGAGGGAGCCACCACGCGCACCCGCGCGCCCATGATGTTGAGCAAGAGAATGTTGGAACGCGCGACCCGCGAATGCATCACGTCGCCGCAGATCACGACCACCAGGCCCTCTAGCCGGCCCTTGTTGCGGCGGATGGTCAGCGCATCGAGTAGCGCCTGGGTTGGATGCTCATGCGCGCCGTCGCCGGCATTGATCACCGAGCCGTCGACCTTGCGCGCCAGCAATTCCACCGCGCCCGACGCGTGATGCCGCACCACCAGGATGTCCGGGTGCATGGCATTCAACGTCACCGCTGTGTCGATCAGCGTCTCGCCTTTCCGCATGGAGGACGAGGACACCGACATGTTCATGACGTCGGCGCCCAGCCGCTTGCCGGCGATTTCGAACGAGGACTGGGTGCGGGTGGAGGCCTCGAAGAACAGGTTGACCTGGGTGCGCCCGCGCAGGCTCGTGCGCTTCTTGTCGACCTGGCGGTTGAGCTCGACATATTCCTCGGAAAGGTCGAGCAGGCCGGAAATATCGTCGGCGGAAAGCCCCTCGATGCCCAGCAAATGCCGGTGACCGAGGACGAAGGTCGATTTCGATGCAGGGGTCATTAAAACGAGAGCTATAGGCGGGGACGGCAGGCGGGGCAAGGGCGAATAGCGGGTGCTTCATAGGGTCTCCTGTGGACGGCCTGCGCTGGTCGGGCGCCATCCCGCAGTGACGATGGCGGATCACTCGGCTAGTATAGCAACCCAAGCGCGAGGTGGAGCATTCATAGGTTGGGCACCCGGGGAAAGGTTTTCATCAGCTATCGCCGCGACGACGCGCCCGGAGACGCCCGGGGCCTGTGCGAGCGGTTGGCGAGCAAGTTCGGCAAAGCGAACGTCTTCATGGATGTCGACAATCTGCTGGCGGGACAGCGTTTCGATCGCGAACTGGAGAAGGCGCTTGCGCAATGCGACGTGCTGATTGCCGTTATCGGGCCGCGCTGGATGAAACTGTTGTCCGCTCATACGCGCAGCAGCGAACGCGATTATGTTCATGACGAAATCGCCGCGGCGCTGAAGCGAAACATTACAGTCATTCCGGCCCTTGTCGGGCGCAAGGGTCACATGCCGGCCCTACCGCTCAAAGATAGCCTCCCGGAGGATATCCGCGCTCTCGTGCTCCACCAGAAGCAGGACATTGCGCATGAAAGTTTTGGGCGGGATGCGGACGAACTGGTCCGGGCGGTCAAAGCCGTGTTGCGCGGTAAACACGGCGCCAGTTCTTGGCTGCCAATGACCGCTGCGGGCGCGATCGGGCTTACATTATTGGCAGCCTTGTTCGGTTACTGGATGGATATGATCCCCGGGGTCAATAGCGGCCCGCGCGCTTTGCAATTGCGTTCGAGTGGAGATCGCGAGGTCAAGGCTGCTGAGCAATCCAAAACGGCTGCAGAGGAGGCGGCCAAGGTGGCCGCGGCCGCAGAGGCCACGAGAAAAGCCGCGGACGCCCAACGACAGGCAGATGCCGAAGCGGCCGGAAACAAGTCTGCCCAGGAAGCCAAACGAAGAGCTGATGAAGACGCAGCCGCGGTCAAGGCCGTGGAAGATCTAACCAGAAAGAAAGTGGTTGAGGAGGCTGCGAGAAGAGCTGCGGAGGAGGCCCAACGGCAGGCGGATGCCGATGCGGCTCGAAAGAAGGCGGCCGATGAAACCAAACGGAAAGCTGAAGAAGACGCGGCCGCGATCAAGGCCGCGGAGGACCGGGCGAGAAAAGCAGTGGAGGAGGCTGCGAGAAGAGCCGCGGAAGAAGCCCGACATAAGGCCGACGCAGACGCCGCGGATGCTGCCCGGCGTAAACTGGATGCCGAGCGGGCGGTGAGACCGCCGCGCCCCACGGCACCCAGCGAAAGCTGCGCGCGCAATGGCTATGAGACTTATTGCGTTAGTTCCGTGTTGAAGCCGCAGTTTGGCAATTCCTACGGGCCGTCGAACCTTTTTGCGGGGTCGGACTCCGTCGCCTGGGTGGAAGGCAAATCGGGGCATGGCATCGGCGAATGGATCGCGATCGAGTTCGAAAGCATGCGGACAGTTCGCTCGGTCGTTGTGCGCAACGGGTACCAGAAGAGCAACGATATCTTCCAGAAGAACAACCGGGTGCGTCAAATGAGGGTCTTGTTTTCGCAAGGAGAAACACACACCCTGACGCTTCAGGATCGTTTCGGCTCCGAGTTGCACAGCTTTCCGAAGCCCATCCAAGCCTACTGGGTCAAATTCGTCATCGACGATGTCTGGGCGGGCAACAAATACAGCGATACGGCGATTACGAAATTACTGGTCAATTCGGAGCGGGTGAAATGATCCGCGCGCATGGGTGCGCGACAATCCCCGGCCGAGCAGCGATGGCCGCAATTTTCGCTTTCAGCTCTTTCACACGTGCCGATGCGCAGTCCCCCAGGCTCCCCGACGATTTCGTCTTCCTGCGCGAGATCGATCCAACCATCCAGCAGGACATCCGCTATGCTGGATCGAATAATTTCATCGGGCGGCCTCTGGCGGGCTATGATGCGGCCGAATGCATCGTGAAACGCCCCGTCGGTCTCGCGCTTCGAAAGATTCAACAAAAACTCCTGCCGCAAAAATTGTCGCTAAAAATGCTGGACTGCTATCGCCCCGTGCGCGCCGTGCGCGACATGGTGGCATGGGCGCGCGACGGGGAGGAGACACCGGCCCAAAAGCGTTACAATCCGGCATTCAGCAAACGCGATCTGTTTCGGCTGGGCTACATTGCCGAGCATTCCGGCCATTCGACCGGCGCGGCAATCGATCTGACATTGGTCGATCTGCAGGCGGACAATTCGGCCGCTTTCGATCCGCATAATGCCTATGCCGACTGTACGGCCGCCGCAGCCCTGCGGGTACCGGAAGGCAGCATTGACATGGGCACCGGTTACGACTGCTCCGACCCGAAGTCACATACCGCAGCGACATCGATCACGCCGGCGCAGCGCCAGGCGCGCAACACATTGGTCGCCGCGATGGCGTGGCAGGGTTTTGTCAACTATTCGAAGGAGTGGTGGCACTTTTCTTTACCGAGCAAGGCCTCCATAGCGTACGATTTTCCGATCGCTCCGCGCGACCGGTAAGGCGGGCCACGCGACGTGAAATGCCCACGTTTCACCTCGACTCAATCCTAAGCCTGACGGGCAGGAACAAGGCAATGACCCGAACCGCATCCACTATTCACGACGTGTTCAATCAGTCGCCACCGTTCGAGGATGTCGACCTGTTCGCATTGGACAGGCCCTTGGCGGACGCCGTGGCGGCCAATGGCGGCGCGGCAGCGGCGCAAGGCGAATTGTCGGATTTCGGCAAGCACTGGGGTTCCGCTGCGATGGCCGCGCGCGGCCGGATCGCCAACGAAAACCTCCCAAAACTGCGAACCTACGATGCGCGCGGCAACCGGCGCGACGAGGTCGAGTTTCATCCGGCCTATCATGAGTTGATGGCGCACTCAGCGTATGCTGGCCTGCACAATTCGACATGGGACTCCAGCGGCAAGCCGGCGGGTGCGCCGTCGGAAGTGGTGCGTGCGGCAAAGTTTTATATCGCCACGCAAGTCGAGACCGGCCATCTCTGTCCCATCACCATGACGCGGGCGTCGGTAGCGGCGCTGGCCGCGGAGCCGGAGCTGCTGGCGGAGGTAATGCCGGCCATCGGCACGCGTTCCTACGATCCAGCCTTCGCGCCGTGGTGGACCAAGCGCGGCATCACGCTCGGCATGGGCATGACCGAGAAGCAGGGCGGCACCGACGTGCGAGCCAACATGACGCGCGCGGTGCGCGACGGCGAGGCCTATCGCATCACCGGCCACAAATGGTTCATGTCGGCGCCGATGTGCGACGCGTTTCTGGTGCTGGCGCAGGCCGAAGAGGGCCTGAGCTGCTTCTTCATGCCGCGCTTTGCGCCGGACGGGTCGGTCAATACAATTCATTTCCAGCGGCTGAAGGACAAGCTTGGCAACCGCTCCAATGCGTCCTCCGAGGTGGAATTTGCTGGTGCCTACGCGGAACGCGTCGGCGATGAGGGCAAGGGCGTTCGCACCATCATCCAGATGGTGCAGCTGACCCGGCAGGACTGCGCCATCGCCTCGGCGGGCCTGATGCGCGCGGGGCTCGCGCAGGCGCTGCATCACGCACGACATCGCAGCGTGTTTCAGAAACATCTCGCCGACCAGCCGCTGATGCAAATGGTGCTGTCGGATATGGCGCTGCATGTCGAAGCCTCGGTCGCGCTGGTGTTGCGGCTGTGCCGCGCGTTCGACTCGGCGTCCCGCGACGCAACGGCGGCGGCCTATATGCGGTTGCTGACGCCGGCGATCAAGTACTGGGTGTGCAAGAGTGCGCCGGGATTTTTGTACGAGGCGATGGAGTGCCTCGGCGGCAACGGCTATGTCGAGGAGGGTATTTTGGCCCGGCATTACCGGGAGTCGCCGGTCAATGCGATCTGGGAAGGATCGGGGAACGTGATGTGTCTCGATGTGCTCAGGGCATTGTCCCGCGAGGCGGATGCGGCAATGGGCGTGATGCGAAGTCTCACCAAGGAAACCAAGGGACTGCCGGGCGCGGCGGAGGCCGCTGCTTTCATCGGCAACACCTTTCGCAGGGTCGACAGCGAGCGCGTGGCGCGGCTGGCAGTGGAGAAGCTTGCGTTGCTGGCTGCCGCGGCCGCGCTCAACGGCGTGTCGCCGCGCGGCGCCGAATTGTTCGCAATAACCCGGCTGGCCCAGAATCACGCTAGCATGTACGGCGCCGTCGATCTCGCCAAGGACGATATCAGCGGCCTGTTGGAGCGGGCGTTGCCTCGATGAAAGTCGTCATGTCCAGGCTAACAGCGCGAAGCACGTCTTTGCGCACATGACCGGGCATCCACGTCTTACAGCGTCGAAAGACGTGGATGGCCCGGACAAGCCCCGCCATGACGGTGAAAAAGGCCGACTGATGAGTTCGTTCGAAAATTCCGCAACTCCTGCGCCGGCGCCATTGCCCGGCGCACGGCGGCAGCCCAGAGCCTGGAAGTTCTGGGGTACTTGCCTGTGGGGATTGCTGCTGTTCGCGGCGATGTTCGCCGGGCAATTCGCGCTGGTCTTGGCTTTCTTTCTCGCCAAGGGTCCCCCATTCGATCTCGCTTCGATCAAGACCGTGGCCAGCGCGGGAACGGTGATTTCGCTGTCGGTCATGATGGGGCTGCCCGCGGTGCTCGCGGCGCTGTGGCTGGCGACGCGGATGGCGCGTATGCCGCTGGCCGATTACCTGGCGCTGCGCCGCGTGTCATGGGGGAATCTTCTGATCGGCGTCGTCTCCCTGATCGTGCTGGTCGTGGGCTGGGACCTGCTGTCCCGCATGCTCGGTCGCGATACCTCGCCGGGCTTCATGGTGGACGTGCTGAAATCGGCGCAGGCCGACGGCGCGTTGTGGTTATTGGTGATCGCCTTCGCCGTCGCCGCACCAATCACCGAAGAACTGATGGCTCGCGGCTTTCTCTATCGCGGGTGGTCGGAATCGGCGCTCGGGCCGTTGGGCGCGATCGTACTGTCATCGCTGGTGTGGACCGCCATGCATGCGCAATATTATGACTGGTTCCTGTTCAGCGAAGTGATGTCGATCGGATTGCTTTTGGGATACATGCGCTATCGCTCTGGTTCCACCTGGCTGACGATCATCATGCACGGCATCAACAATTTCGCCGCGACGCTGCAGAGCATCTGGCTGGCGGGGCAGACTTGAATCGCTGCCGTCATTCCGGGCGCCGCGAAGCGGCGATCCCGGAATCCGTAACTGCCGTCGGAGTGTATGGATTCCGGGCCTGCGCCAAAGAGAGCGCATCCCGGAATGACGGGGTTAGGGTGATTTGTTAAGCACGGCCAATCGGTCCAGTGCGCCCTGCAGGATGAAAATCGCGGCATGTTGGTCGATCACTTTTGCGCGTTTGGCGCGGCTCATGTCCATGCCGATCAGCTCGCGCTCGACGGCGACGGTCGATAGCCGCTCGTCCCACAGCGCGATCGCGAGATCGGTGAGTTTTGAGAAATTGCGCGCGAAGGCGCGGGTCGATTGCGCGCGCGGACCTTCGCTGCCGTCCATGTTGATGGGCAGGCCGAGCACAATGCCTACGGCATTGCGCTCGCGCGCGATGACCAACAGCCGGGCGGCGTCCGCTGTGAAGTTCTTGCGCGCAATGGTCTCGACGCCAGTGGCCAGCCTGCGATCGGGATCGGACACGGCGACGCCGACGGTCTTGCTGCCGAGATCGAGCCCGACCAGCGCGCCGCGTTCGGGCCAATGCCGGACGGCTTCTATCAGCGGCAGGATGAGCGCGGGCATGGCACCGCATAGCATGCGCCGTGCCGGTGAAGCAAAGCCCCTGCAGGCCAATCCCTTGCCGTGCTCGGGACTGCGACGTACAAATATGCACGGCGTCAGGATTTACCTCGCGTGTTGGAGGAGGTGGTGTGGGCCACGATGACCTTGTAATCATCGGCAGAGTCGCGGGCGCCCTTGTGATCGGCGCGTTGATCGGATTTGAACGCACCTTTCACGGACGTCCCGCCGGATTTCGCACCCACTCCCTGGTCTGCATTGCGTCCGCGATTCTCATGATCGTGACGGTCTATCAAAACCAGTGGATGACGTTCGTAAATCATGACGCGATCCGGACCGATCCGACCCGCATGGCACAGGGCATCATGACCGGCATCGGGTTTCTAGGCGCGGGCGTGATCTTCAAGGAGGGCCTGACGGTGCGGGGGTTGACTACAGCGGCCTCCATTTGGGTAACAGCAGCTATAGGCATTCTGGTCGGCATCGGGTTCTGGTTTGCAGCGGTGGTCGGCGGCGCCGCGACGCTCATTGTGCTGGCGCTGTTCCGTTACATAGAAGCAAGACTGCCGAGCGAGTTCTATGCGCATCACATGCTTCGGTTTGCGCGCGATCATGTCATCGGCGAGGAGGAGGTGCACAGGCTTATCCACGACCACGGGTTTACGGTTGCAAACCTGTCGTCCCGCCTGAGCGAAAGCGGTCAGCAGTTCGAATACCGCATGACGATCAAAAGCCGGGACCGCAAGAATGCGGAAGCGCTCTCGTCATATCTTCGCGGTCGGCCCGAGGTGGTTGAGTTCAGGATTACCCCGACCGGCGATTAGTTATGCCTCTGGATTCCCTCAGCCTCTTCGGATTGTTCGCCGTCACCGCAATGCTCGTTTGCTACGCGCTGGAGGATCGCAGCGGCTGGTTCATCCTCGCCTTCGCGGCGGCCTGCGCGCTGGGCTCGATTTACGGATTCCTGCAGGGCGCCTGGCCGTTCGGGCTCGTCGAGGCGATCTGGGCCGGCGTCGCGCTGCGGCGCTGGAGTGTCAGGCAGCGAGCCCGCGGATAGCGAGTTGCATGGGTTATCCTTACTTGCGCGCCCCTGTCCGCTGTCTTGCACGCCCGGAGCCCTTGACCACCGAAGCCAGCACGCTGCGCAACGCCAGCACCGCTGGCGAGATTTCACCCTGGCGCCAGATCAGCGGCGTGACCAACTCGCTTTGGGTGCGGGGAATGCGGTTTCGGCGCACCAGCGCCTGCGGCATGGCGTCGAGCACCGCCTCCGGCATCAGCGCGATCCCGGCACCGGCGGCGACGCAGGCGACGATCGCGTGATACGAACTGAGCTCCAGCACGCGCAAAGTGGCCAGGCTTTCGCGCTTCAGCCAACGCTGCAGCACGCGGCGGTAAGCGCAGCCGTGCGGGAAAGCGATCAGGCTTTGCCCTTCCGCGTCGCGCGCCGAACTGATCGGCTTTTGGTCCTGACTTGAGATCAGTACGAGGCTTTCGCGGAACACGGGCAAATAAGCGAGCCCGCGCGCCGGCGGAGGCTCGGCGATGAAGGCGGCGTCGAGCCTCCGCTCGGCCACCGCGCTCACCAGCGCGTCGTTGGTGCCGGTGGTGAGCTCGAGGCGGACATCGGGATAACGCCGGTGAAAGTCGGCGAGTATGCCGGACAGCCGGCTCGCGGCCGTGCTCTCCAGCGCGCCCAGTTTCAGCAGACCCCGGGGCGTTGCGCCGGAGACGGCGTGGCGCGCCTCCTCGGACAGGCCGATCAACCGCTCGGCGTAGCCGAGCAGCAGCTCACCGCTCGGAGACAGATGAAGGCGCTGGCGATCGCGGTGGAACAGCGGAATGCCCACAGCGCTCTCAAGTTGCTTGATGCGCGTGCTGACGTTGGAAGGCACGCGGTGCAATTTGTGCGCGGCCTTGACGATGCCGCCTTCCTCCACGACCGCCTTGAATACCTGCAGATCGGTGAAATTCATCGTCGGTACTCCCACGTTCTCTTCCTATGTTGCGAAATAGAGAACAATCTGTTTTTCATTATTCACTATCCGAGAAGAACAATGCAGCCTATGCTAGTTGCAACGGAATTCAAGCTGCGGCGCCAAGGCGCTCGCGGGGCTTGAAGACCGGCGCTTTCAACCCGCAGGGCCGCCATGTCTACCGCTGTTGCGTCCGCAACCCTCGCCAGGACACCGACCGCCGGTGCCGCGGTATGGACCGGCTTCATCGGGCTGGCGGTGGCTATGGGTATTGGCCGTTTTGCCTTCACGCCGTTGCTACCGCTGATGCGGCAGGACGCCGGCGTGAGCCTGGTGCAGGGCAGCTGGCTCGCGACCGCCAACTATGTGGGTTATCTCCTTGGCGCGTTGATCTGCATTTCTTCGCCGCCCGCGCCGGCGCGCGCCGTCCAGTGGGGGCTGGCTTCGATCGCGTTGTTCACCCTGGGGATGGGGCTGACGCACGCACTCTGGGCGTGGGTCGCGCTGCGTTGTCTTGCCGGAGCGGCGAGCGCGTTCGTGCTGGTCGGCGTGTCCGCATGGGCCATGCCTCTTCTTTCGCAGTTGCATCAAGCGAGGCGGTCGGGACAGGTGTTCGCGGGCGTCGGAATCGGCATCTGCTTTGCCGGCTTGGCAGGTCTCGTCGCGGGCGTAACGGCTTTGGGCTCGCAGGCGACGTGGATCAGTCTAGGCGTGGTTGCAGCGGTATTCGGCCTTGCCCTGCGGCGGCAGCTCGCAAGTGACGGCGTGCATACAATCCCGGTCGTGGGATCGGGGCGTGCGCTGACCAAGCAGGCCTGGATCGCCGCTCTCTGTTATGGCGCGTTCGGATACGGCTACATTATTCCTGCCACTTTTCTTCCGGCGCTGGCGCGCGAGGCGATCCCGGATCCCGCTTTGTTCGGCTGGGTTTGGCCGGTATTCGGCATCGCGGCCGCGACGTCGACGGTGCTGGCGGTGCGCCTGTTGCCGGGGCTTTCGTCGCGGCGTCTATGGGCTTATGGACAATGGGTGCTGGCATTGGGCGTGGTAGCACCCGTGTTGGCTGTCAATCTTGCCACGCTGTTGTTCGCGGCCCTGTGTGTCGGCGGCACTTTCATGGTCATCACCATGACGGGAATACAGGAGGCGCGCCGCCTCGGTGGGCCGCGGTCGACGCAAGCGGTGGCCCTCTATACGGCGGCGTTTGCCCTTGGACAGATTGCCGGACCATTGACCGTCGGTCTGTTCAACGGCGGGATGCTGCTGCCTTGTCTGCTTGCTGCGCTGGTGCTGGCTTCGAGCAGCCTCACACTTGCTTTGACCGCGGGTGCCCCGGTTGAACCCGCTGAAATTCAACAGTAGACGGAAATCCATGATATCCGGCCACGCCCCGGTCAACGAAAGCCGAAGCTGGCCTCCCACCACCCAGTGAGCTGATCATGTGGCCTGACCGCAGACTTATCGACCTGTTCAAAACCGAATTTCCCATCGTGCAGGCGCCGATGGCCGGCGTGATGGACGCCGAGCTTGTGATCGCAGCCGCACAGGGCGGCGCGCTCGGGTCGTTGCCCTGCGCGATGCTGTCGGTGGAGAAAGCGCGCGAACAGGTCAGCACCATCCGCAGGCGCGTGTCGGCCCCGGTCAACCTGAATTTCTTCTGCCACACCCCGGTCGACGCCGATTCCGTGCGCGAGTCCGCATGGAAGCGGCGGCTTGCGTCTTACTACAGCGAATTTGGGCTTGATCCGGCCGCTCCCATCAACGCCGCCAGCCGCGCGCCCTTCGATGCGGCGATGTGCGAATTGATTGAGGAGCTAAAGCCCGAGGTGGTCAGCTTCCACTTCGGCTTGCCGGAGCTGGCGCTGTTGCAGCGGATCAAGGCGGCCGGAAGCATCGTGATCGCCTCGGCGACCATCGTGCGCGAGGCGATCTGGCTGGAACAGCACGGCGCCGACGCCATCATCGCGCAAGGCGCCGAAGCCGGGGGCCATCGCGGCATGTTCCTGACTGAAAACATTGCAGAGCAGCCCGGCATCTTCGCGCTGGTGCCGCAGGTGGTGGATGCGGTGCGGGTGCCGGTGATCGCCGCAGGCGGCATCGCGGACGGGCGCGGGATCGCCGCTGCGTTCGCGCTCGGTGCTAGCGGCGTCCAGATAGGCACCGCCTATTTACATTGCCCTGAAGCCAAAATCCTGCCGCCGCATCGCGCGGCGCTGGCCGGCGCGCATGACGATTCCACCGTCATCACCAATGTGATGACCGGGCGTCCGGCCCGCGGAGTGGCGAACCGGGTGATGCGGGAGATCGGTCCGATCTCCCCCGACGCGCCGGCATTTCCCCATGCGGCAACCGCGCTCGGGCCCCTGAAGGCGGCGGCGGAGAAACTCGGCAGGGTCGATTTCACCAATCTCTGGGCCGGGCAGGCAGTAGGACTAGGCCGCAACATGCCGGCGCCGGAACTCACCCGGCTGCTGGCGGGCGACGCGTTGAAGCGGCTGAGCGCGCTTGCGGGCTAGTCGCGGCTGTCGTCATGGCCGGACAGGCCGGGGCATCACGAGCACCTTGGCAAACCATGCGGTTGCGGTGCGAAAGCTCCGTCTGCTATACGGCGGGCTGATTTCGCCGCCAGAGGCCCTATATGTCCGTCGACGCCGCCACGGTTCGCCGTATCGCGCATCTTGCGCGGATCGCGGTCGATGAGGCCGAGATTCCCCATCTGCAGGACGAACTGAACGCGATGCTGGCGTTCGTCGAGCAGCTGTCGGAAGTCGATGTCGACGGCGTCGAGCCGATGACTTCGGTGACGCCGATGGAAATGAAAAAGCGGCCCGATATCGTCAATGACGGCGGGATCGCGGACGAGGTGGTCAAGAACGCGCCGGCGACCGAAGACCATTACTTCCTTGTGCCGAAAGTCGTCGAATAAAAGGTTCGAGACGGGAATCCTATGTGTCTGCTCTGCGACGATGAAAAGGCCTATCAGGCCTACATGAATTATCTCGACGCGATGGAGCGTCAAGGCAAAGCCGCCGATCCGGGCAAGGCGATGGACGCCGTGCTCGATCAGTTGGAGGCGGCCGACAAGGCTGAAAACAGGATGTTTGGCGACGACCCGGCCAACGACAAAACCCTGTCGCCGTTCTTCTGCAGCCCGGTTAATAAATGACCGACCTGACCTCGCTGACGCTCAGTGAGGCCCGTGACGGCCTTGCGAAAAAGTCCTTTACGTCGCTTGAACTGATCGAGGCGCATATCACGGCGATCGAAGCCGCGCGTGCCCTCAATGCGTTCGTGATGGAGACCCCCGACCAGGCGCGCAGCATGGCGAAGGCGGCGGATGCAAACATCGCCAAGGGCGAGGGTGGGCCGCTTGGCGGCATCCCGCTCGGCATCAAGGATTTGTTCGCCACCAAGGACGTGCGCACCACGGCGTGCTCGAGAATTCTCGGCGAGTTCAAACCGCCCTACGAATCCACGGTGACCTCGCAGCTGTGGCGCGACGGCGCGGTGCTGCTGGGCAAGCTCAACAATGACGAGTTCGCGATGGGCTCGTCGAACGAGACGTCCTGCTTCGGCCCGGTGGTCAATCCGTGGCGGCGGCATACCCGGGCCGTCAGCGCGCGGCCTCCGGACGCCGGTGACGCGAAGGCCGGACGCATCGAATTTCCGGAATTCGACAATACCCACCTGGTGCCCGGCGGCTCGTCGGGCGGCTCGGCTTCGGCGGTAGCGGCACAATTATGCATGGGCGCCACCGCGACCGACACGGGCGGCTCGATCCGGCAACCCGCGGCGTTCACGGCCACCGTCGGCATGAAGCCGACCTACGGCCGCTGCTCGCGCTGGGGTATTGTCGCGTTCGCTTCCTCGCTCGATCAGGCCGGGCCGATCGCACGCACGGTTCGCGATAGCGCGATCCTGATGCGCTCGATGGCCGGTCACGATCCGAAGGACACCACGTCGGCCGATCGTCCGGTACCCGACTTTGAGGCCGCGATCGGAAAATCCGTCAAGGGCATGAAGATCGGTATTCCAAAGGAGTACCGCCTCGACGGCATGCCGGACGAAATCGAGAAACTGTGGACGGAAGGCGCCAAATGGCTGAAGACCGCCGGCGCGGAACTGGTCGAGGTGTCACTGCCGCACACCAAATACGCGTTGCCCGCCTACTATATCGTCGCACCGGCGGAAGCGTCGTCCAACCTCGCGCGTTACGACGGCGTGCGCTACGGCCTGCGCGTCGAGGGCCGCAACATCGTCGAGATGTACGAGAAAACCCGCGCCTTAGGTTTTGGCCCCGAAGTCCGCCGCCGCGTCATGATCGGCACCTACGTGCTGTCGGCGGGTTACTACGATGCCTATTATTTGCGTGCGCAGAAAGTGCGCACCCTGATCAAGCGAGATTTCGAGGATTGCTTCGCTAACGGTGTGCACGCGATCCTGACGCCGGCGACGCCGTCGGCAGCGTTCGGCATCGGCGAAAAGGGTGCCGATCCGGTCGAGATGTATCTCAACGACATTTTTACCGTGACCGTGAACATGGCGGGACTTCCGGGAATCGCGGTTCCCGCCGGCAAAGACGTGCAGGGGCTGCCGCTCGGGCTCCAACTGATCGGACGGCCGTTCGATGAAGAGACGCTGTTCTCGCTCGGCGAAGTAATCGAGCAGGCCGCGGGCCGGTTTACGCCGCCGAAATGGTGGGCGTGAAGTTCCATCCGAGGGCAGCGGCTTTTGCGTTGCGTTTTGTGCGCCGTTTCGTCATGGTCGAATCATGGGGATGCCATGAGTATGAGCGGTGACGACGGTCTGCCGTCCGCCCAACAGGTCGATCAGCTTCTGGGTTCGTCCAAGCTCGCCTTGGCGATCGAGAACGACAAATACAAGGATTTGCTCGATAATGCGCCGGTAGCGGTGGCGGTGTCGCGCGGCTCCGGCCCGGAGCAGCAAATCGTTTACGCCAACAAGGCGTTCGAGGGATTGCTGTCGCTGGCGCCGTCCGACGTCGAAGGCAGGAGTTGGCTCACCCTCGACGGATTTCTGAACGAAGATAATCCGGCGCAGACGCTGGGTGAGGCGATCCGCGACGGCGAGGATTTTATCGGCGTGTTCCGGCCCGCTGCGCCGGCCGAACGTCTTGTCATCGTGCAGGCCTATGCCTCGGTAATCGAAAGCGACGACGGTATCGAGAATTTCCGGATCGCGGCGCTGGTCGACGTCGGCGGCCGCGAGCGGGCGCAGATCGAGCAGTTCGAGAACCAGATCCGCGATCGCGACATGCTGATGCGTGAGCTGCAGCACCGGGTTAAGAACAATCTGCAGCTGGTCACCGCGCTGGTTCGCCTCGAGGCGAGGTCGGCCGTGGAAGGCGAATCCGTGGCGCTGGGCCGGCTGGCGAGCCGGATCGACGCGCTGGCGGTGCTGTACCGGACGCTTTCGGCGGAGAATGCCACGTCCGACATCGATCTCGGCCAGTATTTGTCCGATATCGCCACTGCGGTGATGCAGGCCAGCGCGATGCCGGGCGTCGAAATCGATTTGCAGGTCGGCTATTGTCCGCTGTCGATCAACGTCGTGATGCCGGCCGGGCTTCTGGTCAACGAAATGCTGACCAATGCGCTGAAATACGCCTTTGTCGGACGCAGCAACGGGCTGTTGAAGCTGATCTGCAAATGCGAGAACGGCCGCGTCACGGTGGTGGTGTCGGATGACGGCGTGGGTCTCGGCGAAAACCAGGAATGGCCGTCGCCGCGAAAGCTCGGCGCGCTGATCCTGCAGACCCTGCGTGAAAACGCCAAGAACGTCGTGTTCCGCGCAGAGAGCATCCGCGGCCAAGGGACCTACTTCACCTTGATGTTCGACGCCTCGCCGACCCCGGCGCCGAATTAAGTCCGTGGCAATCGATGGCCGCGCTTGGAAACGGCCCGCGGAGGGCATATTCAGGCGCTCGATTGACGAATTCGACCCCATGAAAGCCGCCGACTTCAAATCGAGCCTTTCCGGCACGGCGCCCGCGCCAGGGGTTTCGCCGCCGCTGGCCGCACTGTGGTGGGCTGCGAAAGGCGAGTGGGACAAGGCGCACGCGCTGGTGCAGGATGAGGCGGGCGTGGACGCCGCTTGGGTTCATGCCTATCTGCACCGGGTCGAGGGCGACCTCGGCAATGCCGGCTATTGGTACCGGCGGGCCGGCAAATCCGTCGCGCGCGGCCCCCTCGAGGCGGAATGGGATAAAGTCGTGTCGGCGCTGCTCCAGGACGAACAAGGATGAATGCACCGGTCAAACCATCGAAACTGATCAAGGGCGCCACCGGCGACTGGGAAATGGTGATCGGCCTCGAGGTCCACGCCCAGGTCACCTCGAACGCAAAACTGTTTTCCGGCGCCTCGACCGAGTTCGGCGGCGAGCCCAACAGCCACGTCTCGCTGGTCGATGCGGCGATGCCGGGCATGCTGCCGGTGATCAACGAGGAATGCGTCCGACAAGCGGTGCGCACCGGTCTTGGTCTCAACGCGCAAATCAATTTGCGCTCGGTGTTCGACCGCAAGAACTATTTCTATCCCGACCTGCCGCAGGGTTATCAGATCAGCCAGTACAAACAGCCGATCGTCGGCGAGGGCGAGGTCGCGATCGAGTTGGAAGGCGGAGAGACCGCCACCATCGGCATCGAACGGCTGCATCTTGAGCAGGACGCCGCCAAGTCGCTGCATGATCAGAATCCGGCGATGTCGCTGGTCGATCTCAATCGCTCTGGCGTCGCCTTGATGGAGATCGTCTCCAAGCCGGACATCCGTTCGTCCGAACAGGCAAAAGCCTATGTCACGAAATTGCGCTCGATCCTGCGCTATCTCGGCACCTGCGACGGCGACATGGAAAAGGGCTCGCTCCGCGCTGACGTTAACGTCTCGGTGCGCAAAGTGGGCGATCCGCTCGGCACGCGCTGCGAAATCAAGAATATGAACTCGATCAACTTCATCGGCCAGGCCATCGACTACGAGGCGCGGCGCCAGATCGGCATCCTGGAAGACGGTGGCTCGATCGAGCAGGAGACCCGGCTGTTCGATCCCAACAAGGGCGAGACCCGCTCGATGCGCTTCAAGGAAGAGGCGCATGACTATCGCTATTTCCCGGATCCCGACCTGCTGCCGCTGGAGTTTACCCAGAGCTATGTCGATGCGCTCAAAGCCGAACTGCCGGAGCTGCCTGATCAGAAGAAGGCGCGTTTTATCGGCGAGGTCGGCCTCACCCCTTACGACGCCGCCGTGCTGGTCGGCGAGCACGAAAGCGCCAATTTCTACGAGGCGGTGCTGGCGGCACTGGCTAACAGGGCGCGCGATGGGAAGCTTGCCGCCAACTGGGTGATCAACGAACTGTTCGGCCGTCTCAACAAGGAAGGCCACGGCATTGCAGCCTCGCCGATTTCGGGGCTGCAGCTTGCGGCGATCGTCGATCTGATCGGCGAGGGCACCATCTCCGGCAAGATCGCCAAGGACCTGTTCGAGATCGTGTGGCGGGAAGGTGGCGATCCCCGTGCGCTGGTCGAAGCCCGAGGCATGAGGCAGGTCACCGACCTCGGCGCGATCGAGAAGGCGGTGGACGAAATCATCGCCGCCAATCCCGACAAGGCCGCGCAGGCGAAGGCCAAGCCGCAACTGGTGGGCTGGTTCGTCGGACAGGTCATGAAGGCGTCTGGCGGCAAGGCCAACCCGCAGGCGGTGAGCGATCTGCTCAAGACCAAATTCGGCATCTGAACATCGCGCGACATCGCCCGGCACCAAAAACCACCGGCGAATCGGCTTTCCGCGATTCGCGCAAAAATCCGGTTTTGCCGAGCGCTGATGAGACGCGACGGCTTTGCGCCTGAAAATTTTTTCATTGCCAAATTCCGCGACTCAGAGTCCGCGCAAAGCGCTTTCGACTGCACGCGATGAGTCGGGGCGAGGCGCGCGAGGTGTTGCGCGCGTCGTTATCGAATCAAGAAAACAACTGCGGCACAGGGGTTTTTCGCGATGTTGACATTCGACGAGCCAGGTTTTTCGCGCGTTATTCGTATCGCTCCACACCCATGCCGTCGTGTTGTCGTGGAGCGCGTGTTGCGCGCACAGAAATCGCCGCGTCAACACTTCCTTAAGCGGGACGCTGTTTTTTCTAATGTGTTGGTGTATTCGGGATGCAGTGCATATCGATTCCCGAATGCACGCAGCGAACTGAGCCATCTCACTACATTAGGAGGGCAACATGGCCAAGAAAGCTAAGAAGGCAAAGAAGGCGAAGAGCGCAGTGAAGAAGACTGCGAAGAAGGTTTCCAAGAAGAAGTAACTCGCCTTAAAAAGATTGCCGGCGACTTGATGCCGGCAACGTCACAAGAGTCGTCAGGATGGTTGCTTCTTAGAAAGCGAATTTCCAACCGGCAGCTCTAGTCGACGAAAGAGGGTGTCGGCGAGACATCAGGTCAAACGGCCGGACCGGTTATTTCGATAGAGCTTGCTCTGGCGAAAACCGGAACGGCAGAAGAAAGAAGTTTTCTTCATCGGTGCGGATCCAAAGATCCGCAATTTCGCCGGCACGCTTCGCCGGTTGAGATTTGGTCCTGACGTGTTCGCCGACGCCCTCGCTCCCAAGCCGGCGCGCATCGTCGCTGCCCGCGATCCTGATCCCCAAAAACCGCAAGATGCCTGTCTCGCCGACGTCGGGTCTGATCCCGGAGGACGTTGCGTCAATGGTTATCGCTTTGCCAAACGGCAGGGTAAATTGAATTGAGCGAACCCCGCGGCAATCCTGTAAAACAAGCGCTTTTGCTTTTTCGCCAACTACGCCGCGCCAGTCCGTTCAGATTCGATTCATCGCGAACCTTAAACTGCTCTTCAAATTTGATCGGTCATGATCATCCCGACAAGCCGGCAAACGGCGGTGGGAAATAACGGGACGTTTCAACGATCGGACAGGAGCCGCGCTCGAAAAGGGCGGCACCAATAAAAAGGACGGACGCAATGTTTCAGGGACAGCTCAATCTGGATACAGCGATGCCGGTGGAGACCGGCGCCAACGGCGACGTGCTGTTCGATCTCGGGATGCTCTATGCGAGCGGGCGCGGAGGCCTCGTCGATCTGGTGGCCGCGCACAAGTGGTTCAACCTGGCTGCGCTCAGGGGCCGCGTCGATGCGATTGCGTTGCGCCGCGAGGTCGCCGAGATGATGTCGGACGTCGAGATCGCCATGGCCCAGCGCGAAGCGCGGGCCTGGATGACGACGCATTAGGGCCCGAGACCGGGCCTCGACGTTGCGGGTGATCCCGCCTCGCAGTCTCTTTATATATAGGAAGGGAGAGGGAGACGGCGCTGGTAAGTCGAGCCGGCCAAGGAATCCTGCCGATTCGGCGAAGCGCGTCGGCGCCAGGCATCTGCGTACTCTTATATAAAGGCTTCGCGAGACCTCCAAATATCGGCCTGGAATCACGACCTGGAAACCTGCCGCTTGCGGCTAGGCATCGCGTCGGGCATATCCAGCCTACAGGAGCTGTGGCCGAGTGGCTGAAGGCGGCGGTTTGCTAAACCGTTATAGGGTTGTAAAGCCCTATCGAGGGTTCGAATCCCTCCGGCTCCGCCATCCTGAAACGATCTTCCTCACGTCGGAACCATTCACCTGTTGACTGCGATCCGTCTCGCAGCCGACGGCGCGCCGATTCGCTCAGATTTCGCGAGTTCATTTCACCCTTGGGAGACAACGGTTTCTGCGATCGACATCTTATTGCAGTGATTTCCGCTGCGTAAAAAATACCGCGTTTACGAAAAGTTAATGAATGAACTAATCCCGCGCGGTCGCGTAGCGCCCCGCAGTGGCTCTGCGTTTTTGCGCCCATGGTGCGAGAAATTATTGATTCCAGATTAACCATTTTGGTCGCTCGATTCGGCCTCGATTTCATGCAGCCGCGGGTACACGTCGGCAACGGATGGCCAAGCGCCGGCCGCCGTCGCGAATGGAACTTTTTGAGAAACTCTATGCAATTCAAATGGTTATAAGGCCGGTTCCATCACGGTTGCGTGTTATTTGTGCAACACCTTTTTGAAAACGGCTCGAACAAGGCCTTCTCGCGTCGTTCTGTTGTTGTGTGTGCAGAAATGTTCAGGGATGTTGGTCGCACGACGGAGGGGGGCATCCCGAGGTCGTCCCGTTAAGTGGTTCGCTTAAGTCCCTCGCGTTGATGCGGGTGTGTCCGAAGACGCGAAACGACTGAAGCGGTTTTTTTAAAGGGATTAAGGGAACCAACCTTAGGGTGTATCGCACCCGGCGGATCCGGAACCTTCCCAACAGAGCAACTTGGAGGTTACAATGAAGATGGTTAAGAGCCTACTCCTCGGCTCAGCGGCGGGTCTTCTCGCCATGAGCGGAGCCCAGGCAGCTGATCTTCCCGTCAAGGCCAAAGCGGTCGAATACGTGAGGATCTGCTCCCTTTATGGTGCTGGTTTCTGGTACATCCCGGGCACCGACACCTGCATGAAGCTCGGCGGCTACGTCCGCATCGACACCACGTTCAACGGCTCGATCTACGATCAGCCGGCGTGGTCGGGCGACCTCGGCCAGGGCAATCGCTACCGCGATTACTTCGCCTCCCGTTCTCGTATGGCGCTGACGGTCGATACCCGTACCGCCACCGAATACGGCGTGGTCCGCACCTTCGGTCAGGCTGACTTCCAGTTCACGACCCAGGGTAACAACAACGTCAACCCGAATACGTTCACTGGCTCGCCGAGCATCGGCACCAACACCAGCTTGCTGAACCAGCCGGGCGAAGGCTATGTCGCGGTCGAAATGGTGTTCATCCAGTTCGCGGGCTTCACCTTCGGTAAGTCGGCTTCGGCTTACGCGACGCCGTGGCATGGTTATCCGGGCAACAACTCCTCGTTCCTGCTCGGCGGTCATGACACCGTCACTGGCGTGAACAACATCCAGTACACCACGCAGTTCGGTAACGGCGTGTCGGCCACCATCGGTCTCGACGATCCGGTCGTGTTCAACCGCACTTCCGTTCTCAACCTCTCGACGGGCGGCCTCGCCATCGGCGGCGTTGGCGCGCTCGGCACCGGCGCGAACACCTACGCTGGCGTGCGCTATCCCGATCTCGTCGGTAACATCCGCGTCGATCAGGCTTGGGGTCTGTTCCAGATCTCGGGCGCCGTGCACGAAGTCAACGCTTCGTACAACGTGCTCAACGCGGTAGCAGCTCCTGCCGGCGCCGTTGGCGTCGCGGCCGGTGCTCCGACTGCACTGTCGGAAATCTCCGGTCATCCCGATGCTAAGGTGGGTGGTTCGGTGATGGCTGCGTTGCAGATCAAGAACATCCCGACTGGTCCGGGGGATGACATCAAGATCGATGCCAGCTGGTCAAAGGGTGACACCAAGAACGTCATCTCCACCAGTGCGGCTTCGCCCAGCTTCGCGATCTTCGGGGCGGCCAGCGGTGTTGGCGCGGTTCCTGGCGCTTACGACAGCATCGGCCTCGGTGTAACGACGGACGCTGTTTTCCGTCCGGTGCTCGCCGGTGGTGACGGCACGCTGCATCTGACCGAAGCGTGGGGTATCCGTGGTGCATTCAACCACAACTGGGATCCCTACTGGTCGACCAGCGTCTTCGGCAGCTACGCGCAGGTTCGCTACGACGGCGTTGCCAAGACTGACTATTGCGCAGGCTTCGCGCTTACGCATCCCGGTCAGGGCGCAGCAATCGGTGTGGCTGGTGCGACATACACCTGTAACCCGGACTTTGCCGTGTCACAGCTTGGCGTGGTCACCCGCTGGACTCCTGTCAAGAACCTGACGTTCTCGGCTGAAGTCATGTGGTTCCACCTGGACCAGAAGTACGCAGGTACTTCGACCTTCGGTCCGGGCGCTCCCAAGCCGGTAGCCCTCTATGAGTTCAAAGACCAGGACGCCTTCTCGCTCAACATCCGCGCTCAGCGTAACTTCTGATCGCATGGTCTGACGACAACGCTAAAGAACCCCCGGCAGGAAACTGCCGGGGGTTTTCCTTTGCCAACCTCGTGATCAAGCTGCGCGAAGCGTTGCGTGAAGATCACATCCGGCAACGAACCAGGTTCCGTCGCGAACTCATCATGGGAAAGCGCCCGATCTAGGCGTAGCATGACGTGTGTCATCGTCTGGAACACCGGGAGGACTCGCATGCAATCGGTCAAGCGCCTCATCCTGAGTTCGGTGTCTAGTTTTCTCATCATCGGCGCAGCGCATGCCGCCGATCTCCCGGTCAAGGCCAAGGCGATCGAGTATGTGAGGATCTGCTCCGCCTATGGCGCCGGCTTCTGGTACATTCCCGGCACCGACACCTGCATGAAGATCGGCGGCTATTTTCGCGCCGACGTAACCTTTAACGGCAGCATCCACGGTCAGCCGGCCTGGTCCGGCGATCTCGGCCAGCAGAATCGCTATCGCGACTACTTCGTGGATCGCTCGCGCATGGCGCTGACCATCGATACGCGTACCGCGAGCGAATACGGGGTGGTCCGCACCTTCGCGCAAGCCAATTTCCAGTTCAGCACGCAAGCCAGCAACACGGTCAACCCAGCCAACTTCACCGGATCGCCGAGTGTAGGCACCAATACCTCGCTGCTGAACCAGCCGGGTGAAGGCTATGTCGCGACGGAGTACATCTTCCTGCAGTTCGCCGGCTTCACCTTCGGCAAGTCGGCGTCCCCCTATGCCACGCCCTGGCAAGGTTTCCTTGGCAACCTCTCGTCATTCCTGCTGGGCGGCCAGAATACGGACACCGGCGTCAACAACATCCAGTACACCGCGCAGTTCGGCAACGGTGTGTCAGGCACCATCGGTCTTGACGATCCTGTGGTCTGGGATCGTACCAACGTCTACAATCTGGCGCTTGCACTCAATGCCACGCTGGGCGGTAGCAACGCCTACGCCGGCGTCCACGCACCGGACGTCGCCGGCAACATCCGGATCGACCAGGCCTGGGGCCTGTTCCAGATTTCGGCCGCGGCGCATGAAGTCAGCGGATCCTACAACGTGCTCAATACGGTGGGTGCGCCTGCCGGTGCGGTCGGTCTTGCGGGCGCAGCGCCCACGGCCCTGTCGGAAACCAGCGGGCATCCCGACACCAAATGGGGCGGTTCGGCGATGGCCGCCCTGCAGATCAAGAACATTCCGACCGGAGCCGGCGACGACATCAAGATGGACGTCAGCTACGCAAAGGGTCACACCAAAAACGTCATCGGCACGACGGCGAGCTCGCCGAGCTTTGCCATGTATGGTGGCAGCAACATCGCCTACCAGAGCGTCGGCTTCGGGGCCACCACCGACGCGGTTTACCTTCCGGCATTCGCGGGCGGCGACGGTACGCTGCATCTGACCGAATCCTACGGCCTCCGCGCCGCGTTCAACCACAATTGGGACGCCCACTGGACCACGAGCGTCTATGGAAGCTATTCCGCCGTCCGCTACGACGGCACCGCGAAGGGCTATATCTGCGCCAACTATACGACGCCGGCCAAGGCGGTCAGTGCGGACTACAGCTGCAACCCGGACTACAACGTCTCGCAATTCGGCATCGTCACCCGGTGGGTGCCGGTCAAGAACCTGACGTTCTCGGCTGAAGTCCAGTGGTTCCATCTCGATCAGAAATTCACCGGAACCGCGACCCTCGCAGCCGCCGCGCCGAAACCGACGACCGTCTACGAATTCAAGGATCAGAACGCGGTGCATCTGCAGGTCCGCGCGCAGCGTAACTTCTGATCGGACGGGAAGACGGAGTTCTATTCCACGACCGCACGGGCCGCGCCGCGGCGCAGGTCGGCGTCGATCTGCAGCCGGGTGCCGCCGCCGAAGCGGGCGCGGTAGACCTGCAGGTTTTCCATGATCCGCTGCACATAATTCCTGGTCTCGGAGAACGGGATCTGCTCGACCCAGTCGATGGCGTCGACCTTGGGATCTCTTGGATCGCCGTAACGCTCGATCCATTTTTTCACGCTTCCACGTCCGGCATTATAGGCGGCGAAGGTCATGATGTAGGAGCCGCGGTAATCCTCGAGCAGCCCGCCGAGTTCGGCGGCGCCGAGCGCGGTATTGTAGACCGGGTCGGTCTTCATGCGGGCGAGATCGAAGGTCGCGCCATGGCGCTTGCAGACGTAACGCGCGGCATCCGCTGTCACCTGCATCAGCCCATAGGCCTGCGCCGGCGATACCACTGAGGGATTGAACGCGCTTTCCTGCCGCGCAATCGCAAACACGAGGCTCTGCTCGACCTCGGGCCCGATCGGCTTGTAGGGCGGAATTCCAACCACCGGATAGGCGTAGAACTCAAACGGGAGGCCGCGGTTGAGCGCGGCCTTGCCCATCAGCAGCATGCCGCGCGCGTCGCCGTTGCGCGATGCCAGCTCGCCGAGCCCTTGCAGCACGTCGGAATCGCCGTTTTCCCCCATGTCGCCAAGGATCGTAATCGCGAGCTCGCGCTCGTCCAGCGCGTAGAGCAGCTGCACCGCCCGAACCACTTCGAGCCGCTCGATGCCGCGCGAGCGGGTGCTGGGCACGCCGTTCAACTGGATTTGCGGCAGCCCGAGTTTTGCCCGCGCCAGCTGGCCGTAGTAGCTCGTCGACTGCTCGGCGGCGGAAGCATAGGCGCGGCGCGCATCCTGGGTGCGGCCGGCGGCTTCCGCGGCCCGGCCTTGCCAGTAACCGGCTCGCGCCAGCGCGGTCGGATTGACGCTGCCAACGCCGATGCGCGCAAAGTGCTGGGCGGCGGTCGCCGGATCATGCAGGAAACGGAGTGCGATCCAGCCCGCGGTGAATTCCTGCTCGGTCTTGTAGATGTCGCGGGAGGGCAGCGCAGCGTCGCGCGCGATCAGATAGGCGGTACGGTGCTCGCCGACGTCGAGCATTTTTCGCGATAGCAGCCGCCGCTCGACCCACCATTCGTCGAGATTGTAGAGCCGGTGCGGGTCGCGCGGCGCCGCCAGCATCAGTTGCGCGGCCTCCTGGAATTTCTCCTCGCGGCGCAGCAGCTGAATTCGCGAGAACATGTAGCCTGGATCGCCATGCAGTTCGCGCGGTACCGCGTCCAGTAGAGCTCTGGTGTTGGATGCTTTGCGGTACGCCGCATTGCGCGCCTTGGCCAGCGCGACCTGACCGATGCGCTTCGCGGCGCGCATGCCGGCTTCCTGCTCGCTGCCGTACAGCATGGAGTCCATCCGCGCTTTCTGGTCGCCCGGCGTCAGCAGCGCGCCGAACAGATCCATCGCGACCTCTTCGGTGTCCGATGAAATCGAATCGAACCGCCACGCATCGCGAATGAGGTGTTCCGCAGCGATCCGATCGCCGCGCGCGAGCAATGCCCTCGCCAGGGAAAATTTGCCCTTGGCCGACAGCGGTTTTTCGTTTTCGAACCACGCCATCACCGTGGCGTCGTCTCGATGGTCATCCCACAGGGCCGTTTCGAGCCGCCGGCGCAAGAATGTCTGCGAGGGCCAGCTCGGATTGGCGTCGATGAAGCCGCGATAGCGTTCCACCGAGGCGCCGTTGTTGTCGCTGCGCAGGATGATCCACTCTGCGAGTTTGCGCGCCACCGGATCGGCTATCGCCGCGGCGGCCTGCGTCGCATCGCCGGGCTTCTTGTTGCGGACGAGTTCGATGACGTTTTCCAGCGTGTCGGTATCGGCCTGCGGGGTCGACGACGTGGCAGCCATCGCCGGGGCCGGCGGCGGCTTTCGCGCCGCGGGAGGTGGCAGTGCGGCATGATGGCGGGTGGCGGGCTGCAGCGCCGGAGCAGGGGTAGCCGCATCGGGTGAAGCCGGCCTGGCTGCGACCGTGGCTTTTGGAACGACGGCGCGCGAGATCGGCCGCGGTTTTGGCAACGGAACTTTTGCCTTGGCTGCCAAGGCATTCGCCGCAAATGCCGGCAATCCGACAGCCAGCGCCAGGCCGGCGCCTAAAGCGGCCCACCGTATCGCAGTTGCGCGGGCAAACGGGGTCACGGCTCTCTTTCCAGGCGAATCAAGCAATCGCGGTCGTCCTACGTCTATTTCATTGAAGTTGTGGACAAAATATTAAATCTGCCGCCAACTTCCGATATCTGCACCAGCACCACGGCAAAATCGCGGCTGGCCGCACCGCGCGGGCCTTTCGCGGCAGCCTCGGACCCGATATGAATCGGCCCCTTGATTGAGCGGCAAAGCGCCGCGTTTGGAGGGCGTTATGGCAGCGAGGACGAATTTTCGGGGGTCTCTCACCGCCTTGGTCACGCCATTCAAAAATGGCGCGCTTGATGAGGCCGCCTTTCGTGGGCTTGTTAGCTGGCAGATCGAGCAGGGTTCGCACGGTCTGGTTCCGGTCGGCACCACCGGCGAGAGCCCGACCCTCAGTCATGACGAGCACAACCGGGTGGTGGAGATGTGTCTCGACGAGGCGAAGGGGCGGGTTCCGGTGATCGCCGGTGCGGGGTCGAATTCGACCCGCGAGGCCGTCAATCTGGCCAAGCACGCCGAGAAGGCCGGCGCCGATGCCGTGCTGGTGGTGACGCCCTATTACAACAAGCCCACCCAGGAAGGCATGTATCATCACTTCAAGTCGGTGAACGACGCGATCGGCATCCCGATCATCATCTACAATATCCCGCCGCGGTCGGTCGTCGATCTGTCGGTGGAGACCATGACGCGGTTGTTCGAACTGAAGAACATCATCGGGGTCAAGGACGCCACGGCCAATCTAGCGCGCGTGTCGCAGCAGCGCCACGCGATGGGCCCGGATTTCGTCCAGCTGTCGGGCGAGGACATGACCGCGCTGGCCTACATGGCGGCGGGCGGGCATGGCTGCATCTCGGTCGTCGCCAATGTCGCGCCGAAACTCTGCGCCGAGCTGATGTCCGCCGTGCTGAAGGGCGATTACGCGACCGGGCTGAAGATCCAGGACCGGCTCACGCCGCTGCACGATGCCATTTTCAAGGAGCCGGGCCTCGCCGGCGCCAAGCACGGCCTCAAGCTGCTTGGCCGGGTCGAGGAGGAAGTCCGCCTGCCGCTGATGGCCGTGACGCCGCCTACCGGCAAGGTGATTCGTGATGCCATGGTGTATGCGGGCCTGCTCAACTGACCCTCGACGCTTGCGCCATGAGCCTTCCGGTACGCGACGTTGAACAGGGAGGACTGCGGGTGCTGAAGGAATTTCGCGAATTCGCGATGAAAGGCAACGTGGTCGACCTCGCCGTCGGCGTCATCATCGGCGCCGCGTTCGGCGGCATCGTGACCTCGCTGGTCGGCGACATCATCATGCCGATCATCGGCGCCATCACCGGAGGCCTGGATTTTTCCAACTATTTCACGCCGCTTTCGGCAAAGGTGACGGCCGCGAATCTGGCGGATGCGAAAAAGCAGGGCGCCGTGCTAGCCTGGGGTAATTTCCTGACATTGACGATCAATTTCATCATCATCGCTTTGGTGTTGTTCCTCGTGATCCGAGCGATGAACCAGCTGAAGCGAAAGGATGACGCAGCACCCGCGCCGCCTAAGCCCACCCGTGAAGTGGAACTGCTGACCGAGATTCGCGATCTCCTCAAGAAGGCTTGATGTGGCAGACAAGAACGAGCGCGCCATCAAGGTAGTCGCTGAGAATCGCAAAGCGCGGTTCAACTATGCGATCGAGGACACCGTCGAGGCCGGCATCGCGTTGACCGGCACCGAGGTCAAGTCGATCCGCAACGGCAAGACCACGATCGCGGAATCCTACGCCGATTCCAAGGCCGGCGAGATCTGGCTGATCAACGCCAACATCCCCGAATATCTGCAGGCCAACCGTTTCAACCACGAGCCGAAACGGCCGCGCAAACTGCTGCTGCACAAAAAGCAGATCAACAAATTGATGGGCGCGGTCGAGCGCGAGGGCATGACGCTGATTCCCCTAAAACTCTATTTCAACGAACGCGGCCGCGCCAAGCTGTTGCTTGCGATCGCCAAGGGCAAGAAGCTGCATGACAAGCGCGAGAGCGAAAAAAAGCGCGACTGGCGCAGGGAGAAGGGCCGATTGCTGCGGGCTAGGGGATAGGTGTTTTCGTCATTGCCGGGTCAAGCCCGCGCATGACGAGGGATTGAAGTTCGGAGATGCTAGATCATGAATCAAAAAAATCTGCTTGAGGTCGACTGGAGCAAGATCCCGGCGCCGACGGACGACGGTGCGGCGGCGCATTTGAAGGGCATGACGCTTCCCCCGATCAGCCTGGTAGCGACCAACGATAGCTCGGTGACGTTGTCGGCGCTAAAGGGCCGCACCGTGGTGTTCGCCTATCCGCGAACCGGCGAGCCCGGAAAGATAAGCCTCGTCGACGACTGGGACATGATCCCCGGCGCGCGCGGCTGCACGCCGCAGACCTGTGCGTTCCGCGACCTGTTCGCAGAGCTGAAAGCCGCCGGCGCGCGGCACGTGTTCGGGCTGTCGACGCAGAGCAACGAATACCAGACCGAAATGGCATCGCGGCTGCATCTGCCGTTCCCGGTTCTCTCCGACGAGAAACTGGGTCTTACGCGCGCGCTGAATCTGCCGACCATGGAGGTCGCGGGGCTGACCCTGATCAAGCGGCTGGCGCTTGTCATCGACGACGCCCGCATCACGCATGTGTTCTATCCGGTGTTTCCGCCGGATCGGAATGCCGGTGATGTGTTGGCGTGGTTGAAGGAAAATCCGGTCTAGAAGCGTTACGCGCAACGCGACCACACACGCCACCGTCATCCTGAGGAACGGCCTCTTGGCCGCGTCTCGAAGGATACGCCACGAGCGCAAGCGGCCGTCCTTCGACACGCCGCGCAAACGCGCGGCTCCTCAGGATGACGGCGGGCTATGTGGCGCGAACTCATTTCTCAAGATCAGCTTTTACCCTTGCAAACACGCTGCGGAACATGTCCGGCGTCAGCACGCCGGTGTTGGTGTTGTAGCGCGAGCAATGATAGCTGTCGTAGAGCCGGATCGCGCCAACCCGATGCACTGCGCCGTGCGAAAACGGCGCTTCGGCTGAGCGAACGCCCAATGCCTTCACCGTCGATTCATGCGCGATGCGGCCGAGCGCCACGATCGCTCGCAGTCGCGGCATCGTTTCCAGCGTGGCGATCAAAAACTGCCGGCAGGTATTGATCTCGGCAGGCAGCGGCTTGTTCTGCGGGGGCACGCAGTGCACCGCATTGCCGATCCGGCAATCGACCAACGTCAGCCCGTCATCCGGCCGCGCCCGATAGACGCCACTCGCAAAGCCGTAGTCGAGCAGCGTCGCGTAGAGCAGGTCGCCCGCATAATCGCCCGTGAAGGGCCGCCCGGTCCGGTTGGCGCCTTGCAAGCCGGGCGCAAGCCCAACGATCAAGAGCCGCGCGTTTAGGTCGCCGAACGGCGGCACCGGGGAATTGAACCAGCCGGGTTCACGCGCCCGCGTCGCCTCGCGAAAGGATGCGAGGCGAGGACAGAGCGGACAATTGCGATCGGGTTCGGTGCGAAGACCGGCGGTGCCCGCCATAGGCGGGCCCCGGGGATCAATCGTCAAAATCGTCGTCATCGCCCCTTGGCGCCATGGTGGTGGCGCGCTGCAGGAACTGCGGCGCATGATGACGCGGCTCGCGCGGCGCCGGACGCTCCGACGGATCGCGGCCGAGCTTGGGCTGCAACTCCACCAGATCGGTGAACACGTCGGCCTGGCGGCGCAATTCGTCGGCGATCATCGGCGGCTGGCTCGAGATCGTGGAGATCACGGTAACGCGGACCCCGCGGCGCTGCACGGCCTCGACCAGTGAACGGAAATCGCCGTCGCCGGAAAACAGCACGATCTGGTCGACGTGCTCGGCGAGCTCCATCGCATCCACCGCCAGTTCGATATCCATGTTGCCCTTGACCTTGCGGCGGCCGGAGGCGTCGATGAACTCTTTGGTGGCTTTGGTGACGACGGTGTAGCCGTTGTAGTCCAGCCAGTCGATCAGGGGCCGGATCGACGAATACTCCTGATCCTCGATGATCGCGGTGTAATAGAACGCGCGCACCAGGGTGCCGCGGCTCTGGAACTCCTTGAGAAGGCGCTTGTAATCGATATCGAAGCCGAGCGTCTTGGCGGTTGCATAAAGATTGGCGCCGTCGATAAAGAGCGCGATCTTGCTGGAAGCAGGTGACATAAGTTTCTCACGAGTTGTTTGTGTATTTCTCGACGTTTTTGGCGCGACGGCAGCGGCCACGCATTCCAGAGAACTTGCTGCCTGTGGAGCGGTCAGACACCACCGTGGATAGAGTGAGCCAAGAGCTTCGGGTCAGTACTTTAGGTCGAGCAATGAAGCGAATTCTTGTCCGGGAGGCTGTTGGACGAGCCTCGGGGCACCCCGGTCTGCCGGTTCCAAATGGGGTTAGCAGAGCGTTTTGACGAGGCCAAATGACAAATTTGGCTTGCGGAATACTCCCGGCCGCTATACCTAGCGCGCATAATCAACAAATTCGATCCCTTTTTCGGAGCGACAGTCGATGGCGCGCGTCACGGTAGAAGATTGCATTGATAAGGTCGATAACAGATTCGATCTGGTCCTGTTGGCGGCGCATCGCGCCCGTATGATATCGTCCGGTTCTCAACTTACAGTTGATCGCGATAATGACAAGAATCCGGTGGTTTCGCTACGGGAAATTGCGGATCAGACCATTTCTCCCGAAGATTTGCGCGAAGAACTGGTGCATTCCCTGCAAAAATTCGTCGAAGTCGACGAACCCGAACCCGATACCGTACCTTTGATCGGCTCCGCCGGCGCCAGCGTCGACGCCGACGACACCGAGGTGGCGGTCGAACGCATGACCGAGGAGGAGCTTCTGAAGGGCCTGGAGGGCCTGGCGCCTCCGGAGGAGCAGCCGGAAGAAGACGAGTAATATCAACGGCAAATGGTTTGCGATATGTCGGAGCCCGGACTTAAGGTCCGGGCTTTTCGCATTTATGGGGCAAATTCAATGTATTGGTAGGCAACCGGGCTGCAGCGGCCTTCCGGACATCCGAAAACGGGGAATCTTGAGCAAATTCAGTTCGGATTCCGCTTTCCGAGCGGGCACTCTGGGATAGATTAGAGGCGACGAGCGCGCGGGGCTCACCCGCACCATGAAGGCAGCGATTCGATGGCGTATTGGCGCCGCAGCTCCCGGCAGATGCAGGCCGCGGCCGATTCGGCCGCCGTGGCGCGTCCTGCTGCCGGGCCGGCGGCCAAGCCGGTCCGGGCGCCGCGCTCGCGCATGATGCGGCAATACGACCTGGTCGACCGGGTTCGTGCCTACAATCCCGATACTAACGAAGATTTGCTCAACCGGGCTTATGTCTACGCCATGAAGGCGCACGGTGCGCAGACCCGCGCCTCGGGAGATCCGTATTTTTCGCATCCCCTGGAAGTCGCGGCGATCCTGACCGACCTCAAGCTCGACGACGCCACCATCGTCGCGGCATTGCTGCACGACACCATCGAGGACACCGAGGCTACCCGCGCCGAAATCGATTCGGTCTTCGGGCACGAAATCGGCGCGCTGGTGGAGGGGCTCACCAAGCTGAAGCGGCTGGAACTGGTGTCGCGCGAGGCCAAACAGGCTGAAAACCTGCGCAAGCTGCTGTTGGCGATATCGGACGACGTCCGCGTGCTGCTGATCAAGCTCGCCGACCGCCTGCACAACATGCGAACGCTGGAGTTCGTGCCCCCTGCGGCACGCCGCCGCATCGCCGAGGAGACCCTGGATATCTATGCGCCGCTCGCCGGCCGCATGGGCATGCAGGAAATGCGAGAAGAACTCGAGGAGCTGTCGTTCCAGACCATCGATCCGGAAGCCCATGCGGTGGTGACGCAGCGCCTCGACGCGCTGGAGGAGCGCAATCGCAATCTGATCGGCGAGATCGAAAGCCAGCTCACCAAGAATCTGGAAAAGAACGGCATGGCCGCGCATGTGTACGGCCGGCGCAAGCGCCCGTTTTCGATCTGGACCAAGATGGAGCGCAAGTCGGTCGGCTTCGAGCAATTGTCCGACATTTTCGGATTCCGCGTGGTGCTGGACAATGTCGAAGCCTGCTACCGCGCGCTCGGCGTCGTCCATACCACCTGGCCCGTGGTGCCCGGCCGCTTCAAGGATTACATCTCGACGCCGAAGCAGAACGATTATCGTTCGATCCACACCACCGTGATCGGTCCCGGCAAGCAGCGTGTCGAGCTGCAGATTCGCACCGAGGAGATGGACCGCATCGCGGAATACGGCATCGCCGCGCATGCGTTCTACAAGGACGGCGTCGGCTCGCCGACCGAGGTGCTCAATCGCGAATCCAGCGCCTTTGCATGGCTGCGCCACACCGTCGATGTGCTTTCCGAAAGCGCCAACCCGGAGGAATTCCTCGAACACACCAAGCTGGAGCTGTTTCACGACCAGGTGTTCTGCTTCACCCCGAAGGGAAAGCTGATCGCGCTGCCGCGGCAGGCCAATGTGATCGATTTCGCCTATGCCGTTCATACCGACGTCGGCAACTCAGCGGTGGGCTGCAAGATCAACGGCAAGTTCGCACCACTGTCGTCGGAACTGCAGAACGGCGACGAGGTCGAGGTGCTGACGTCGGCCGCCCAGTCGGCGCCGCCAACGGCCTGGGAATCGCTTGCGCGAACCGGCAAGGCGCGTGCGGCGATCCGGCGCGCCACCCGCACCGCGGTGCGTGACCAGTATGCCGGCCTCGGCCGGCGCATCGTCGAGCGGCTGTTTGCGCGCGCCAAGATCGAATACGCCGACGACAAGCTTAAAGGGGCGCTGCCGCGGCTGGCGCGCGCCTCGATCGACGACGTGATGGCGTCGGTCGGACGCGGCGAGATGCGGGCCTCCGACGTCGCCCGCGCGATGTATCCCGATTACAAGGAAGAACGCGTCACCCGGTTTGGCGCAAAGCGAAGTCTTGCAGTCAAGCTAAGGCTGAAATCGCCGCCGGAGCCGCCGCGCAGTCCGTCGGCCATACCAATCCGCGGCATCAATTCCGATCTGCCGATAAAATTCGCGCCGAACGGCGGTGCGGTCCCCGGCGACCGCATTGTCGGCATCGTGACACCGGGCGAGGGCATCACCATCTATCCGATCCAGTCGCCGGCGCTGAAGGATTTCGAGGAACAGCCGGAGCGCTGGCTCGACGTCCGCTGGGATGTCGACGATTCGACGCCGCAGCGTTTTCCGGCGCGAATTATGGTCGATAACGTCAACGAGCCCGGAAGCCTCGCGCAGGTGGCCACCGTGATCGCCGAGCACGACGGCAACATCGACAACATCAGCATGCACCGCCGCTCGCCGGACTTCACCGAGCTCACCATCGACCTCGAGGTCTATGACCTGAAGCATCTCAGCGCGATCATCGCCCAGCTGCGCGCCAAGGCCGTGGTGGCCCGCGTGGAACGGGTCAATGGATAAATGCCCCGGACGCAGCGCGCCGCCCCTTTGCGGCGTGGTGCGCTGCAGCCGGGGCCGTAATGGAACGGGGTGTTCTGCGAAACAGCGCTTCGCGCTGCATCGCGCCCGGGAAACGGAATTGCTCCGCTATTGCCGGGCTTGACCCGGCAATCCATCCACGCAAAAGACTCTTTACGAAGATTGATGGATGCGCGGGTCCCGGCTACGCCAAGGCTTCGCCGGGCACTTCAGTGTCAGGCCGGCGAAGCTTTAGCGAAGACGGCAAGCCCGCGCATGACACCGACTGGGTGCCCCGCATGCCCAAAGCTCCTCCGCTGCGTCTCGGAGTCAACGTCGACCACGTCGCCACGTTGCGCAACGCGCGGGCGGGCGCGCGTCCCGATCCGGTGCGCGCGGCGCTGGCCGCGATCGAGGCCGGCGCCGACGGCATCACCGCGCATCTGCGCGAGGATCGCCGCCACATCCGCGACGACGACATGGCGCGGCTCAGGGCAGAAATCTCGAAGCCGCTGAATTTCGAGATGGCGGCGACCGAAGACATGCTGCGGATTGCGCTTAAGACAAAGCCGCATGCGGTCTGCCTGGTGCCCGAGCGGCGCGAGGAACTGACCACCGAGGGCGGCCTCGACGTCGCCGGGCAGCACAACGCGCTGGCGCCGTTCATCGCGAGGCTGAACGACGCCGGCATACGGGTGTCGCTGTTCATCGCCGCCGATCCGAGACAGATCGAAATGGCGGCAAAACTGCGCGCGCCCGTGATCGAGATCCACACCGGGGCGTGGTGCGACGCGGTGGTCGATGGCGAGACGGCGAAGGCGGAGGCCGAATGGCAGCGCATTGTCGAAGGCGCAAAGCTTGCGCGAGCCGCCGGGCTCGAGGTCCATGCCGGCCACGGCCTCGATTACGCCACCGCGGAAACCATCGCGGCGCTGCCCGAAATCGTCGAACTCAATATCGGCTATTACATGATCGGCGAGGCGCTGTTCGTCGGCCTCGCCGCGACGGTGCGCACGATGCGGGCCGCGATGGATCGCGGACGCGCACAGTTCGAGGACGACGCATGATCATCGGCATCGGCTCCGACCTGATCGACATCCGCCGCGTCGCCAAGGTGATCGAGCGCCACGGCGACCGCTTTCTCGACCGCATCTTCACGGATACCGAGCGGGCCAAAGCCGAACGCCGCGCCAAGAGCGAGAAGATGGTGGTGGCGACCTACGCCAAACGCTTCGCGGCCAAGGAGGCCTGCGCCAAGGCATTGGGCACCGGTATCCGGCAGGGCGTCTGGTGGCGCGACATGGGCGTCGTCAACCTTCCCGGCGGCCGCCCCAGCATGAAACTGACCGGTGGGGCGCTGGCCAGGCTCGAGGCGCTGACGCCACCGGGCCATGAGGCGCGGATCGACCTCACCATCACCGATGAGTGGCCGATGGCGCAGGCCTTGGTCATAATTTCGGCGGTCATTGCCGGCAAAGCGTGAGCTGCCTGGCGATGTGGCCCGGCAGCGGGTCAAAAACTAAAAATCACTGACTTGTCAGGGGATTAGCAAGTTTTTGCAGGGGTGTTGATTGCGCCCCTGCGAACAACGGTCTAAAACGGCCGCCACCGTAGCGGGCTGAATTCGGGTTTGCGCCGGAATTCGCTCAAAACATCAGATTCAAGACGATTTTCCTGACGTGAACGACGGACGATTCGCGTGAGGAAAGTACTCTGCCACCGCGCGCGGTCGCGACGGGAATTGGGAAAGCGATGAGCGTGACAACTGGGACAAAGTCGGAAAGCGGTATTGGCGAGACCATCCGCGTCGTCATCCACGCGCTCCTGATCGCTCTGGTGATCCGCACCTTCCTGTTCCAGCCCTTCAACATCCCGTCGGGATCGATGAAGGCGACGCTGCTGGTCGGCGACTATCTGTTCGTGTCGAAATACTCCTACGGCTATAGCCACTATTCGATCCCGCTGTCGCCGCCGCTGTTTTCCGGCCGCGTCTTCGGTTCGGAGCCGTCGCGCGGCGATGTAGTGGTGTTCCGGCTGCCGAAGGACGATTCGACCGACTACATCAAGCGCGTGATCGGCCTGCCCGGCGACCGCATTCAGATGAGGGAAGGCCTGCTCTACATCAACGACAAGCCCGTGGCGCGCGAGCGGTTGTCCGACTTCGTCGGCGAGGACCCTTGCGGCCCTGATGCCACGGCAAGGGTGAAGCGCTGGAAGGAGACGCTGCCGAACGGCGTGACCTATGAGACGCTCGATTGCGTCGACAACGGCTTCTACGACAACACCAACGTCTATACGGTGCCGGCCAACCACTTCTTCATGATGGGCGACAACCGGGACAACTCGACCGATAGCCGGGTGTTGTCGGCGGTCGGCTACGTGCCGTTCGCAAACATTATCGGCCGCGCCCAGATGATCTTTTTCTCGATCGCCGAGGGCGAACACGCCTGGGAGATCTGGCGCTGGCCCACCGCGGTGCGCTGGAATCGCATATTCTCCATCGTGCGATGAACGACGAATCACCTGATCTGCAGACCTCATCGACGTCAGGCGGCGCGGCCCCTGAAGCCCCCGCCGGCGACGAAGCACCGGCGGCCAAGAAAAGGCGCAGCAGGGCGGCCACCAAGGCCGAAGCGGCCGCTATCGAAGCGCGCATCGGCCACACTTTCGCCGATCCATCGCTGCTTGCCACTGCCTTCACCCACGTCTCCGCGCTGAAATCGGCGCGCAGCCGCGGCGACAGCTACCAGCGCCTGGAATTTCTGGGCGACCATGTGCTCGGGCTGATCGTGTCCGACATGCTGTATCGCGCCTTTCCGAAAGCCAATGAGGGCGAACTGTCGAAGCGGCTTGCCGATCTGGTGCGCAAGGAAACCTGCGCGGACGTTGCGAAGTCGCTGGGGTTGACCGAAGGCATCAAGCTCGGTGCGGTCGGCGCGAGCGCCGGTGCTCGCCTGCGGACATCGGTGATCGGCGACATCTGCGAGGCGGTGATCGGCGCGGTATTTCTCGACGGCGGTTATCCGGCGGCGGCACAGTTCGTCCAGCGCAACTGGGAAGAGCGGATGCGCATCCTGAAGCGCCCGTTGCGGGATCCGAAAACCGTGCTGCAGGAATGGGCGCAGGGCAAAGGCCTGCCGACGCCGGTATATCGCGAGGTCGAGCGTACCGGGCCGCATCACGATCCGCAGTTCCGCATCGCAGTAGATTTGCCCGGACTTCAGCCGGCCGAAGGCGTCGGCGGCAGCAAGCGCGCCGCCGAGAAGGTCGCGGCATCCGCGATGATTGCGCGTGAAGGGGTCAAGTAGTGACCGACCAGATGCCCGCCGATGCGGCGCCGCTGCCGACGCGCTGCGGCTTCGTGGCGCTGATCGGCGCGCCCAATGTCGGCAAGTCGACGCTGGTCAATGCGCTGGTCGGCTCCAAGGTCACCATCGTCTCGCGCAAGGTGCAGACCACGCGCGCCCTGATCCGCGGCATCGCGATCGAGAACAATGCACAAATCATCCTGGTCGATACGCCCGGAATTTTCCTGCCCAAGCGAAGGCTCGACCGCGCCATGGTGTCGACGGCGTGGAGCGGGGCCCATGACGCCGATCTGGTCTGCGTGCTGCTGGACGCGCGCGAGGGGATCGACGAGGAGGCCGACGCCATCCTGACAAAGCTTGCGACCGTGGGGCATCAGAAAATCCTTGTGCTGAACAAGATCGACCTGGTGCCGCGCGAAAAACTGCTGGCGCTGACCAAGGCCGCCAACGCGCGGCTGGCCTTCGAAAAAACCTTCATGGTCTCGGGGCTTTCAGGCGACGGCGTCGACGATCTCAGGCGGTCGCTGGCGGCGATGGTCCCAGCTGGGCCGTTCCATTATCCGGAAGACCAGATGTCGGACGCGCCGATGCGGCATCTCGCCGCTGAAATTACGCGGGAGAAAATCTTCCGGCAATTGCATCAGGAACTGCCCTACCAGTCGACGGTCGAGACCGACAGCTGGACTGAGCGCAAGGACAAGTCGGTGCGGATCGAGCAGACGATTTTTGTTGAGCGCGAAAGCCAGCGCAAGATCGTGCTCGGCAAGGGCGGCGCCACCATCAAGTCGATTGGCGCGGATTCGCGCAAGGAGATCGCCGAGATTCTGGGGGCGCCGGTGCATCTGTTCCTGTTCGTCAAGGTGCGCGAGAACTGGAGCGACGATCCCGATCGCTATCGCGAGATGGGCCTTGAGTTTCCGAAGGAATAGGCTGGCAGCATCGATGACCGTTCCCAGGCACGTGTTGTGGTTTCAGGTGCTGTTGTATCTGTCGCTAACGCTCGACGCGTTGTCGGTCGCATTCCAGGACCGCACCCCGACTGCGTCGATTACCGAAACCACGATCCTCGCCGCCAATGTGATCGCAGGCTGCATGATTCTGCTGTTCATGTATCTGGTCTGGCTCGCGGCGCATCGGCGCAAGAACTGGCCGCGCTGGGTGCTGACCGCGGCGCTCGTGCTTTCGGTCATCTCGCTCTCGCAGGTGATCGGCGCCGTCGGATTGCAGTTCGACGGCGCCATCGAGGTGGTTTCCTGCGCCCTGACGGCAACGGGGCTGTATGCCTCATTCACAGGTGATGCGAAGGGCTTGTTCAATGCGTAGTCGTCATTCCGGGACGCGCCACTTGGCGCGGGCCCGGAATCCATAACCTCCAACCGTGGTTATGGATTCCGGGCTCGATGCTTCGCATCGCCCCGGAATGACGGCGGTTGGATTGCTGTGCATACCGACGGAATCCTGTAAACTGTGCCCCATGGAATGGACCGACGAAGGTATCGTGCTGGGCGTTCGGCGGCATGGCGAATCTTCAGCCATCGTCGAACTCTTGACACGCGACCATGGCCGTCACCTCGGCCTGGTGCGGGGCGGTTCCGGCGCGCGGATGCGGCCGCTGCTGCAGCCCGGCAATTCCGTGCGCGCGGTGTGGCGGGCGCGGCTCGACGAGCACCTCGGCTATTACGTCATCGAAGGCACCCGGCTGCGGGCGGCCACCGTACTGGCATCGTCGCACGCGGTGTACGGCGTGACGCATATGGCCTCATTGGCGCGGCTGTTGCCGGAGCGCGATCCGCATCAAGACATCTACGACATGCTCGACCGCACGCTGGACGATTTCGACGACATCGGCGACGCCGCGGTTCATCTGGTGAAATTCGAACTGGCGATGCTGGCCGAGCTCGGCTTCGGGCTCGACCTTCAATCCTGCGCGGCGACGGGGGCGACCACCGAGCTCCTTTACGTGTCGCCGAAATCCGGCGGCGCGGTGTCGCGGCAGGCCGGCGATCCCTGGCGCGACCGGCTGTTGCGGCTGCCGCCGTTCTTGCGCGCCGGCGACGGCGGCGCCAACGGCTGGTCGGATCAGGATCTAAGGGACGGCTTTCAGCTTACCGGCCTGTTCCTGCTGCGCCATGTGCTGGAGCCGCGCGGGCAGGGCCATTCCGACGCCCGGGAGGGTTTTATCAATGCGGTGATCAGGCACCGCGCAAGCGTCGATCTCTAATGTCGTCCCGGCGTTCGCGAGGACGACGAGTTGAGCGTCGTTTGTCTCGATCGATGAAATACGAGGCCAGCAGCAGCCAACGCCGTGCGTCCTCGACGCCTGGGCGGGCCAGCATCGGCGTAGTGTAGTGCCAGAACGGCAGTTGATAGACCGCGATCGACATGCCCTTTCCGATTTCCGCGACCTCGTTCAGCATTCCCTGCTGCCGCTCAAAGACCAGCAATTGCGACGCGACTTTTGGGGAAGACAGCATGATATGGATGTCGACATAGCCGTCGCGCAATTCGGGCTCTTCCGGATGATGATCGGTATGCGGTCCCGAGTAATCGCCGGGTTCATAACAGATGACTTGGCAGCCCGGATCGGGATGCAGCTTTTTTCCGGTGACGCGCTCGCCGAACCGTCTGAGTTCGTCGGATTTCAGCGCCGCGATCAGTCCGAGCGAGGCGGCGACGCGCTTGGCCTTGCCGGATTTCGCGTCGAGGTCCGCGGTGCGGATTCGCATGGTTTTGGGCAGGCTCTCCGAGTAATTTATCTTCAGCTTGCGGATGATGTCTTTCGGGATCGGCGACCGCAGCATCCGCAAATGCGAAGCCAGCCGCCGATCCATGAAATCCGTCAAGGCAGCGAGCTTGCCGGGTGAAACGGGGATTCTGAACAGGCTCAGGTTTTCTTTTGCCGTCAGCGCCGGGTCAAAGCCGTTTTCGGCGACCAGCGTCTTGTTGAGAAGCGCTTCGAACGACCCGCGAAAACTGCGGTTCGATAGTGCCGTTTGGGCCATTCTTCATTCCCCTTGTGCGAACTCACAGCACGAGCGTCAGCCGCTGCTCGTTCAGCATCGTAAATCCGTTTTTCCGGTAGTAGTTTGCAGCGATGTCATTGCCGTTATGAACCGACGTATCGATCCTGCGCACGCGCTTTCGCTTCAACTCCTGGATCAGCGACTTCATCATTTGCGTGCCGAGGCCGCGTCCATGCAGATGCGGCGCCACATACACATCGTCCAGTTTCACAACCAGTCCGCCGATCGAGGTCGAGATGGCATCGGACACGACGCAGACGGCCGCCGGTTCGCCGTCGGCATAGCCCAGCCACACAAAACCGAGGTCGCTTCGCCGCAGAAACAGTCCCAACGCGCGCTTCAGCGCGGGCAGCCCCGCATCCCCGTAGCTGCCGCTGGTTTCGAGGTAATGCGCATCCTCGCGCAGAAAGGCATTGAGCAGATCTTGCGCGTCCGCTCGCCTTGTTTCGGTCATCCTTCGGCAGCTGATTTTCATATGGTCAATACAACCTACGGTACAATAATCCCGGCTGGGAGTCGGGTTTCAACCTCGTCCACAGGTTCGGATGCGCTTGGATGCACCGATTCGCGCCTTGCCCGATTCACCCCAAAAGTCTAACCCGTCCCCATGGGAAAACGATTGATTCCGCCGGAACCGGCGGAGATTCACGAGGTTCAGCTGCGCGAGGCGCTGGAAGAGCGCTATCTCGCCTACGCGCTCTCGACCATCATGCACCGCGCGCTCCCCGACGCCCGCGACGGCCTCAAGCCGGTGCATCGCCGCATCCTCTACGGCATGCGGCTGCTGCGACTTGATCCCGGCACGCCGTTCAAGAAATCGGCGAAAATCGTCGGCGACGTGATGGGCTCGTTCCATCCGCATGGGGACCAGTCGATCTACGACGCACTGGTGCGGCTGGCGCAGGATTTTTCCTCGCGCTATCCGCTGGTCGACGGCCAGGGCAACTTTGGCAATATCGACGGCGATAATCCGGCCGCCTACCGCTACACCGAAGCCCGCATGACCGAGGTGGCGCGGCTATTGCTCGACGGCATCGACGAGGACGGCGTCGAATTCCGCGCCAATTACGACGGCCAGTCGAAAGAGCCGGTCGTGCTGCCCGGCGGATTTCCCAATCTGCTGGCCAACGGCGCGCAGGGCATTGCGGTCGGCATGGCGACCGCAATCCCGCCGCATAACGCCGCCGAGCTCTGCGAGGCGGCGCTGCATCTGATCGACAAGCCGGATGCGAAATCGAAATCACTACTGCGTTTCGTCAAGGGTCCGGATTTCCCTACCGGCGGCATCATCGTCGATTCCAAGGAGAGCATTGCCGAGGCCTACATGACCGGGCGCGGCTCGTTTCGCACCCGCGCCAGATGGAGCCAGGAGGAGGGCGCGCGGGGCACCTGGGTCGTGGTCATCACTGAAATTCCCTGGCTGGTGCAGAAATCCCGGCTGATCGAAAAGATCGCCGAACTTCTCAACGAGAAGAAGCTGCCGCTGGTCGGCGACGTCCGGGACGAGTCGGCCGAAGACCTCCGCATTGTGATCGAACCAAGATCCCGTAGCGTCGATCCGGAACTGCTGATGGAATCGCTGTTCCGGCTAACCGAGCTGGAAAGCCGGATCCCTCTGAATCTCAACGTGCTGGTGAAGGGCAGGATCCCCAAGGTGCTCGGCCTTGCCGAGTGCCTGAAGGAATGGCTGGACCATCTCAGGGACGTTCTGCTGCGCCGTTCCAACCATCGCAAGGAACAGATCGAGCATCGGCTCGAGGTGCTCGGCGGCTACCTTATCGCCTACCTCAACATCGACAAGGTGATCAAAATCATCCGCGCCGAGGAAGAGCCGAAGCCGGCGCTGATCAAGGCGTTCAAGCTTTCGGAGATCCAGGCCGACGCCATCCTCAACATGCGCCTGCGCTCCTTGCGCAAGCTCGAGGAAATGGAAATCCGCACCGAGGACAAGAACCTCCGCGCCGAATTGAAGGGCATCAAGGGCGTCCTCGGCTCCGAAGCCGAACAATGGGCAAAAGTCGGCGACCAGGTCCGGAAAGTCCGCGACATCTTTGGCCCGAAGACGCCGGTCGGCAAGCGTCGCACCGCCTTTGCCGATGCGCCGGAGCACGATCTCGCCGCGATCGAGGAAGCCTTTGTCGAGCGCGAGCCGGTCACGGTCGTGGTGTCCGACAAGGGCTGGGTGCGCACGCTCAAAGGCCACGTCGCGGACCTTTCCGGGCTCACCTTCAAGACCGATGACAAGCTCGACAAGGCGTTTTTCGCCGAGACCACGTCAAAACTGTTGCTGTTCGCGACCAACGGAAAATTCTATTCGCTCGACGTCGCAAAACTGCCGGGCGGGCGAGGCCACGGCGAGCCGATCCGGATGTTCATCGACATGGAGCAGGACGCCGCGATCGTGTCGCTGTTCGTCAACACCGGTGGCAGGAAATTCCTGATTGCGAGTCACGAGGGGCAGGGTTTTGTGGTCAATGAGGACGATTGCGTCGGCAATACCCGCAAGGGCAAGCAGGTGCTCAATGTCGAGATGCCGAACGAAGCCAAAGCGCTTGCAACGGTGGTGGGCGACAGCGTCGCGGTGATCGGCGAGAACCGCAAGCTCCTGATCTTTCCGCTCGCGCAAGTGCCGGAAATGGCGCGCGGCCGCGGCGTGCGGTTGCAGAAGTACAAGGACGGCGGTCTGTCCGACGTCGCGGTGTTCGACGCGAAGCAGGGTCTGACCTGGAAGGATGCGGCGGGGCGCGAATTCAGCGCCACCATGAAGGAGCTGTCCGACTGGCACGGCAACCGCGCCGACGTCGGCCGGCTGCCGCCGAAGGGGTTCCCGAAGTCGAACAAGTTTGGACGAGGGGTGGAATAAAACGTCGTCCCGGCGAAGGCCGGGACGACAGCAAAGCGGGAGGCGGCAATGCGTGAAGCGAGATCGATCCTCGGCATTGCTCTGGCGCTGGCCGTCATCCCGGTCTCGCTCAACGCCCAAACCATTCCCGGCGCTGTTTCGGAGTCGAAGGCCGCTTTGTCGCGCGGCGAGTGGCCCGCTTACGCCGGCACCTATGCCGCGGCGCGGTACTCGCCGCTGACGCAGATCGACCGCGACAATGCCAAGCACCTGCACATCGCCTGGCGCTGGCAGTCGCCGGACATGGCGATCAAACAGGCCAACCCCAGGGTCGGCCCGACGCGCGCCAATGAATCGACGCCGCTGATGGTGGGCGGCACGCTCTATACCTCCACGTCGCTGTCGCAGGTTGCCGCGATCGACGCGGCCACTGGCGAGACCAAATGGGTGTTCGATCCAAAAGTCTACGACAACGGCCTCGGCATTCCCGCCAACGACGGTTGGCTGCACCGCGGTGTCGCCTACTGGCGCGACGGCGAGGACGAGCGCATCGTGATGCTCACCGCGTTCGCCGAGATGATCGCACTGGACGCCAGGACCGGAAAGCCGGTGCCGACGTTCGGCACGCAAGGCCGGGTCGATCTCACCCGGGGTCTGCGGCGCCCGGTCGACCGCGACTACTACACCATGAGTTCGCCGGCAGTAATCGTCCGCGGCGTCATCGTGGTCGGCTCGTCGGTGATGGACTGGTGGGGCAAGCGGCCGTCGCCGCCGGGTGACGTGCGCGGCTTCGATGTCGTGACCGGCCGTCTGCTGTGGACTTTCCACACCGTGGCGCAGCAAGGCGAGCCGGGCGTGGAGACCTGGGAGAACGGCTCCTGGAAGGAAGCCGGCAACGCCAATGTCTGGGCGCCGATGAGCGCCGACGAAGAACTCGGCACCGTTTATCTGCCGGTCTCCACGCCGACCAACGACTATTACGGCGGCCATCGTCCCGGTGACGGGCTGTACGGAGACAGTCTGGTCTGCCTTGACGCGGCGACCGGCAGGAAGATCTGGCACTTCCAGCTGGTGCATCACGGGCTGTGGGATTATGACACGCCGGCCGCGCCCAATCTGATCGACATAAAGGTCGGGGGCAAACCCATCAAGGCGGTTGCACAAGTGACAAAACAGGGTTTTGTCTATGTGTTCGACCGCGTCACTGGCGAGCCGGTGTGGCCGATCGAGGAGCGCCAGGTCGCGGCATCGCGGGTTGCCGGCGAGCGCGCGTCGGCGACGCAGCCGTTTCCGACGCGGCCTGCGCCGATCGACATCCAGGGGGTGCGCGAGGAAGACCTCATTGACCTTTCGCCGGACATTCGCAAGGAGGCGCTCGACATCGTCGCCGGGTACGACCACGGACCGTTATTCACGCCTCCATCGGAGCGCGGCACCATCCACATGCCGGGCGTCGCCGGCGGCGGCAATTGGGCGGGCGCCGCAGTCGATCCCGAAACTGGAATGCTCTATGTCGGCACCTACCGCCTGCCGTTCGTCGTCACCGTGCGCAAGCCGCGGCCGATGGAATCCTCTTACGATTTCATCGGCGAATTCCGCTATCTGCCGGGGCCGCGCGGTCTGCCGCTGTTCAAGGCTCCGTTCGGCAGCATTCTGGCGATCGACTTGAACAGCGGCGAGCATCGCTGGCGCATTCCGGTCGGACGCGGCGAGCTGATCCCCGCGATCCGCGAGCTGGGCATCACCGACCGGCTGGGATTTCCGGGCCGCAGCTGGGCGGTGGCGACGAAGACCGTCATGATCGTGGTGCAGTCGGGTTATTTTGGCGCACCGCGGCTCGCCCCGGGCGGCACGCGCCGGATCGCGGACCTCAACAATTTCGACCCGCATCTGTGGGTGTACGACAAGGTCACCGGCGAGATGCTGGCGGAGATTGCGCTGCCGGCCAACGCGGTCGGCGCGCCCATCACCTATATGGCCGGCGGCAAGCAGTTCATCGCATTCCCGGTCGGCGGCGGGCCGCTGGTCGAGGAGCTGATCGCGGTGTCGCTTTGAGGCGAAGCGCCGCGATCAGATCACCCCTGACAACCGCAACACCACTCCCGCAACGCACGACCCTGCAAGCACGCTCAGCATCCCCACGTTGAAGCGAAAGATCGCGGTGGCGGCGGCGATCGCCAATGCCAGCGCGGCAAGATCGAGGCTCGACCACACCGGCATGTCGAACGACAGCCCGAACGATTGCACCGGCACGGTTTCCCTGAACACCGTGTGAAGCGCAAACCAGATCGAGAGGTTGAGGATCACGCCGACCACGGCGGCGGTGATTGCAGATAGCGCGCCCGCCAGTCCCTTGTTGCCGCGCATGGTCTCGATGAACGGCGCGCCCAGGAAAATCCACAGGAAGCAGGGGGTGAACGTCACCCAGGTCGCCAGCAAGCCGCCGAGCGTGCCCGCCAGCATCGGCGACAGCGTGCCAGGATCGCGAAACGCGGCCATGAAGCCGACGAACTGCAGCACCATGATCAGAGGCCCCGGCGTGGTCTCGGCCATGCCGAGGCCGTCGAGCATTTCGCGCGGGCCGACCCAGTGATAATGCTCCACCGCCTGCTGCGCGACATAGGCCAGCACCGCATAGGCGCCGCCGAAGGTCACCATCGCCATCTTGCTGAAGAACACGGCGATCTGGCTGAACACATTGGCCTGCCCGAAGGCGATCAGCAGCGTAAAGACCGGCACCAGCCACAGCAGCAGCCACACCGCGCCGACCTTTAACGCGCGCGGAACGGTTGGGCGGACATGGTCGGGCAATTCCTCGCCGAGCATGCTGTCGATGGCCGCGGCATTCTTGCCCCCGCCATGTTCGACGGCGGCGAATTCCGGCCGTCCGGCCTTTGCGCCGATGTATCCGATCAAGCCTGCGGCAATGATGATGATCGGGAACGGCACGTTGAAAAAGAAGATCGCGATGAAGGCCGCGGCGGCCAGCGCGATCATGATCCGGTTGCGCAATGCGCGTTTGCCGACCCGGACCACCGCCTGGATCACGATCGCCAGCACCGCGGCCTTCAATCCGAAAAACAGCGCCTCGATAAAACTGACGTTGCCATAGCCGGCATAGATGTAGCTTAAGCTCATGATGGAGATGACGCCGGGCAGGATGAACAACCCGCCGGCCATGATACCCCCGGCGGTCCGGTGCAGCAGCCAGCCGATATAGGTCGCAAGCTGCTGTGCCTCCGGTCCGGGCAGCAGCATGCAGTAGTTCAGCGCGTGCAGAAACCGGCTTTCCGAAATCCAGTTCTTTTCCTCGACCAGGATGCGATGCATCACCGCGATCTGCCCTGCCGGGCCGCCAAAGCTCAGCAGGGCGATCTTGAGCCAGACGCGAAACGCTTCACCGAAGCTGATGCCGTGCGCCGCATCCCCGGTCACTTTCCGGTCCGCAAGGATGTCGCTCATGATTTAGCCTTGTGGGTGGGCCAGTTATGGGTTTCGCCGGTGGCATCGCGGCACCAGCGATAGAACGCGTCGTAGAGGACAAGCCCGGCTTCGAGCTGATCGAGATCTTCGTCATACATCCGCGACAGCCCGAGCGACGCCGCGAGCAGGCCCGGCGCTTCCGGCGAAAGATCGAGCCGCGCGGTATCGGCGGCGCGCACGATGCTCGCGAGCCGCAGCAATGGCGGCGTCGCGAGCCCGAATTCCTCGATCATCACATCGAAAGTACAGAGCTCGCCGCGATGGCTCCAGAACACGTTTTCGATGTCGAACGGCATGGCATCGAAACGTTCGCCGACCGCGATCACCTCGGAAGGCGCGACGAAAAGGAACACCGCATTGGGGTCGATAAAGCGGCGAATCAGCCACGGGCAGGCGATACGGTCGATTTTTGGCCGCGCCCGGGTGACCCAGACGGTGCGGCCCTGCGCGTCACGCGCCGGTATCTTCGACGATGGTACCAAGGGTAGCTTGGCTGCTTTCCAGCCTTCGAAACCGCCCTCCAGCGTCTCGGCCGGGACGTTGGCGTGCCGGAGCCAGGCGGCGGTACCCTCGGCAAGCTTCTGGCCTCGCAGGCAGGCGACGATGGCCGGACGGCCGGAGAACTGGTAGCCCCAATCGGCGGCCTGCTGATGGTTGCGCCTGACGGCGCCGGGAATCAGCCGCTGGTCGGCCGCAAAATCCTCGTCGGTGCGCACGTCGATGATGACAGGCGTTTTCGCCGTGCCGATCAGACGCGCAAGTTTATCGGGTGATATCGATGTGTAGGATGACATGGGAGCGCCCTCGTGAAAAACGGGACGCGATACTTGGGCCTGTCGCCTCGTGGGGGGATCGCAGAACCCCCATGCATCAAGTACAGCCGACCGCGTCCGTTCTGTCAATTGCGTTCTGTGCCACACTACTGCCCTCATCCTGAGGAGCCGCGCTCTTGCGCGGCGTCTCGAAGGATCGATCACAAGTCCGCTGCCATCCTTCGAGACGCATCGCTTCGCGATGCTCCTCAGGATGAGGTTGAATTGCAGCAATCTTGCTCCAAAATCTCAGTCCAGCGATTTGATCCTGATGCTTTCGAACCAGGTGACGCTGTCGGCCTTGGTCCACAAGCCAACTTTTCCGGGGCCCGGGACTTTTGCGTCGGTGGCGCCAAACAGCTCCCTGCCGTTGAATAGAATGATGAAGCGGTCGTCTCGCGCCGCTATTCCCAGCGTATGCCAGGCGCCGCTCGCCACCGGCGCATCGACGCCGGCAATCATGTGCCGTTTTCCGCCCACCACGCGATAGAACCGCACATTGTTTTCCAGTGCGTTGGCGCGGGCGAGGTAATAGTCGCCGGCGGAAGTCAATCGCACGACCACGCCGCCGGCCCGATCGAGGTTGCCCGAAACCGGCATGAAGCGAATCGAGACATAGACGTTGCGTCCTGAAAACGGCCGGTAGATCGCCAGCGGAAAGCGGTCGTCCGTGGCGTCGGTTCCGGTCTGCGCCAGCGCTTGGGTGGCATCGTCACGGACGATCGACCACTCGCCGGACTGCCCGTTGCCTGTTGCGGCGAATTCGAAATCGCCGAGCCCTTGCGATGCGGCGAAGGTGACCGTCTCCGCGCGACCCGGCGTTGCCGCCGGCTCGCATGCGGCCAGCAGAAATGCGCACAGCGCCAGGTAACGTAAAGCCAGCGCGTTCCTGGCCGGCATCTGCCGGCCAGCAGAGATGTGTTGGCCGCCGATCCGGCATGGGTTTTCGGGTGAGCTCGATCTGTAGGCTGACATGACGCGCCCTCGTGAAAGACGGGACGCGATTCTTGGGCATGTCGCCTCGTGGGGGGATCGCAGAACCCCCATGGCATCAATATACAGCGGACTCGGTCCGTTCTGTCAATCGCACCGCGGGCGGACTTTTGCGCCGGACCACTCGACGTCAGCGCCGACAAAACATCAAGGCCAAGGTGGACCCAATCCAGAAAGACGCTAGCCCGCCTTCTTCCGCGCCATGTAGAGTAGCATCGCCACCACCGAAGCGCCCGTCAGCACGATGCCCAGCGCGAGCATCGCCTGATGCGATATCGCCGCCGCCAGCGAAACGCCGAGCGCCGCGCCCATCATCTGCCAGAAGCCTATTAGCGCCGAGGCGGCGCCGGCTTTCTCGCCGAACGGCGAAAGCGCTTGCGCGGTGCCGAGCGGATTGACGATGCCCATGCCGAGCAGGAACACGCACATTCCGGCGAGGAACGGCAGGAATTTGGGGTTGAACAGGGACACCAGCAGGATGACGATGCTGCCGGCCGCTGCCAGCAGCAATCCGGCCTGGATCGAGCGATCCAGCCCGACGCGCGGCGCCAGTCGTGTCGCCAGCATGCCGGCCGCGAACACGATCATCACGGTGCCGGCGAAGAACAGGCCGAGCTGGATCGGCGTGAAGTCCAAGCCCTCGATCAACACCCGCGGCGCCGCCGAGAACATCGCGAACAGCCCGCCCATGATCAGGGCGACGGTTGCCGCCGGAATCAGGAAGCGGCGATCGGCCGACAGCCCGAGATAGGTTTTGGCGATGGCGAGCGGATTGAGCGGGTTCCGCGTCGAATTGTGGGTTTCGCCGAGCACCGCGATGTAAGCCACCGCGGCGATGGCGGCGAACAGGCCGACGAAGGCGAATTCGGAGCGCCAGCCGAGGGTATGCTCGAGCGCGCCCCCCAGCAGCGGCGAAAAACCGGGTGCGGCCGCCATCGCAATCATGATCAGCGCCATCGCGCGCCCGAGCGCGGCGCCGCTGAACAGATCGCGGGCAATGGCACGCGACAGCACCGAGGTCGAGCATGCGCCGGCCGCCTGGATGACGCGGCCGATCAGAAGGTTCGGCAGATCGGTTGCGAGGCCGCACCAGACGCTGCCGGCGACGAAGACGACAAAACCTGAAAGCACCGGGATGCGCCGCCCAAAACGGTCCGAGATCGGCCCGACCGCCAGCTGTCCGATCGCGAACACCGCGAGGAATACCGTGATCGATGCGGTCACCGCGGCCGTCGTGACGTGGAGCGAAGCGGCCATCTGCGGCAGCGACGGCAGCAGGATGTTGGTCGCGAGCGTGCCGATCGCGGCCAGCGTGGCGAGCACCGCAATCTGCGTCGCCGTCGAGGCGCTCTGCGGCCGCGGCGCGGCCTCGGTTACGGAAACGGTCTGGTCGGTCATGCAAGCTCCCGGTAAATATGACATGATGCATATCATATAAAACCGGGTAGGGAACGCCAAAACGCCGCTGATAGGCATTTTCGGGGCAGGGATGCGAAAATGGTGCAGCCGTCACTGCCGGAGCACTTGTGACGAACAACCCTGAAGCCGCAACAAGGAACAGGATTGCTTCGCTTCGCTCGCAATGATGGACGGCGTCGACTCTCAACAGGGTCGCAACGTCTTACCCCCGTCACCCACCATATCCGGCTGCCTGCTCAGGCCCACCGCCGGCGACAGCAGGATTATCAGCGCCTGGGCGCCGAAGATCGCGACCGCGAGATAGAGGCACGGCTCGGCGCCGTAGAGGCCGCCGACGACTGCACCCAGCGCGGCGCCGACCGGGCGGGCGCCGTAGCTCATGATGTTGATGGCCGAAACCCGCCCCAGCAGCCGCGGCGGCGTCACCGATTGCCGCAGCGTGGTGGTCGATATCACCCACAGGATCGGGCCGGCGCCGAGCAGGAAGAAGCCAACGCCCGCGAGCAGCGGGCTTGCGACGAGTGTCGTCAGCGCCAGCACCAGGGCGGCCGCGAAACCCGTCACCGGCCCAAGCCCGATCACGGTACCGAACTGCAGGCGTTGCATCACCCGCGTTGCCGAGAGGGCGCCTACTACCAGGCCGACGCCGTACATCGCCAGAACAGTGCCGACCCCGGACGCTGACAATCCAAGATGCCGCACCGCATAGGGCACGAAGATTGCAAGCACCAGGAACAACGCGACATTGAAGATGAACTGCGTTGCGAATACCGGCCGCAGCAGGGGATGTTGCAACACGAATGCTGCGCCTTCTTTGATCTCCTGCAGCGGATGCTGCTTCGGCGCCGGTTGTCGCGTGGGCTCGTAGATTCCTGAAAGCAGAACGACTGCGATCATGGAAAGTGCGGCGGCAAACCCAAAAGCGGGTGCGGCGCCGACCCATCCCACGAGCACGCCGCCCAAGGCGGGGCCGCCCGCGAATGCGACCGTGCGCGCCAGTTCGATCCGCGCATTTGCGGAAGGCAGCGACCCGGGCGGTACCAATGACGGCACCAGCGCCGGCGCCGCCACGCTATAGGCGACCGTGCCGCACACCGCGACGAAGCCGAGCAATGCGAGCAGCGGCAAGGTCAGCGCGTTGAGCCAGATCAGCGCCAGTATTGCGATTAGCGCCGCGGCGCGCAGTGCTTCCGAGCCCGCCATCAGCAGGCGCCGCGCGATGCGGTCGGCGAGCAATCCTGCGGGGATCGCGAACAGGACGAACGGAAGCGTCAGTGCGGTCTGCAACAGCCCGGTCTGGCCCTCGCCGACGCCGAGCATCAGAACCGCAATGATCGGCGCCGCCGCAAGCGCGATCTGCTCGGCGGATTGCGCGGCGAGATTGGACCAGGCGAGGCGGTGGAAGGGCGGCGGCAGTGCGGCGGAGGACATGCGGGATTCCCGGATCATCGTTTCTCTCAGGCATTGTCGGTCCGCAATGACGGCCAAGCCACCCGCTTTCCGACAAACAGGTTCCGGTCGCGGCGCCAGTCAGATTGAAACAGCTTGTTTGATTCCGGGGCACGCGCATGAATAAGAGCGCAAGGAACGATCAGGCGGAATCGCTGTTCGGCCTTTCGGGTTCGATGCCGCTGGAGATGCTTTCATGACTTGGGCATGGTTTTCCGTCTTGGCGGCAATCGTCGTCGGCATTGCCGTTTTCGCCCTATGGCGGTGGCCGTCCCGGCCGCGCCGCGATTACACCGGACTGAAGCATCATGCGAAGGTGCATTCGTTCCGTATCGGCACCGCCATTCTGGCTTGGGGCCTGATCGTGGCCGCGTTCTATTATCGGCCTGATTTGCTCAAATGGGGACTTCGCACCATGACGCACGGCATCGAAGCTGTTGGAGACTCTCTTCCTTCGCCGTGGGGCGATCGGGCGGAAGTTGTCTTGCGGGAGCTTGGTGGATTCGTCTGGGTTCAAGTCACTGCGATCATCATTGCAATTCGCGTGCTTCTTTCCGGCATTGCGATGGGATGGCGGTTTGCCAGGGGTAAACGTCAATGACGCGGAGCCCAGGCAATCAAATGCTGAACCATTGATTCAAAGGAGCGAGCTGGTTCGACTTTACGCGCAACAGATCCGGGTGCCGAGCTACATCCAGATGCAGTTGCAAATTAGTTGCAACAAGATCGCTAATAGGGCATCCTGGTCGCATGGATGCGATTTCTCCCAAAACGGCGGCCGGTCCGCCGGCTATGTCGGCTTCTCGCGGGGTGCTCGGCGCTTCGGGGTGGCGTTCGGGCAATGCGGCGGATGCCCAGCGCAGCCTTTCCGAAGTCAATGCGACCATCCCGGTCCCGATCGGTGGCCACTGGTTTCGCCGCCTGCTGGCCTTCGCCGGGCCCGGCTACATGGTTTCGGTCGGCTACATGGACCCCGGCAACTGGGCCACCGATCTCGCCGGCGGCGCGCAGTTCGGCTACACGCTGCTGTCGGTGATCCTGCTGTCGAACGTGATGGCGATATTGCTGCAGGCGCTGGCGGCGCGGCTCGGCATCGTCACCGACCGCGATCTCGCGCAGGCCTGCCGCGACAGTTTTTCCAAACCCGTCAACATCCTGCTGTGGCTTGCCTGCGAGGCCGCGATCATCGCCTGCGATCTCGCCGAGGTGATCGGCACCGCGATCGCGCTAAAACTGTTGTTCGGCATTCCGCTGGTTGGCGGCGCGCTGATCGCGGCGCTCGATGCGTTCCTGCTGCTGTTGCTCATGAACAAGGGTTTTCGGTTCCTCGAAGCGTTTGTCATTGCGCTGCTGATCGTCATCGCGGTCTGCTTCGCCATCCAGATCGCCGCCGCGGCGCCGCCGGTTGCCGCGGTGCTGCGTGGCTTTTTGCCCTCCACCGCTGTCGTCACCAATCCCGCGATGCTCTACATCGCCATCGGCATCATCGGCGCCACGGTGATGCCGCATAACCTCTATCTGCATTCGTCGATCGTGCAGACCCGGTCCTATCCGCGCACCGCCGAAGGCCGCCGCGACGCCATCAGATGGGCGACCACCGATTCGACCATCGCGCTGATGCTGGCGCTGTTCATCAACGCCGCGATCCTGATCGTCGCGGCCGCGACATTCCATGACAGCGGCCATGCCGATGTCGCCGAGATTGGCAAGGCGTTCGAGCTGCTGTCGCCGCTGCTAGGCTTGAGCATCGCATCGACGCTGTTTGCGATTGCGCTATTGGCGTCCGGCCTGAACTCGACGGTGACGGCGACGCTGGCGGGCCAGATCGTCATGGAAGGATTTTTGCGCTTGCGGATGCCGAGCTGGGCGCGCCGGCTGGTGACGCGCGGCATCGCGATTCTGCCGGTGGTCGTCGTCACCGCGCTTTATGGCGAGCGCGGCACCGGGCAATTGCTGGTGTTCAGCCAGGTCATCCTCTCGATGCAACTGCCGTTCGCGGTGATCCCGCTGGTGCGGTTCGTCTCGGACCGGCGCAAGATGGGCGATTTCGTGATCCCGCGATGGATGTCAGTTGCGGCCTGGATCGTCGCCGGGATTATCGTGACACTGAATGTGAAGCTGCTGTTCGATACGATCGTTGGATAAGCCCGCACAACTGTCATCGCCCGGCTTGACCCGGCGACCTAATATTCCAGAGACGGCAGAGATCAATCGCAGGGTCGCCGCTTACTGGGTCGCCCGGTCAAGCCGGGCGATGACAGTTGTGGCTAATCCTGCGGCTCGCTCGGCACTTCGCCGGCCGCGTCGACGCGCAGCCAGCCTGAGGGCGCAAGGCGCTGCTGCGGCAGGAAGCGGCCCTTGTAGTCCATCTTCCTGGAGCCTTCGATCCAGTAGCCGAGATAGACGTAAGGCAGCCCGAGCCTGCGGGCGCGGGCGATATGGTCCAGGATCATGAAGGTGCCGAGCGAGCGGCTTTCCTCGGACGGCTCGAAGAACGAATACACCATCGACAGCCCGTCGCTGAGCACGTCGGACAGCGCCACCGCCACCAGTTCCTCGCCGCGCCCGGTGATGCCGCTGTCGACGCCGCGCTTGCGATACTCGATGATACGCGTCTCGACGTGGCTGTCCTCCACCATCATCGCGTAGTCGAGCACGGTCATGTCGGCCATGCCGCCATGGCGATGGCGATGATCGAGATAGGCGCGGAATACCGAATATTGCTCGGAAGTCGGCACCGCGCTGCGCTGCTCGCCGACGATGTCGGCATTGCGCGCGAGGATCTTCCTGAAGTTGCGCGAGGGACGGAATTCATTGGCGATCACCCGCACCGAGACGCAGGCCCGGCACTGGTCGCAGGCCGGCCGGTAGGCAATCGACTGGCTGCGCCGGAACCCGCCATGGGTGAGCAGGTCGTTGAGGTCTCCGGCCTTGTCGCCGACCAGATGCGTGAACACCTTGCGCTCGTGCCGGCCCGGCAGATACGGACAGGGCGAGGGCGCCGTCAGGTAGAATTGCGGGGTGTCGCGCGAATGCTGGGTCACGTGATGTCGTCAGTCTCCGAAGCAGTTGTGCCGAGCATCGCGCCACGGAGGCTGACGGTCAATCGGTTTGACGGCGTCAGTATGTTCGCGCGGCTTGCGCGACCTGCGACGCGACGGAACTGTTGATAACCACGGTTCCCAGGATCATGTCATGCAGCAGCCGGCGGCGGCCGTTGAACAGCCCGACCAACAGGATCGGCGGGAACGACATCGAAATCCAGAACAGCACCGCATGAACCGCGCCCAATACGAAATAGCCGGGTGCGCCGGTCCAGGTGCGCAGCTGCAAATCCATCACGCGCATGCCGAGGGTAGCCGAATGCGGGCCGCCCAGTGTCGTGCCGTAATAGGCCAGCGCCCAGATCACCGAGGCCGGATAAGCGAGCCAGAACAGCGCCCAGCCGAACCCGAGCGTGATGACGCCGAATGCGAAGATCAGCAGGTAGGCCAGAATCACCGGGATGGACAGCACCACGATGTCGATCAGGAACGCGAACACCCGCCGCGTCAGCACGCCGTGGAACAGTTCGGGATACAGCCACGGATCGAGGGGCGGGGGACCGCTGTTGGTTGAACTCCTGTAAGACATGGTCTGTCCTTTCGACTGCGTCGCCGCGCAGGACATGGTGTCGCGTAGACCAGTTGCAAGTCCTCACAAACATATCCGCGTCGTCCCGGACAAGCGTGCGCAGCGGGCGCTGATCCGGGACCCATAATCACCGATATTGTTACGGAAGGTGGAGCCGTCGGTCAGCGCAGCCAACATATATCGGTGGTTATGGGTCCCGGCCTTCGCCGGGACGACGACGGAGAGTCACCTCTCCGCGATCAGCTTTTCCGCCGCCTGCGCGGCAAAATAGGTCAGCACGCCGTCGGCGCCGGCGCGCTTGAACGCCAAGAGGCTTTCCATCATGGCGCGCTCGCCGTCGATCCAGCCGTTTTGCCCGGCGGCCGCGATCATCGCGTATTCGCCCGACACCTGATAGGCGAAGGTCGGCATCGCGAAGGTGTCCTTGACCCGCCGCACAACGTCCAGATAGGGCATGCCGGGCTTGACCATCACCATGTCGGCACCTTCGGCGATATCGAGTTCGACCTCGCGCAGTGCCTCGTCGGAATTGGCGGAGTCCATCTGGTAGGTGCGCTTGTCGCCGGTCAGCGTTTTGGCCGAGCCGATGGCGTCGCGGAACGGGCCGTAGAACGCCGAAGCGTATTTCGCTGCATAGGCCATGATCTGCACGTCGAGGAATCCGGCCCCGTCCAGCGCCTCGCGGATGGCGCCGACCCGGCCGTCCATCATGTCCGAAGGGGCGATGATGTCGCAGCCGGCTTCCGCCTGTACCAGCGCCTGCCTGACCAGCACCGCGACGGTTTCATCGTTGAGGATGCGGCCGTCATGTATCAAACCGTCATGGCCGTGGCTGGTGAAAGGATCGAGCGCCACGTCGCACAGCACGCCGAGGGCCGGAAACTCCTTCTTGATCGCGCGCACCGATCTGCAGACCAGGTTTTCCGCATTGAGCGCCTCGGAGCCGTGCTCGTCGCGCAGGCTGGGCTCGGTATAGGGAAACAGCGCGATGCAGGGAATGTCGAGTTTTACCGCACGCTCGGCGTCGCGCACCGCCTGGTCGACGCTGAGCCGCTCGACCCCCGGCATCGAGGCGACCGCGGCGCGCGTATTGTGGCCGTCGACCACGAACAGCGGCCAGATCAGATCGTCGGTGGTCAAAACGTTTTCCCGCACCAGCCGGCGCGCCCATTCCGCCTTGCGGTTGCGGCGCGGGCGCGTGGTCAGATCGAGGGCAGGGGCCGGCAGGGCGGCGTCGCGCCGGAGGCCGTCGCGCAGCTCGATCGGACGCCCGAATTTGATCGCCATGTTGTTTCTCACTGTTCAAAAGCGAACCGGATTTCACCCGTCCAACCCTAGCACCTCCGCGCAAGCTCGTCACCGCATGCTTGATGCACCGCAAGCGCGATTGCTTTTGCCGGGCCGACGGGTCATGACTCTTCTCATGAGCTTATTGTTGAGCAAGGGCCGCGGCCGGCATGTCTGAAACCCCATCGCGCGACCAGACGCCGCGGGACAATGCCATGTCGGTGGCGGCGATCTCGCACGGGCGGGTGGAGTCCGGCGACAATGTATGGACCAGGCGGCTGGTGCTGTTCCTGCGCATCATGGCGGTGGTCTCGGTCGCCAAGGGACTTTATCACTGGGCCCAGGTGACCGGCTTTGTCGGCGGCGAGGACGACGCCTTCGAAAACCAGTCGATGGCCTGGCAGAGTGCGACGATCTATTTCGCTGTGATCGAACTCGTCGCCGCGGTCGGCTTGTGGCTCGCGACGCCCTGGGGCGCGGTGGTGTGGCTGACCACCGTGGTCTCGATGGCGGTGATCGAACTGATGTTTCCGGCGATCTACGGCGGCAGCATCGCGATCGTCGGCGTCGAGGCCGTGATGCTGGCGGGATATCTGGCGCTGGCCTGGATGGCGGCGCGGGAGCGGCCGCCGTAGCGCCTCGTCATTCCGGGATGCGCCTCTTGGCGCAGGCCCGGAATCCATAACCCCAAATCGTGGTTATGGATTCCGGGCTCGCGCGGAAGACGCGCGCCCCGGAATGACGAGCTCGCATAAAATTTTGCGCAGTTTTTCGTGGTAAGATTTGAGTCACCCTAACGGCGCGGTCATCTCCGTTACGCGAATGTTTCGAATTCGAACCATGCTGTTTCCGAATGCGACAGAAGCGGCAGACGAAGCGTGAACAGAGCGGCTCGTGTCCTCAACGGGATGTTGCGAAAAGTCCTTACGCGGCGGGCTTAATCCGCGATTCACTGTCTTAAATTCATGATCTCTTTATTGTCTTATTTAAGCTGATCTTCAAACCGCTCCCCTATGGTCATGGCTATCAGGCGGGACACAAGTTTCGTCGAATAAGTCGATAAAACGACAACAGGGGACGTGTCATGATGAAAGCCGTTGCAACGGCGGTGGAAACCGCTGAACGCAGCGCCGGCCAGGCGCCGGTGCAGCCGCTCTATCTCGAAGCGTTGACTTTGGTGGAGCGGCTGCATCGCCGCCTGCTCGACGTCATCAAGGACGAATTCGATCGCCGCGGCCGCGCCGACATCAATTCGGTGCAGGCGCTGCTGCTCTACAACATTGGCGACAAGGAGTTGACCGCGGGCGAATTGCGCACGCGCGGCTATTATCTCGGCTCCAACGTCTCCTACAATCTGAAGAAGCTGGTCGAACTCGGCTTCCTCGATCATCAGCGCAGCCGGGTCGATCGCCGCTCGGTGCGCATCCGCCTGACCGCGCAGGGCCAGGAAATCCGCCGCATCGTCGAGGCGCTGTACCAGAAGCACGTCAAGACCGTGGAGCAGGTCGGCGGCATCTCGAACGAGGAATTCGCCACCCTGAACAAGTCGCTGCATCGGCTGGAGCGGTTCTGGACCGACCAGATCCTGTATCGGCTCTGAAAATTCCGGCCAAGCCGGCGAATCAAAAAGACCGGCAGCCATCCTTCAAGTCGCTCGCATTATCAGCGCATCGGTCCATGTCCCGGACCGGTGCGTTTTTCTTGCCCGCAAGACATAAAAGTTTCGTGATTGGGAACTTTGCGCCGTCCCGCGCTTTATCCATCATATCGGAGGATGGGTTGATGTTGGTCGAGCGCGGCCTGCGCGTCATGAATGTCGAGGCGGTCGGCGATGCCTATGCGATCGCGTCGAACTACCTGCGCAGGACGGGGGCCATTCCGGATACTTTCGTGACCAACGACCGTTTGCTCGAAATCATCGTGCAGATGTTTCACCGCGGCGAATACAATCGGATCCGGCTCGCCAACAAGGCGATCTCGCAATTCGAGGCCGCGCAGCGCGCTGCGAATTTCTGAATTCCAGAACCTTCGTATTGATATGAACGCCAATGAGGATTCCATGGATTCCGCCATCGACCGCATCATGCAGACCTACGAGCTTCTGGTGAATCAGACCGCCGCCGCCAGCGCCGAGGCGCGCGCCAAGGTGACGGAATATGTCGAAAAACTGTTCGAGGCCGGCGAGACGGACACCCACCGCCTCACCGTGTGCGGCCTGACCTATTTGCGCGAACTCGACGGCAGCAACGATCCTCTGAAGGCGGGGTTTACGGGGCTGTAAGAGAGGGGGAGGCGTTCCCGGACGCAGCGCAACGCGCAGCCCTTGCGTAGCGGTGCGCTGCAGAGCCGGGCTCCGGCTGCTTATCACACGAGGAAACCGGGTCCTGGTTCTGCGAAGCCGCATGAAGAATGCGCATCGCGCCCGGGACTCATCGTCATTGCCGGGACCCGGCAATCCATCCCTCTTCGCAAGAATCTCTTCGGGGAGTGATGGATACGCGGGTCAAGCCCGCGTATGACGCTGAGAGTGTTGCGGCGGCAAAAGGATTCTTCGCCATGCTCACCCTCCACCACCTCAACGACTCCCGCTCGCAGCGTATCCTATGGCTGCTGGAGGAGCTCGGCACCCCGTACGAGCTGAAGCGCTATCAGCGCGATGCCAGGACGCGGCTGGCGCCGCCGGAGCTGGAGGCGGTGCATCCGCTGGGGAAGTCGCCGGTCATCACGGATGGCAATGTGAAGATCGCGGAATCCGGCGCCATCGTCGATTACATCATCCGCTGCTACGGTGGCGGCACCATGATGCCCGCGCCCGGCAGCGCAGAGCATGAGACCTACAACGAGTGGCTGCATTATTCGGAAGGCTCGGCGATGCTGCCGCTGATGATGCATCTGTATGTGTCGCGGCTTGGGGACGCCGGCAAGCCGCTGCATCCGCGGATCGACAGCGAGATGGCGCGGCATCTCGGTTATGTCGACCGGGCGCTACAGGGGAGGCAGTTCTTCGTTGGCGAGGCGCTGACCGGCGCAGATATCCAGATGAGTTTTGTTGGCGACATGGCAAAAGTGTTCGGCCGGATCGCGCCGTATCCGAATCTTCTGGCATGGCTGAAGCGCATGCATGCGCGGCCGGCATTCCAGCGGAGCGTAGAAAAGGGCGGGGCGTACCGGTTTGCGAAGTGACGCCTTGGCGTCATTGCCGGGCTCGACCCGGCAATCCATCGGCTTCGAAAGAATCTTCTCGAAGCGTGGTGGATACGCGGGTCAAGCCCGCATATGACAGGGAGTGGTTGACGAGGCGGCGTCAGGCCCAAAAACCCTGGCATCCCACCATATCTTGCATAAATACCGGGCAGGAGCCGCAAGCGCTTGGCCCGGGGGGGCCGATATGCTATCCCGCAAGCGCCGCTTCGACCGCCAACTTTTTACCGCCCGCCAGCCTGGCTAAAGGCCTGCGGCAGTGGAGATATTCGCCGATGAACCCTCCCGCCAGCTCCGCCAGAACCGCTTCCGCGCCCGACTCGTTCTTCACTGCCACGCTCGCCGAGGCCGACCCGGAGATCGCCGCGGCGATCAAGGGCGAGCTCGGCCGGCAGCGCCATGAGATCGAGCTGATCGCATCGGAAAACATCGTCAGCCGCGCGGTGCTGGAAGCGCAGGGCTCGGTGATGACCAACAAATACGCCGAGGGCTATCCGGGCAACCGCTATTACGGCGGCTGCGAATTCGTCGACGTCGCCGAGACGCTGGCGATCGAGCGCGCCAAAAAACTGTTTGGCGCCAACTTTGCCAACGTGCAGCCGAACTCCGGCAGCCAGATGAACCAGGCGGTCTTTCTGGCGCTACTGCAACCCGGCGACACCTTCATGGGACTCGACCTCGCCGCCGGCGGACATCTCACCCATGGCTCGCCGGTCAACATTTCCGGCAAATGGTTTAACGCGCAGCACTACACGGTGCGCCGCGACGACCAGATCATCGACATGGACGCAGTCGCGCGCCGCGCCGAAGAGGTGAAGCCGAAACTGATCGTCGCCGGCGGCTCGGCCTATTCGCGCCCCTGGGATTTCAAGCGTTTTCGCGAGATCGCGGACAGCGTCGGGGCATATTTCATGGTGGACATGGCGCATTTCGCCGGCCTCGTCGCCGGCGGCGTGCATGCCTCGCCGATTCCGCATGCGCATGTCGTAACCACCACCACGCACAAGTCGCTGCGCGGGCCGCGCGGCGGGTTGATGCTGTGGAATGACGAGGCGCTGACCAAGAAGTTCAACTCGGCGGTGTTTCCGGGGCTGCAGGGCGGCCCGCTGATGCATGTGATTGCTGCGAAAGCGGTGGCGTTCGCCGAAGCGCTGCGGCCGGACTTCAAGGTCTATGCGCGCAACGTGGTGGAGAACGCCAAGGCTCTTGCGGCGTCGCTGCGCGCGCACGGCCTCGACATCGTCTCCGGCGGCACCGACAATCATCTGATGCTGGTCGACCTCAGGCCCAAGGGCCTCAAGGGCAACGTCTCCGAGAAGGCGTTGGTGCGGGCGGCGCTGACCTGCAACAAGAACGGCATCCCGTTCGATCCGGAAACCCCCTTCGTCACCTCCGGTCTGCGGCTTGGTACGCCGGCCACGACCACGCGCGGGTTTGGCGTCGCCGAATTCCAGCAGGTCGGCGGGCTGATCGCCGAAGTGCTGAACGCGCTGGCGCAATCGCCGGACGGCAAGGCGCCGCTGGTGGAGGCGTCGGTGAAGGAGAGGGTCAAGGCGCTGACCGACCGCTTTCCGATTTATTGAGGATTTGATGGATCGATTCGCGAGTTGCGCAAACGCATCCACGCTCTCGGCGTCATGCGCGGGCTTGACCCGCGCATCCATCGGTCTTCGCAAAAATCTTTCGAAGGGGATGGATTGCCGGGTCAAGCCCGGCAATGACGGAGTGGGTCGGTAGATGCGCTGCCCAAGCTGCAACAGTCTGGATACGCAGGTGAAGGACTCGCGTCCCACCGAGGATTCCGCGGTAATCCGGCGGCGGCGGGTTTGCATGGCCTGCAATTTCCGTTTCACCACGTTCGAACGAGTGCAGCTGCGCGAACTCACGGTGATCAAGCGCAACGGCCGCCGGGTGCCGTTCGATCGCGACAAGTTGGTGCGCTCGCTGCAGATCTCCTTGCGCAAGCGCCCGGTCGATCCCGAGCGGGTCGAGAAGATGGTCTCGGCGATCGTGCGCGAGCTCGAGAGCGGCGGCGAGGCGGAGATTTCCTCGGAAACCATCGGCGAGATCGTGATGGAGCATCTGCGCCAGCTCGACGACGTCGCCTATGTGCGCTTCGCATCGGTGTATCGCAATTTCCGCGAGGCCAAGGATTTTGAGGCCGTGCTCGGCGAGCTCTCCGGCGACGACGACCGCCCGGCGCTGATACGCAAATGATCTTCCGCATTCTGGAAGATCAATACGCGGAAAAATCCAAAGCATCGAAAGCTGCCGATCAGCGCTTCATGGCGCTGGCGCTGACGCTGGGCCGGCGCGGGCTGGGGCGTACCTGGCCCAATCCCGCCGTCGGCGCCGTGATCGTGAACGACGGCGTCATCGTCGGCCGCGGCTGGACGCAAGCCGGCGGGCGCCCGCATGCCGAGGTCGAAGCGCTCCGGCGCGCCGGGGATGCCGCGCGCGGGGCCACGCTGTATGTGACGCTGGAGCCGTGCTCGCATCATGGCAAATCGCCGCCTTGCGCCGATGCGGTGATTGCGGCGGGCATCGCACGCGTGGTGTCTGCTATCGAAGACCCGAATCCGGAAGTGGCCGGCCAAGGCCACGCGCGGGTGCGCGCCGCCGGCATTGTTGTTGATGTGGGCCTCGGCGCGCAGGAGGCCGCGCGCGGCCACGCCGGGCATTTCCGCCGCATCCGCGACAAGCGCCCGCATGTGATCCTCAAGCTCGCGGTCTCCTCGGACGACAAGATCGCCGCCGGCGGCCGCAGGCCGGTGGCCATCACCGGCGAGGCCGCAAAAGCGCGCGTGCATCTGCTGCGCGCGCAATGCGACGCCATTCTCGTGGGCATCGGCACCGTGCTGGCGGATGACCCGTTGCTGACCAACCGGCTGCCGGGCATGGAGGCGCAATCGCCGGTGCGGGTGGTGCTGGACCGGAACCTGCGCATTCCCGGCTCCAGCCGGCTGGTGCATTCGGCGCGGGAGACGCCGCTGTGGGTGATGACCTCGAACCTTGCCGAGGCGCCCGCCGCCATGAAGCTCGGTGCCGCCGGCGCGCAGGTGATCCGCGTCGCCGAAGCTCCGCCGGGGCTCGACCTGCAGGCCGTGCTGCATGCGCTGGCGGAGAAAGGCGTGACCCGGCTGCTGGTGGAGGGCGGCTCGCGGGTGGCCTCGTCATTCGTCGCGGCCGGCCTCGTCGATGAAATCTGGCTGCTGCGCGCGCCCGGCGCCATTGGCGCCGACGGCGTTGCGGCGCTGGACGCATTGCCGCTGTCCGCGATCACGCAGTCGCCGGAGTTCCAAGTTCATGCTAGCGAAAGCCTGGAAAACGATACCCTTACGATCTACGAGCGCCTCTAGAGGTCGTCATGCCCGGGCTTGTCCCGGGCATCCATGTCTTTAAAGTCGCGCGGCAACGAAGACGTGGATGGCCGGGCCTTCGCCTCGCCGAAGGGGCTTCGGCCCCGCAGGCGGGACGAGCCCGGCCATGACATGAATGGGTCTAAATGTTCACCGGCATTGTCACCGATATCGGCGAGATCGTTGCCCTGACGCCGGTGGCGCAGGGGCAGTTGCACCGGCTGCGCATCGCCTGCCGCTACGATCAGGCTGGCATCGCGGACGGCGCCTCGATCGCCTGCAATGGCGTTTGCCTCACTGTGGTTGCGTCGGGGGTGTCGCAAGGCAGGACCTGGTTCGAGGTCGATACCGCCGCCGAGACCCTCGCCATGACCACGGCAAAGCACTGGAGGGTCGGCACCAGGCTCAATCTTGAGCGGGCGCTGAAGATCGGCGAGGAACTCGGCGGCCATATCGTCGCAGGGCACGCCGACGGCATCGCGGGCATCCTCACGCGCGACGATCTGCCCGACATGGCGCGGTTCGAACTCTCTACCACGCGCGAACTGGCGCGCTTCATCGCCGCAAAAGGCTCGGTGACGCTGGACGGTGTGTCGCTAACGGTGAATACGGTCGAGGATGTCAGGTTTTCGGTGCTGATCATTCCGCACACGCTGAATGTGACCACGCTGGGCGACTGGCGCGCGAGCGGCGAGGTCAATCTCGAAGTCGATCTGATGGCGCGCTATGCGGCGCGGCTCAGCGAGATGAAGTAGCTTCAGCCACAAATGTGTTAAGCGCGGGCTTGACCCGCGTATCCATCCTCTTAACAAGATGGTTTTTCGACTAGGATGAAAGGGGTTTCGGCCCCGCAGGCGGGTCAGGCCCGGCAATGACGAAGGTGACCAGATGGCCGATGCCCGCCGCGCTCCGTTGAAAGACAAGACCGACATCTCCGGCGCGCGTATTCTGATCGTCGAGGCGCGGTTCTATGACGATATCCAGGACGCGCTGCTGGAAGGGGCACTGGCCGAGATCAAGAAGGCCAAGGCGACCCACGAAATCATCACGGTGCCGGGCGCGCTGGAAATTCCGGCGGCCGTCGCGATGGCGCTCAATTCCGCGGAGGATGGCGGCAACGAGTTCGATGCGGTCATCGCGCTCGGCTGCGTCATTCGGGGCGACACCATTCATTTCGAGATCGTGTCGGTGGAGTCCTCGCGGGCGCTGATGCAGATCTCGGTCGATCGCGCCGTTCCGCTCGGCAACGGCATCATCACCGTCAACACCGAGGAACAGGCTTGGGCGCGGGCACGCAAAACCGAACTCGACAAGGGCGGCGATGCCGCGCGCGCCGCGCTGGCGATGCTGCGGATCAAGCGCCGCTACCCCAGCATGGGGCTCAGTGATCTTATGCGGAATCTCGACGATGACGACTGAGCCGCACCGGAAAACCCTGGACAAGAAAGCCAACCGGCGTGGCGCGGCACGGCTGGCGGCGGTGCAGGCGCTGTACCAGATGGATATTGCGGGCGCCGGCATCAACGACATCTTTGCCGAGTTCGAAAGCCACTGGCTTGGCGGCGAGGTCGAGGGCGACAAGTATCTTCCCGCCGAAGCCGCGTTTTTTCGCGATGTAGTGTCCGGCGTGGTGCGCGATCAGGAAAAACTCGATCCCTTGATCGACGACGCGCTCTCAAAAGGCTGGCCGCTGAAGCGGATCGACGCCATTTTGCGCGCGGTGTTGCGCGCCGGGTCCTATGAGCTCGAGCACCGCAAGGATGTCCCCGCGCGCGTCGTCGTCTCGGAATATGTCGATGTCGCACATGCCTTTGTCGATGGCGACGAAACCGGCATGGTCAACGCGGTACTCGACCAGATCGCCCGCCAGTTCCGCGGCGACGAGTTTTCGCATGCGGGCCGATAGCGGCGGCCCCGGTCTTTGCTGTCATCATCCGCGAAAGCGGATGACCCAGTACTTCGCGGCCTTTGAGCATAAACACCGGCGGCTCGGAATACTGGGTCGCCCGGTCGAAGCCGGGCGATGACGAGGGTGGGGTGGACGGCGCATCATGACGGGTGAAGACTCCCTGATCTCCCGCTACTTTAAGCCCCTCGCCACCGATCCCGGCGCGCTCGATCTGACGGACGATGCCGCAATCCTGAAGCCATCAGGCGACGACCTCGTCGTCACCACCGATGCCATTGTCGAGGGCGTGCATTTCCTACCCGACGATCCCCCCGATACCATTGCCCGCAAGGCGCTGCGGGTGAACCTGTCCGATCTCGCCGCCAAGGGTGCTGCGCCTGCAGGCTTTGTGCTGACGCTGGCGCTACGCGCGGCGGACGATGCCTGGCTGGCGCCGTTCGCGCGCGGGCTCGGCGAGGATGCGGCGCGCTTTCAATGTCCGCTGCTCGGCGGCGACACTGTTTCCACGCCGGGGGCGCTGATGATCTCGATCACCGCCTTCGGCCGCGTACCCCTGGGCAGGATGGTCCGGCGCAACGGCGCAAAGGCCGGCGACCGCGTGGTGGTGTCCGGCACGATCGGCGACGCCGCGCTGGGCCTCGGCCTCCTCAAAGGCGCCACTGTGCCGGCGCTCGGGGCCGATGAGAGAGAGATGCTGATCGGACGCTATCGCGTGCCGCAGCCGCGGACAGCCTTGGCGCAGGCGGTTCGCAACCACGCTTCTGCCGCGATGGACGTGTCCGACGGCCTCGCCGGCGATCTCGCCAAGCTGTGCGGGGCGTCCGGTGTGTCAGCCGCTATCGACGCGCAAAGCATCCCGTTGTCCGGTCCGGCCAGGGAACTGTTGAGTAATGGTGCCGTCGGCATCGAATCGATCGTCTCCGGCGGTGACGACTACGAGATCCTGTGCACGATCCCTGAGAATCGCTTCGAGGCTTTCGCGCAAGCCGCTTCGCAGGCCGGGGTGACGGTGACCTCGATTGGGACCATCATCGCAGGGCCTTCGGTTCCGAGGTTTATCGACGGGCAGGGCAGCAAAATCGCGCTGCCGCGGCTGTCCTACAGCCATTTCTGAGACTTTTCAGCGAAACCGGCACTGCAGCCGGTTGGCTCTCAAATACATGCAAAAATCGACCGTTTAGGCCCCCCACGGCGTTGCACCGGGGATGCGATTTTGGCATGGTCCCGCCGATTTGAGGCCGCCCTTTGGGCAGGGCAGGCCTCCTTTTTGTGCGCCGGCCGCTCCCGCGGCGACGGCGTGGTTCGATCCAAATCTGAGGCAACTTAAATGACAGCATTATGGGTGATTGTGCTCTGCGGAGCGCTTTCGATTGTTTACGCCGCCTGGGCGACGTCGTCGGTCCTGAAGTCCGATGCCGGCAATCCGCGGATGCAGGAGATCGCGGCTGCGGTGCGCGAAGGCGCGCAGGCCTATCTGAAGCGCCAATACATGACCATCGGCCTCGTCGGCATCGTGATCTTCGCGCTGCTGGCGTATTTCCTCGGCATGCTGGTCGCGATCGGCTTCCTGATCGGCGCGATCCTGTCGGGCGCCGCCGGCTTCATCGGCATGAACGTCTCGGTTCGCGCCAACGTCCGCACCGCGCAGGCGGCGACCACGTCGCTGGCCGGCGGACTTGAGCTCGCCTTCAAGGCCGGCGCCATCACCGGCCTCCTGGTCGCCGGCCTCGCGCTGCTCGGTGTCACCATCTATTTCGCCTGCCTCACCCAAGGCATGGGCCTCAAGGCCAACAGCCGCACCGTGGTCGACGCGCTGGTCGCGCTCGGCTTCGGCGCGTCGCTGATCTCGATCTTCGCGCGTCTTGGCGGCGGCATTTTTACCAAGGGCGCCGACGTTGGCGGTGACCTCGTAGGCAAGGTCGAAGCGGGCATCCCTGAAGACGACCCGCGCAACCCGGCCACCATCGCCGACAATGTCGGCGACAATGTCGGCGACTGCGCCGGCATGGCCGCCGACCTGTTCGAGACCTATGCCGTGACCGCGGTCGCCACCATGGTGCTGGCCGCGATCTTCTTTGCGAACTCGCCGCTCTTGGTCAACATGATGACGCTGCCGCTCGCGATCGGCGGCGTCTGCATCATCACCTCGATCGTCGGCACCTTCTTCGTCAAGCTCGGCGCCAGCCAGTCGATCATGGGCGCGCTGTACAAGGGCCTGATCGCCACCGGGGTGCTGTCGCTGATCGGTGTTGCGCTGGTAATCTACTGGCTGATCGGCTTCGGTCCGCTGGCCGGCGTGAAGTACACCGGCATGGCGCTGTTCGAATGCGGCGTCGTCGGCCTTGCCGTCACCGGGCTGATCATCTGGATCACCGAATACTACACCGGTACCGACTATCGCCCGGTGAAGTCGATCGCGTCCTCGTCCGTGACCGGCCATGGCACCAACGTGATCCAGGGCCTGGCGATCTCGATGGAGGCCACAGCGCTGCCGGCCATCGTCATCATCGCCGGCATTCTCATTACCTACAATCTCGCCGAACTGTTCGGCATCGCGATTGCGACCACCACCATGCTGGCGCTGGCCGGCATGATCGTCGCGCTCGACGCCTTCGGCCCGGTCACCGACAATGCCGGCGGCATCGCCGAAATGGCCGGCCTGCCCAAGGACGTCCGCAAAGCCACCGACGCGCTGGACGCCGTCGGCAACACCACCAAGGCCGTCACCAAGGGGTATGCCATCGGCTCGGCTGGCCTCGGCGCGCTGGTGCTGTTCGCCGCCTACAATGAAGACCTCAAATTCTTCATCCAGGACGCCGCGCACCACGCCTATTTCCAAGGCGTCAAGCTCGATTTCGCGCTGACCAACCCTTACGTCGTGGTCGGCCTGCTGTTCGGCGGCCTGCTGCCGTATCTGTTCGGCGCGATGGGCATGACGGCCGTCGGCCGCGCCGCCGGCGCGATCGTCGAAGAGGTGCGCCGCCAGTTCCGCGAAAAGCCCGGCATCATGCAGGGCACCGACAAGCCCGACTACGGCAAGGCGGTCGATCTGCTGACCGTGGCTGCCATCAAGGAAATGATCATCCCGTCGCTGCTGCCGGTGCTGTCGCCGATCTTCGTCTATTTTGCCATTTACGCCATCGCAGGCGGTGGCGCCGCCGGCAAGTCGGCGGCGTTTTCGGCCGTCGGCGCGATGCTGCTTGGCGTGATCGTGACGGGGCTGTTCGTCGCGATCTCGATGACTTCGGGCGGCGGCGCCTGGGACAACGCCAAGAAGTACATCGAGGACGGCCATTATGGCGGCAAGGGTTCCGAGGCCCACAAGGCCGCGGTGACCGGCGACACCGTCGGCGATCCCTACAAGGATACGGCCGGCCCCGCGGTCAACCCGATGATCAAGATCACCAACATCGTGGCGCTGTTGCTGCTGGCGATCCTGGCGCATTGAGGCGCGGAGGCACGATCGAAACGAAAACCCCGCGTTGCGCGCCGCGGGGTTTTTCTTTTGTAGCCCGGATGGAGCGAAGCGAAATTCGGGGCCGCGAGACGCGGATGTGACAAACCCGGATTGCGCTACGCTTCATCCGGGCTACCACACGCTCTCAATTCACATCCATCTGCAGGCCTTCCTGCTTGATGATGGCGCCGAACTTCGCGGTCTCGGCGGCGACGAAATCGGAAAACTGCTGCGGCGTTCCCCAATCCGCGCGCGCGCCCATGTTGCCGATCACCTTCTTGACGTCCTCGCGTTCCAGCATTGTCTTGATCTGCATGTTCAACGCATCGACGATCGGGGCAGGCGCGCTCTTCGGCAGGAATACGCCGAACCATGACGACACGTCGAATTTGGCGAGCTCCGGTGCGCTCTCGCGCATGGTCGGCAGATTGGGCGCCGCCGGGCTGCGTTCGGGCGTGGTCACGCAGAGGCCGATCAGCTTGCCTTCCTGGGTCTGCGGCAGCGACGGGTAGAGGTTGTCGAACAGGATCTGGATGTCGCCGGCAAGCGCGGCCTGCAGCGCAGGACCTGCGCCACGGAACGGCACGTGCACCATCTTCAAGCCGGTGAGCTGCAGGAACCAGGCGCCTGTGAGGTGAGGACTCTGGCCCACGCCGGAGGAAGCATAGTTGAGCTTGTCCGGATTGGCCTTGAGGTAGGCGATCAGCTCGGGGATCGATTTGATGCCGGTCGATGGGTGCGAACTGACGATGTTCGGAATCCGGATCATGTTGCTGACCGGCTGCAACTGGTCCGCCTTGTAGGTCAGGTTGCGGAAGATGCTGTAGGCGATGGCATTGGGGCCGGGGTTGCCGATCAGGACGGTATGGCCGTCGCCTTTCTGCCGCACCGCTTCCGATGTGCCGATGGTGCCGCCGCCGCCGGAGCGGTTTTCCACCACCGTCGATTGGCCCCAATTGGTCTGCAGATGCGCCGCCAGCAAGCGCCCCATCACGTCGGTCGAACCGCCCGCCGCTGCCGGCACGATGATGCGGACGGTCTCCGTCGGGCGCCAGTCGGCGTAGCTCGACCGCGGCACGATGGCGGCGGCAGAAACGCCGGCTGCTGCGGTCAGCACGCGGCGGCGTGAAATCAGTCGAGTCACGGTGTTCTCCCTGTTCGGATTCTTATTGCCGGGAGCGTAAGAAATGGGCTCGGGATCGGCAAGCGGACGCCTTGGCGCAGGATGCTCCGGTATGCGTTCCCCGGACGCGGCGCAGCGCGCGAGCACCTTGCGGAGCGGCGCTGCAGAGCCGGGGCCGTACTGAAACTCGGTGTTTGGTACGGTCCGGCTCCGCGAAGCAGCGCTACGCGCGTCCGGGAAACGCCAAAAGCGCTAACGGAAGCTGATCAGCTTGAACAGCGGTGCGAGGTAGCTGAGCTCCTGGCCCGAGGTCGGCGTGGTGCGGCTGATGAAGTCGAAGATCTTGCCGTCCTGGAGCCCGTAATTGGCGAGCCGGACTACTTGCCGGTTCTTGTCGAAATAGATCGCGATCACCCGCTGGTCGACCACCTGCTGGTTCATGAACATCACTTTGCGCTCGGCGCGCTGCGAGATGTAATAGAACACCTCGCCGTTCAGCGTCGCCACGGTGGACGGCGTGCCCATTACGATCAGCACCTGGTCCTGGCTGGCGCCGATCGGAATCTGCTCGAGCGCGCCGGGCGGCAGGATATAGCCCTTCTGAAACTGCTCCCCGGTGCAGGCGCCGAGCACCGCACAGACCAGTGCGACGGCCAAGGCAGACCGTGCCCCGCGCCAGCGCGCAACAAAGCCACGCGGAGGCGCCGCGCGAGAATCCGTCTGGCTCGAAACTGTCATTGCGGGGCCGGCCCCATCCTCTTGCATCGCGCGAGGCATTGACGTACCGGGCAGCAACGCGGATTGCAACATGCGCGGGCAACCTTCGGGGCCCGCGTGCGGAACCCACAATGCTTTGGCCGTTCAATCACTTCAGGAAACCCCACGCGCCCCGGCGCGGAACCATCGAGGCCATCTATGGCATGATCGTGGCGCAAGCGCGAGAACCCTTGTTTTATGCCGGCCTGGGGGTGCCGGACACCGTCGACGGGCGCTTCGACATGGTGCTGCTGCATTTGTGGATGGGGTTGCGGCGGCTGCGGCTGGTCGAAGGCGGCACTGAGCTCTCCCAGGCGCTGTTCGACCGTTTTTGCAGCGACATGGATGACAATTTGCGCGAAATGGGCGTCGGCGATCTCACCGTGCCCAAGCGCATGCGGAAGTTTGGGGAGGCGTTTTACGGCCGTAGCGCCGCCTACGATCGCGCATTGGAGGCAGGCGAGGGGGCGCTCGCGCAGGCACTGTGCAAGAATGTGCTGGACGGAGGCGACATTGGGCAGGCGCGGCGCCTTGCCGCCTACGCCAATGCGGTTATCGCCGCTTTGGCAGGACTCGACGATGCGGCCGTCAGCAACGGGTCTTGGGCGTTTCCGTCGCCTTCGCCTTTTGCGGCGTTGCAATGAGTAAAGTGAGCGGCATGCCGGACAGCGCAAATCCCTGGAGCGTTCCGGTCGCGGTAACGCAGATTCCGGACACCGGGCTGCACCGGCAGTTTGAAGCGAATCCGCGCGAGCGCCGGGCGCTGGCCGAACTCGGCGGCTTGCGCGAGGTATTGTCCGCCAGTGCGTCGTTCGACCTCACGCTGATGAGCCAGGGGCGCGTGCACGTCATCGGCCGGGTCAGGGCCCAGATCGGGCAGACCTGCGTGGTGACGCTCGATCCGATCGAGAACGAGATCGACGAGGCGATCGATCTGATCTTCGCGCCGCCGGAGCAGATACCGGCGCTGGCCGATCTGGTCGATGACGCCACGACAAGCGATGCGGAAATTCCGGATCCGCCGGAGCCGATCGTGAATGGCGCGATCGATCTCGGGCGGGTTGCGACCGATGCCCTGTTCCTGGGGATTGATCCCTATCCGCGCAAACCCGACGCGGTTTTCGAGCCGCCGGCGATTCCCGACGATCCGGAAGATCATCCGTTTGCCGCGCTCAAAGCGTTGAAGCCCGATCCCGATGCACCGGATTCAAGGAAGCCCAAACGCCGGTGACTGGAACCGGTTCCCCCGAGCCGGGATGCCGAATCAGGTGCGGAATCGGCAGCAAACGGTTGAACAAGCTAATCTTTTTAAGATCGCCAATCGGGCGCCGGAAGAACCAGCCGGCACAGAACGATGTGGCCGAGATGTTGTATCGAGCCTAAGAAACGCTATTGTCCCCGCCCGGCTGGGGCAAAGCGCCGTGCTTCGCCGATCGCCCGAGCCCGCGGCGATCCGTTAGTCCGCGGCCGAGCGCTCAACGGCCGCAAGAGATCAGGTTTCCGGGACGTTCATGCCTCAAAAGGTTCGAATCGCGCTTGACGCCATGGGTGGCGATATCGGCGCATCGGTCGTCATTCCCGGCGCCGCAATTTCGTTGAGCCGACATCCTGATACTGAATTCGTGCTGTTCGGCAATCGCGTACTGATCGATGCCGAACTCGCAAAGTATCCCTTGATGCAGGCCGCCTCGCGCGTGGTTCATACCGACGTCGCCGTCAGCATGCATGACAAGCCGAGCCAGGCGCTGCGCCGCGGCCGCAAGACCTCGTCGATGTGGCTGGCGATTGATGCGGTCAAGAAAGGCGAGGCCAACGTCGCGATATCGGCCGGCAACACCGGCGCGCTGATGGCGATGGCGCGGTTCTGCCTGCGCATGCTGCCCGGGGTCGACCGTCCGGCGATTGCCGGGATCTGGCCGACGGCACGCGGCGATTCGGTGGTACTCGATGTCGGCGCCACCATTGGCGGGGATGCGCAGCATCTCAAGGCGCTTGCGGTGATGGGAAGCGCGATGGCCAGCGTGCTGTTCGACCTGGAGCGACCGACCGTCGGCCTGCTCAATATCGGGACTGAGGAAATGAAGGGCCGCGAGGAAATCCGCGAGGCCGCGGAATTGCTGCGCAAGCTCGATCTGCCGCAAATGAAATTCATCGGCTTTGTCGAGGGCGACGGCATCGGCCAGGGCGCGGCCGACGTCATCGTCACCGAGGGCTTTAGCGGGAACATCTCCATCAAGGTTGCCGAGGGCACGGCGCGGCAGATCAGCGAATTCCTGCGAGCCGCGCTGGCGCGAACATGGCGCGCCCGGATCGGTTACCTGTTTGCCCGAACCGCCTTCAAGTTGCTACGCGACAAGCTGGACCCCAACAAATCCAATGGCGGCGTCTTCCTGGGGTTGAACGGCGTAGTCGTCAAAAGCCACGGCGGAACCGATGCCGAAGGCTTTGCCTACGCTGTCGATGTTGGCTATGAGATGGTCCACTACGATCTCCTGACCAAGATCAATCAAATGCTCAACCGCGACGGCAGCGCGCTTGGTCCTGCGCCGGCTGCGCAGGAGGCTGTCTCGTGAATACGATACGTTCGGTCGTGTTGGGCTGCGGCTCCTATTTGCCGGAGCGAATCCTGACCAATGCCGAACTGGCGGCAAAGGTGGACACCTCCGACGAGTGGATCGTGCAGCGTACCGGCATCCGGCAGCGCCATATTGCTGCGGAAGGCGAGTTCACCTCGCATTTGGCGATCAAGGCGGCGCGGGCGGCGCTGGCCAATGCCGGCGTCGATGCGCAGTCGATCGACCTGATCGTGCTCGCCACCTCGACCCCGGACAATACGTTCCCGGCTACCGCAGTCGCGGTGCAGAGCGCGCTTGGTATCAACCACGGTGCTGCCTTCGACCTGCAGGCGGTATGCTCGGGCTTCATCTTCGCGCTCGCCACCGCGGATAATTTTTTACGTAGCGGCGCGTTCAAGCGAGCGCTGGTGATCGGAGCCGAGACGTTTTCGCGAATTCTGGACTGGAACGACCGCGGCACCTGCGTGCTGTTCGGCGACGGCGCCGGCGCCATCGTGCTCGATGCGCAGCCGCAGTCCGGGATAAAACCCGACCGCGGCGTGCTGACGACGCATCTGCGCTCCGACGGCCGCCACAAGTCGAAATTGTATGTCGATGGCGGTCCGTCCTCGACCCAGACGGTGGGCCATCTCAGGATGGAAGGCCGCGAGGTATTCAAGCACGCGGTGGGCATGATCACCGACGTGATCGTCGACGCATTCAAGGCCTCGGGCATCACCGCCGACGACATCGACTGGTTCGTTCCGCATCAGGCCAACAAGCGGATCATCGATGCTTCGGCGCACAAGCTGCATATTGCGCCGCAGAAGGTCGTGCTGACGGTCGACCGCCACGGCAATACCTCGGCGGCGTCTATTCCCCTGGCGCTCGCGGTCGCAGTCGGCGACGGGCGGGTGGAGAAGGGCGATCTGGTGCTGCTGGAAGCCATGGGCGGAGGCTTCACCTGGGGCTCGGCGCTGCTGCGCTGGTAAGCATTGCGTTAAAACAGCCTCTTGTCTTTGCAGCATTCTTTCATGCCAATGCATGATGAGCGCTGTTGACCGTGGGTCTTTAAGCTCTTAATTTCAGGAAATAAATTGTTCGCCGTTGAGTTGGGGCAGGCGATGACCGGGACCGGAAAGACAGTGACACGCGTCGATCTGTGCGAAGCCGTCTACCAAAAGGTGGGGCTGTCGCGCACGGAGTCGTCGGCCTTCGTCGAACTGGTGCTGAAAGAGATCACCGAGTGCCTGGAGAAGGGCGAGACGGTAAAACTGTCGTCGTTCGGCTCGTTCATGGTGCGAAAGAAGGGCCAGCGCATCGGCCGCAACCCGAAGACCGGCACCGAAGTGCCGATCTCGCCACGCCGCGTGATGGTGTTCAAGCCGTCCGCGATTCTGAAGCAGCGGATCAACGGCAACGGCAGCGGTAGCAGCGCCGACGCCAAGGACGACTAGTTTCTGCGTTCAACGTCAGATTGAAAGAGGAGCTTGCGCTTGGACAAGGCGCCGGATGCATTCCGCACCATCAGCGAGGTCGCCGACGACCTCGACATTCCCCAGCACGTCTTGCGCTTCTGGGAGACGCGGTTCGCGCAGATCAAGCCGATGAAGCGCAGCGGCGGTCGCCGCTATTATCGCCCCGATGACGTCGATCTGCTGAGGGGCATCCGCCGGCTGCTGTACGGCGAGGGCTACACCATTCGCGGCGTGCAGCGCATCCTGAAGGAGCATGGCGTCAAGGCGGTGCAGGGACTGCTGGACGGATCGACCGCGCTGCCTGCCTTCGGCGCGCCGGGCGATCGGGCGATGCAGGGCGGTGCCGAGGCGGACGATGAGGAGGTCGTCGTCGATGCCGGCGATGAGGAGAATGAGGCTGACACCGGACCGGCGCCGTCGGGGCCACGGGCCGATGCCCCCCGCGCACCAATGACCGCCGCCAACCCTGCGAGCGCCCATGCGCGCAAGCTCGACCTCGCCCGGCTGGAGGCCGTGCTGCAGGACCTGATCGCCTGCCGGCAATTGCTCGACGGCGTGATGAAAGAAGGCTGACGACCGCGCGCGGGTCCATACCCCAATCGTGGATATCGAATTCCGGCCTGCGCCCGGAGTGGGGACATCCGGGAACGGCGAAGCCAGATGGAACCAACACCGCCTCGCTCCTTGCACCTAGGCCTGCAAGAAGCTAATGGAACGGGGCCGTCACGGCATCGGAGCGTAGCGCAGCCCGGTTAGCGCACTAGTCTGGGAGACTAGGGGTCGGAGGTTCAAATCCTCTCGCTCCGACCATTTGATCCTTGCGGTGGGTGCGTCTCTGCAAAGACGATTTCTAACCGATCACCGAACGAGAAAAACTAGAAATAAGTAACGAGCACGGCAGTGCCCAGCACGACCGCGATGCTGATCGCGACGATGATGGGAAAGAATTTGCCCATCAGGATTTCCCGTCGCTTGGATCAGGATTTCGGCGCGCATTGGTAGTGCGCAGCCATCCCTTCTCCCTTGATACTGGCGTTGTAATATCGCCCCATGGAAGCCGCGTTCAAAAAACCCTCCCGCGCAGCCTCCGATACGTCGCAATATTGCAAATAGACCGTTTTCACCTGCACGATCATGGTGCCGTTCGCCGCGTCATAGCACACCCGGCTGACGAGGCTGCTTCGGGTGATGTCCTGGCACACGAACGGCGTGAGGTCGAGGGCGCCGCGGCCTTCGACATTGATGGTTTCGGCGTCGGACCAGCCGGTGCCTGCCAGCCGGGCGAGAAGTATCGCCAGATATCCAAGGGGCATGAGACACCCGTTTTGCCTGACCTAATCTACGTCGAACGAATGCCCGATCGAGCGCGCACTTCATGCACATCCGACGGCTCGTCCGGCGTCAGCGAGATCAGGTGCAAGAGGCCGGCGGCGGCAAGCGCGCCTTCGTCGAGCGTTCCGTCCTTTGCCATTTCGACAAGGTGGGTCGCGAGCGCCGGCCGCGCTCTTTCAGGTGCAATCGTTACGCGGCCCGGGCGATAATAGCGAGCCCAGGCGCGATCGAAGGCGCGCGCGAGCAGCAGCGTCATCTCGGGGTCGGGCCGCATCGCTCAACTGCCGGCGCGAAAGAGGCCGTCTTCCGGCGCGAGTGAAACGGCCCGAGCATATGCGCCCGGGCCGTTTCCTGGCTTGTCCGCGATCAGTACTTGAACTGCGGCATGGCCTTGAGCTGGTCCTTGGTCGCGTTGTAGACCGCGTGATCGGGATACCAGTTTTGATCGGCGGCGCGGGTTGGCGCCGTAGTGGTCGGCGTCGTGGTCGCAGTACCGGTCGTCGTCCTTGTGGTGCCGTCCGCTGCGGTGCGCGCAGTGCTGTCCACGTTGGTCGCGGGCCGATCGGCGGGGGCGGTCGTGCTGCTTGCCGAACGCACGGGTTCGTTCACCCATTTGATCTTGTCGAATGGGACCGCAACCAGGTGTTCGCCCATGCCCAGGAAGCCGCCGACGCCGAGGATGACTTTGTCGGCCTTGCCGGACTTGTCGAGGATCACGTCATTGATGTCGCCGATCTTCTCATTGGCTTCATTGTAGACGTTCACGCCGGAAAGTTTCGATGCCCGCCACTCGCCCTCACGGTGCATGCTGGCGGCAGGGGCGGCCGCATCCTTGTTGGCGGTGGCCGTTTGGGCAGATGCCACGCCGGTCATGAGTGCGGTCGTCAGAAGTGCTGCTGTAATTGTTTTGGAAATCATGATCGTTATCCTCTGTTGGGGTTACCCGCCGGGAAAACTTGTTGTTTTGAACTTGGTTCCGTTCCTGCGCCGCGATATTCGCCGCGGTGCGACAAGGTGCAGGACAGGGCGGTTGCACCGACATTTAAGCCGGACTCCGATTCGGAGGCGGCCCACGGTGGAACGAACCGTGTGAGTCTCGATTATCGCACCACAGGGAGTGGGATCATGAGACTGCAACGCCTCTCGGCCGCCGTCGCGATATCGTTGTTGCCTGGTCTGGCGGAAGCTGCATCCCCGGCCTGGCAGACCTATACGGTCCCCGAAACAGGAGCTCGAGCTGCGGTCCCGGTCGGCATCTTCAGCGAAGACGGCGGCAAGCCCGAGACCGGGTACGGCCGCCGCTTTCTGACGCCGGATCGCCGCGCCAATCTGACAGTGCAATCAATCCCCAACGCGGCAAATGACTCGCCCGCGGGTTTTCTGGCGAAGATGAATCCGCCTTCAAACATTATCTACAAAAGGGTGACGCCGCGTTTTTTTGTCGTATCAAGCATCCGCAACGGAAGAATTTGGTACGACCGTTGCAACCGGGCGGCCCGCTATATGCAGTGCGTTCTCATAAACTATCCGGCCGCCGAGAAGCGACAATGGGATGAGGTCGTTACCCGGGTCAGCAACTCCCTCGGCAACGCCCGATAGCCTGCCGCGGCCGCAGCAAGGACATCGATGTTTTTCTTGTTCTCGAACCGTCTGGGCTGCCTCGGATCAATCGTCGTTTCCATATTGGCCACGTTCCTGCTGCTGTTCCTGTCCGGAATCCTCCCGTTCTAGCTTTTGGAAGTCACATGCCGTTATGTACCGAATGCGGCACACGCGTCGTCTCCACCGAGGGGATTTGTCCGCGATGCCGGTATCCCCGCTGGTACACGCTGCGCAAGGTTGCGATCTGTTTTGGAATCGTCGCGGGTCTGCTTCTGCTTATAAGATATCTTGCCACGCATTTCGCGGGTACATGGCCAGGCTAGCACGCAGACACCGGCGTCCGCTGTCGCGGCCGGCCTTTGCACCGTTCGCGGTGCTCAGGGCGCGTTGTTGAAGGAGCTACGACGCCGGCGATTTCATTCTGTCGGAAATGCCTTTCCCAGCCGCATCGACGACGCGCCCGAGCTTGTCCGGGATATCGGCGATCGCCGATTTCGCCGCGTCGGGCGTAAGGCCCTGTTTGCGGGCTTCGTCCGATACAGCAGTGACGACCTCCTCAGCCACGGTGGCTGCGCGCGAAGCCTGCTCGGACGCGAAATCGACTGCTCGTTCCTTGAAGGCGCCGCTGGCCTCGCCAAAATATTCGGCTTCGACTTCCGTCACCGGCAGCGCGGCGGCAAGGCCTGCCCCGATGGCGAGACCCACCGCGCCCAACGCCAGCGGCTGCGCGCGAAACAGTTCGGACAAGTTCTCGCGCGCCGTGCCGAACAAAGCCCCACCGGCGTCCGGGATGTTTTGGGCGTAGTCGTAGGCTGCGCCGGCATATTCCGATCCGGCGCGAGCAACTTCGGACGAGGTACGAGCGACACGATCGAGGCTTGCCGCACCAGCTTCGCGGAGCGTTTCGGTTGCCGAGGAAACGCCTTTGCCGAGGGTCTCGGTGCCGGACCGCAGCGTCGAACGTGCAGCGTCCAGCGCATTTCCGGCGGCATCTGGAATTCGCTCAAGACCCGCATTCCGTACCAGGTTTGCAACCCGCCCGGCGCTCCGGCCACCCGTGAAGAGCCACACCAAGCCCATTCCAATCAGTGCCGCGGAGATCGGATTCTTGCGTGCCGCATCGCCAAGATCCCGGACGAAGTCCGACCCTTTTCCCGAAAACTCGCTCATCGCACCATCTCCTTGACCGCAACCTTGTCGCGCTGCACCTGGTCCAATGTCACCGACGGTTTCAGTGCATCGCCGGACAGCCGGTTCAGCCCCGTGGCGATCAGCGCCGCTGAAACCAACGCTGCAACAACTCCCGTCATCAGATAAGAGACGGGTTCCGAAAACCCGCTCCGTATCAATGCCGCCGCGGCCGCAAACAGCAGCAGCACCAGCGCCGGCATCAGGATGATGGCGCCGGCTCCGATCAGCGCGGCGGCGCGGCCGGCCTGGCTTGCCTTGTCGGCAAGTTCGGCACGCGCGAGGTCGAACTCGTTGCCGACCAGTTTGGCGAGCTGGCCGAAGGCGTCGCTGACAAGGTCCGGTATCGAACGACTATTTGGTGAAGTCATCGCGATATCCTCGATTGTCCGAATAGGATCGGCTGGCGGGATTTGACGTATATCCGGGGCCGCCAAACTGGTTCGACTCGGAAGCAGCGCCGGAACTGTTCGCCGAACTCTTCAAAAATCGCACCGCGCCAAATCCTGCAAGCACGGCCAAACCCAGGAATGCGGTCGGCTGACGCCGCGCGAATGACTGCGCGCCGCTGACGAGGTCGCTGAAATTCCCGGTCTTGATCTGGTCGGAGACGCCCTCGATCTGTGACGCCGCCTTGCGGATGTAAGCTCCCGCAATGGGTAGATCCCGGTCGAACTCACGCGCGGCCCGGCGCATCGTGTCGGCGAGGTTGCCGACATAGTCGGCGCCAGCGTTCTTCTGGCTATCGACCGTCTCCTTCAGCTTGTCGGTAGCCTGCGACGCCATGTCCTTGGCTGCATCCATGGCGTCCGATGCGCGGCCCTTGATCGCTTCCGCGGAAGCACCGGCGAATCCAGCCGCCTTCTCCTTCAAGTCGCGGCTCGCGGCCATCGCCTGGTCGGCCACACTCTTGGCCTGCTCAGTTGCGCCTTTGGCCTGGTCGGCCATGCCCTTTGCAATGCTGGAGGCTTTTTCGAACCCCTGACTCCCCGAGCCGGGGGTGCCGTAGGGCGGCGAGCCGGAAGTGGAGGCCGCGCCGCTCTTATCTGTGCTTCGGAAGGTTTGGTCAGCCATGGTCGCGCACTCCGTTGGTATTTTGTTTGATTGTGTCCTGCGGTTCGAAAGCGGTGGTGACGGCGCTTTCCGCAACGCGCCGCACCCGTTGTCCGATCTCCTGCGCGGCAGTGCTCAAGCCATCAGGTGTCAGGCCCTCCGCTTTAGCCTGCCGGACGGCCTTGTCGTAAACCTCGCCGGCGACATCTTTTGCCGCGTCGATTCCCTGCGAGGCGGCAGCTTGCGCGCGTTTCTTGATCGAATTGCTCGCCTCTCCGATCAATCCGTCCTCGAGGTCGGAGCGGGGCAGCGCGCTGGCGATCAGGCCGCCGATCAGCAGGCCGACGCCCGCGACCAGCAGCGGATTTTGTTCGATGGTTTCGAAAATCGTCTTGCCGGCGCGGTCGGTGAAATCGGATGCGGCATCGCGCGCCGTCTTCACCGCATCGACCCCGGCATCGGCCGCGCTGCTCGCCATGCGGCGCGCCGACGATGTCGCCTCGGTTGCGAGGTCCTGCAGGCTGGAGGCCGCAGAGCCGACGGTGCGAACGGTCCTGTCCTTGAGGTCGCTCGCTTGACCCGCAATTGAACCACCAAGCGAAGCCGCCTTGTCCTTGAGGCTGTCCGCGCTTGAGGCGAGTGTCGCGCCCGCCCGACTGGTTGCTGCATTCACCTGATCGGCGGCCTGGCTGACCTGGTTGGTGCCGCTCGAGACCGTGTTCCGCAAGCGCTCAAGATTATCCGTCGCGAAGGTCTTCGCCGCGGCAGCCTGCTCGCCGATCTGATCCCGGACGTCGTGGGTGCGCCGCCGCACGTCCTCCGAAAGATCGGATGCCATGTCCCTGGCTTTTTGTGACGCCGCCTGTCCGGTTTTGGAGCCGGCAAAAAACAGGCCCGCACCAATCATCAGCACCGGCAAGGGGATAGACCGCGCTATGCGCAGCAGCGGGTAGCCGACGCTGACGCCGATGGCGGCGGCCTGCATCGGATTGCGGCGGGCAGCGGCGGTAATATCCTCCATCAGCTGTTCGCCGCGGCTTTTGATGTAGCCTGACACCTCGGCCTTGATGGCCTCGGGGCTGATGCGCTGGCGGATGTCGCTGGCGGTGTCCGCGACGGTCGCGCGGAGCTGCTCAACGGTGTCGGTCAGGCCGGCGCGCGTCTGCTCGGTTTCTCGTTTGATCTGCTGCAGCGAACGGGTGTCGGTCATGGCGTCGATCCTTTGGGGGATTGGTTGCAACAAGAACTCGCCAATGAGGACATTAGTTCCCGACATTCTCGGCGCGGCTTGCAGGATCGGCGAACGCGGCGACGACGGCGCTCAGCGAGCGTGGCGCCGCTTGTTGCGATGCCGAATCGCCGGTCGGCTCGGCGCCGTTCAGAAGGCCGATCACGATGCGAGCGGAAGGTGCCCGTCGCGAAAGCTTTCTGACCGCATAATCCATCCTCGGTTTTGAAACATTCTCGAGGTAACAGATGCATATGGACGCAGCCTCACCGTCCTCCATGGCGGTAGTCGCACCTGTTACGCGGGCGTCGATGCCGGCGCGCTTCAACGAATCGGCAACGATCAGCACCGCGCAATCGTCCAGCCGGCCCAATCCGGGAATGCAGAAAACCGGCTTTCCGAAACTGGCGCCGGTCAAGCTGACTACCTTGCCGTTGGCAGAGGGCCGTGCTTTCGCCTTTGGGTCCGGCGCGGCGCCATTGCCGTGTTCCGCCAGATCCTCAACGATCTCACTCACCGTCTTGAAGATGTTCTCCAGCCTGACATCGTCGAGCCGGCCCAGTTCGGCGTCCGCCTGCGCCAGCCGCAGCGCGCCAAGCAATATCTTTTCGTAGTAGTCGGCAACCGTGGCCTCGTTCAGGAAGGCGCGGGCCTGTTCGATCGCTTCCATTGGATCGCCGGTCAGCATCCGCTGGTAGGCGGCCTGCTGCGGTGTCAGCGCCGGCTGGTCGCCCAGCATGACATCGATGAACTGCAGCCTGTCGATGTGGCGGGCGAATACGACCAGGCACAAGGTGAGGGGCGTGGACAGCAGCAGCCCCAACGGCCCCCAGAGCCAGGTCCAGAACGAGGCGGCAACGACGATGGCAACCGGGGAGAGTCCCGCGCTTCGGCCGCACACCAGGGGCTCCACGATCTGGCCGGTCACTGGCTCCACCACGGCAAACAGCACGACCGTCCAGATCGTCATGGTCCAGCCATCGCCGACCGCTGCCGCAAGCGTGATGGGGAGTGCGGCCGCGAGCATCGCGCCGATATAGGGCACGAACCGCAGGATCGTCGCCAGCAGGCCCCACAGCGGCGCGCTGGGCACTCCTATCACGGTGAGGCCCAGCCCGATCACGGCGCCGAAAATCGCATTCAGCACCAGTTGCGTCGCGAACAGACGTCCGAGCCTGTGGCCGGCGTCATCCAGCGCCGCGGTCGTTCGCTCAAGATCGCCGCTGCCGGCCAGGCGTATGAAACGATCGCGAAGGTCTTCGCGCTGGAAAAGGAAGAAGGCGAGAAAGATCACCACGATTCCGGTCGTCGTGAATGGCGCCGCGAGCGGCTTCAGCATCGCAACCAAAGCTTCCGAGGCGCCCGGGTCCGGCTGATGAACTTCGACCGGTAACGGCGCACTGGGAGGGCGGTCCGGCGAAAGCGTTTCTCTCGGCGCGGACACGCCCGCGCCACCCTTCGTACTGAGCTCCTTGTCGAGATTCTTGAGCACGCTGGAGGCGTTCTTGAGCAATCCCGCGCTGCCCACCGCATCCCGCAAATTGTGCACCTTTGTTGCCAGCGTCGCCTGATAGCGCGGTAGATCACCGACGAGCTGGTTGACCTCAATCATCACCATGGTTGCAAGACTGAGCGCGATTGCCAGCGCGCCGGCGACGGTGCACAACACGGCCAGCCACCGCGGCAGCCGCCAGCGCTGCAGAATTCTGACCAGCGGCGCAAGCAGGACGCTGAGCAGCACCGCCAGTGCTATCGGCACGAGAATGTCGCGGGTAAAATAAAGTGCGGCGACGACGATCGCCACGATGACGAAATTGCTGAAGGCGAGGCCTGCCGGAACGACCAAGTTCGATCACCTGCTAATGCTAATGGGTCCGATCAGGATGACCGGTCGGCAATTTCCTAATCGGCAGCGGCAGCGAATGTTCCAGGCGGCAGCTGCGCGTTAGGCTCGTGAGGCCGCCGCGGTCAGGTGATCGAAGCGTCGCCGAGTTCCTGCATAATGCTCGGAATTTCATCCGGAATTTCCCGGGCCAGCAGCCCCAGCGTACCGTTCCTCTTCGCGAGGCGCCGTCCGGCCTCTCCATGCATGTAAACCGCCCAGATGGTCGCCAAGGCCGGGTACGTTCCTCTGGCAAGGAGTCCGGCGAGAATTCCAGCCAGCGTATCGCCCGATCCGGAAGTCGCCAGCCCGATTGAGCCGTTCTCGGACAGCCACGCCTCGCCATCGGGAGAAACGACGTAGGTGCTCGCGCCTTTCATGGCTATCACCGCTTGCAGGTTAGCCGCGGCCTGCCGGGCGGCGCGCAACGGCGCTCGATCGACTTCTTCGCGGGAGAGGTCGAGAAACTTCGCCATTTCGCCGGAATGCGGGGTGGCCACGATTGTGCGGGCGCTCCCGCCGGGCGCCTTAACCGCCTTAAGCGTCGCAAAGGCGGACGCGTCAAGGACGAAGACGGGCTTCTCCAGATGCTTCAGCAGTTCGGACCTGAGCTCGCCTACCGCCGCCCCGTCCATCATGCCCGGACCGATCAGCACCGTGTCGCAGCCGGATCCAAGTTCGATCAAGCGGGATGCGTCGGAAGGATCGATACCTCCGGCCGGCGTCTCGCGGCAGCCCACCACCAGCGCCTCCGGCATGGCGATGCCAAGGTGGGGGGCGACCGACCGGCAGGTCGCGATCTGCAGTATGCCGGCGCCTGCCCGCAATACGCCTAGCCCGGCCAGCAGGGCCGCGCCGGGCGTCTCGACGCTTCCCGCGATCACCAGGACGCGTCCCCGCGCTTGCTTGTCGCCTTCCTGCTCGTGCCTTGGCAGCGGATGCGTGTGAAGGAAATCAGGCGTGACGGCAACCGGACTCATCGCGCAGCTATCGCCGCATCGGGAGCCGACGTCACCGGCGCGCCTTCGCGCTGCAGCGGTGCGACGAAATTGTATTTGGTCAGCACGAGCGCGCCGTCGCCGTCTTTCTCCGCCACGAAGGAATATTCGGTGACCGCGCAATTCGCCACGTCGGCCTCGGCATCTATCGAAAGGATGGTTGCTTCGTCCATGTTTTCGAGCACATAGCGCATGCAGAGCACGACCACCTGATGAGCTACGATGAGCACGCGCTTGCCACCATAATGCAGGCTGATGGTGTCGAGCATGCTGCGAAGCCGCAGGATGACATCGCACCAGCTCTCTCCCGCCGGCGGCCTGAAATAGAATTTTCCCACCAGCCGGCGGGCGGCCGCCTGCTCGGGATGTCGTTGCTCGATACCGAGCCGGGTCAAGCGGTCGAGGATGCCGAATTCCTTTTCGCGCAGCCGTTCGTCGACCACGAAACCGGAAAAGCCGGCCGCAAGGCCCGACGACTGCTGGATAATCGCGGCGGTACTTCGAGCGCGAAGATAGGGCGATGTCAGCACGATTTCGGGCCGTTCATCCGGCGGCATGGATGCGTACCATCGGCCCAACGCGCTGGACTGTTGCTCGCCGAGGGGGCTGAGAGGAACATCGACATCCCGCGCGTCGATCTCTATGTCGGCCCGTCGTGCCGCGTGCGCGGCATCCCGCGCGACATTGCCGGCGCTTTCGCCGTGCCGCACGATCCAGAGTTTTGACGGCCAGTGCTGACTCACGGTTTTGCCCCTTCCAATCGATCTGCCTGACGGCTTGTCTGTGCCTCTCGCAGTTTGCCGGTGCGAAGATCGGAGTAGGCTTTGGTGAATTCGGCACCAAGCAGGAAAATCTGCGCCGAGTAATATACCCAGAGCAGGATGATGATGAGCGCCCCGGCGGCACCATAGGTGGACGCCACGGCGCTGCTGCCGATGTACCATCCGATCAGCGATTTTCCGCCAGTGAACAGCAGCGCGGTCACGGCCGAACCGACCACGACGTCGCGCCACTGGATCGGCCGGTCCGGCAGCACCTTGTAGATTGCCGCGAACAGCACGGAAATAAGCAAAAATGAAACGACGCCGTTCAGGATCGTCAGCAGAACCTTGCCGAACGGCAGAACGGCGTTCAGGTAGTTACCCAGCGCCGTCAAACCGGCGCTGACGACCAGCGAAACCATCATCAGGAATCCGAGCGAGACCACCAGACCCAGGCTCGCGGCGCGTGCCCGTATCAATCTGGAGATCGGGGTGCCGCTGGAATCGGCCTTCCAGATCGTGTTCAGCGCCGATTGCATTTCGCCGAACACGCCTGACGCCGTCACGATGATCGTCGCCACGCCGATCAACGTCGCCAGCGTTCCCGAGGATTTATTCTGGGCGCCGGCGATGGCGGTTTGAAGCAATTCGGCGCTCTCCTTGCCCATCAGCCCGGTCAGTTGCCCGACGATGCCGTTTTGCGCCGCCTCCTTGCCGAAGGCGAGGCCCGCCACCGCCACGACGATCAGCAGGATCGGCGCGATCGAGGTGACGGTATAGAATGCGATGGCCGCGCCTTTGCTCAGAGCATCGTCTGCGATGAATGAAAGGACGGTCGACTTGAAAAGAGTCCAGGCTTTTTTCACTAACGCCTCGGGGCTGGCGATGAGTTTTTCAAGCTCAAGCATCGGCTCGAAAGTTGAGTGCGAATAAGCTGCCTCGCAATAAAGAGTTCCACGGCCATGCTGGCTGCGAAGCCGGGATCCTGGCCGAATTAGGCCACTCTGGCCGTCAACCACGCCACTATCGAACTGAGGTTTGATATAAAAACGCTGGGGATAGGCAATCAACTGGGCCAGGTGATAGCCACACCGAACAACGGACCTTCTTGATGACAAAGATCATAATGCGCCGGATTATGGGTCACACCTTCTGTCGATCTTCCCCAGAGCGAATGATTCGCGAGGCTACCCAGAAAATAGGCGCAGCCCGCTTGCGCAACGAATTGAAAATGAAAAAGGCCGCCAAGTGAGGCGGCCTACCAGGAGAAATATAAGCCGATGACGGACAGAGAGAAGCAAATGCTTATCGCTCTCGTCTATGTAGCGAAGCAGTATATGTCCGAACGCGATGACACGGTGTTGAGCGACGACTCCGCCGACGAACGAGTCATCGCCGCTCTCACATATTCGGGCTGATGGAACCCGTAAACGAGATTATCAGCAGGTGGACGAAAAAGGGGAAAAGGTTCCTTAAAGAGAACACCCCTTACAAGACAGATTAGGCCGAAGTTGATTTTGGCAGTGGCCACGGCAGTTCGAAACAGGCCAGCAAGCCGCCGAGGAACAAATGCTGCTTTGGTAATTTGTCGTAACATCAGGACAGTTGATTTCAGAGAACGCCATGGGCGACATGCTGAGGCGGAACAGGCTTCGACGCACCGCGCTGCTGGGTTCGGCGCTGCTCGCGCTGGTATGCATGGCGATGTTCGCCGTCGCCCGTTTTTTCGTGGCTTGAAGGTCCACGGCGGAACCTTCATCCCGCCGCGCGGTTTGAACCGGCATGGAAGTCAGGTCCGACGATCCCAAGACGAACGTCCTGCGGCGGATCGGCGCCCAGCCGGTTGCGCTGGCTGCGGGGGCGCTGATCCTCGTGGTGCTGGCTGCAAGTTCGGTCGGGTTGTGGCGGGCCTATACGGGGAGCTCCCCTGAACAGGAGCGCTTGACCTCGCTGCGCCAGATGCAGGCCCGCGCTACCCAGGCGTCCGAGCAGCTGTTCGAGAAGACGAAAGGCCTGGAGACGTCGCAGCAGGAAACCATCGACCAGCTGCAGGCCGTGCAGGAGCAGTTGCAGAGCCTCAGGCGCCTGGTAACCGCGCAGCAAGCCGATGCGAAACGGCTGTCCGAGCAGGTCGGGGGGCTAACCGGCGCGATCGACACGCTTCGGCAATCTTTCGCCAGCTCCCAGTCTTCCGAATCTGCCGATCCGCCGGTGGTGCGGAAACGGCCGGCGCGGTCCGAGCCGCGCGCGACCCGGGGCCGCTACGCCGGAACACATCGCAAGCGCGCAAGATCCTGAAGCTCGCTCAACCCGGCAGCTTGGGGATCTTCTCGGCGAAGCCGTTGAAGCAGGTCAGGCGCTCGTCTTCTTCCTTGATGAAGCGGCAGTCCGTCACAGCTTTGACGGCGGGGGCCTTGGGTTTCGGCGTCGGGGAGAAAATCGCGTCGTAGCAGTTCAGCCGCTCTTTGGTCGCATCGTCGATTTCGAGGCACGCCTGCAACTTGTGAGCAATCGACTGCGGTTTCGCGGGCGCAGCCTTCGGCTTGGCCTGCTTTGCCGGCTTCGCCTGCGCCGCCGGCTTGGCCGCCGGCGGTGGTTTGTCCTGCGCCATCACCGCGGTCGAAGCGAACGCCGCCGCAAGCGCCAAAGCCAATACTCTCATGTCATGTCCCTCCCGTCCTAACGTTACGCCTCTTCCAGCATGCTCCGCACCCGCATTGCCAAGACGTTTTGCGAGAACGGTTTTTGCATAAGCGATACGCCGGCGTCGAGTCGGCCCTGATGCACGATGGCATTGCGGGAATAGCCGGTCATATAAAGCACTTTCAGCCCGGGGCGGCGCAGCTTGGCGGTCTCGGCTAGCGCCCGCCCGTTCATGCCGGGCATCACCACGTCGGTCAGCAATAGATCGACCGGACCGGGATCGTCGAGAATGCTCAAGGCGGCCTGCGCGTTCGCCGCCTCGCGAACGCTGTAATTGAGCGCGGCCAACGTCTCGACCACATAGGCACGGACGTCGGGATCATCCTCGACCACCAGCACCGTTTCCCGTTTGCCCGCCGGGCTGTCGTCCGCCGCCCTGCCGGCGGCAGGCGGCCGGTCGCGGGCAAAGCTGCGCGGCAGGTAGATCTTGACCGTCGTGCCTTCGCCGATCTCGCTGTAGATCCGCACATGGCCGCCGCTCTGCCGGATGAATCCGTAGACCTGGCTGAGACCAAGGCCGGTGCCGGCGCCCGCGGGCTTGGTGGTGAAGAACGGATCGAACGCCTTTTCGATCACGTCCGCGGGCATTCCGGACCCGGTATCGGTCACCGATATCATGACATATTGACCGGGTTTTACGTCCTCGACCGACTGGCAGTAAAATTCATCGAGAAATGCGTTCGCGGTCTCGATGGTGACCTTGCCGCCGTCGGCCATCGCGTCGCGTGCGTTGATGGCGAGATTGAGGATCGCGGCTTCCAGTTGCGCACCGTCCGCTTCGGTAAGCCACAGGCCGGCGCTGCGGACGGTTTCGACGGCGATGGTTTCGCCGAGCGTGCGGTCCAGCAAGTCGGACATGCCGGCGACCAGCCGGTTGGCGTCGATCGGACGCGGGTCAAGCGGCTGGCTGCGCGAAAACGCCAGCAGGCGTTTTGTCAGTTCGGCGGCACGGTCCGCCGCCTGATGCGCGTTCGACATCAGCGTCTTTATCTTTCCTTCCGGGTTTTGCCGCAGCGCCATCTGCAGATTGCCGAGGATGATCGTGAGCAGGTTGTTGAAGTCGTGCGCGACGCCCCCGGTCAATTGTCCGACCGCTTCCATCTTCTGCGATTGCCGCAAGCTCGCTTCGAGCGTCTCCCGTCGTTCCGATTCGGCGTAGAGCGCCGACGTTCTTCGCATCGCCAGCAGGATCAGGACCACCAGAAACAGCGTGGCCGGCACGCCGAACACCAGATGACCGGCCATGTATGACAGCCAGCCGCTCAAGATGTCCCGGGTTTCCAGACTTGAGGTGAGGTAGAGCGGAAAGCCCGCCAGCCGGCGCACCGAAATGCGGCGCTCGAGCTTGTCGATGCTCGAGACCGCCGTGTAACGGCCGCCGTCGGGATTTTGCGCGATCATCTGTCCGAAGCCCGAGGAAGCGTCGAGTCGCATTCCCGTCACCGCCGGCGCCGGGTAGCGCGCCAGCACGGCGCCGCCGTCGCGGACCAGCGTGAAACTGGCGCTGGTGCGGGCGGCGAGCCGGCCATAAAAAGCCTCGAACGCCTGCGGCGAGACCGAGATTTCGGTCATTCCGGAGAAGGTGCCCGAGCTGTCGAAACGCCATTTGCTGACAGGAAAGATCAGCTTTCCCGTCTCCGGGATGCGAAGGACCTCGCCGATATGCAGCTTCTCGTCCGGGGCGAGGTGCCCTTTCAGATAAGCGCGCTCCGGCGCATTGAAGGCGGGGGGAATCGGAAAGAACAGCGACGATACCAGCGCATCCAGATTCTTATCCAGGATCCAGATCGATCCGATGTCGGGCAGCGCGGCGACGAACTGCTTCAGCCGTTCGCTGAGCTCGGCTTCGTTCAATTTGATGGTCTGGTCGGTGCGGCCTCGCGTAATCTGCTCGACGCTGTCGAAGGTGACCCTGATCGACTGGAACACCCGCAGCGCCTGTTCCGCGGCGATGTCGCCCGCGCGCTCGATGCGCTCGTCGGCCAGCACGAATGCGGCGTGGTAGCTTGTCCAGGCCGCATAGCAGAACAGCAGCAATGGAAGCGTCACGCTCGCAACGAGCATCCATTTGAGACTCCGAAGCGCGGCGTCCCGGCGCTGTCGCATGTCGAATCTTTCCCGTCAGCCGCAAGAGGCGGACCGGGAATCGAATATCAGCTACGTGCCGGGGAGGAAAGGCGGCCGGCCCGGGCGGGTTCCAACGTCCACCGGATATGATATCGAAGGGCAGGAGCTTCCAGTTCCGGATCCTGTCCATCCAAAGCGGAAAGGTCATCGCCCTCATGAAGGATTTTGCCGGAAAAATCGCTGTCATCACCGGAGGCGGCACGGGCATGGGCCGCGAGCTCGCGCGGCAGCTCGTCGCCGAAGGCTGCAATGTGGCGATGTGCGACATCTCGGAAAGCGCGATGGCGGAAACGAAACGGCTTTGCGAGGTGGAAAGGTTGCCGCAAGGCCTGCGCATCACCACCCACGTCGCCGACGTTTCGGTCGAGGACCAGTTGCTGCGCTTCCGGGACGAACTCGCCGAGCAGCAGCAAACCGACAGGATCCATCTGCTGTTCAACAATGCCGGCATCGGCGGCGGCGGCAGCCTGTTCACCAACACCCGCGAGCAGTGGGAGAAGACGTTCGGCATCTGCTGGGGCGGCGTCTATCTCGGCGTGCGCACCTTCCTGCCGATGCTGATGAAGGCCGACGAGGGTCATATCGTCAACACCTCCAGCGTCAACGGATTCTGGGCCTCGGTCGGCATGCTGCGATCGCATACCGCCTACAGCGCCGCCAAATTCGCGGTCAAGGGATTCACCGAAGCGCTGATCAACGATCTCCGCCTGAACGCGCCGCACATCAAATGCTCGGTGGTGATGCCGGGCCATATCGGCACCTCGATCATGTCGAATTCGCGCAAAGTGCAGAGCGGCACCGATTCCGACCGGCTCAGCGACAGCGAGGTCGCGCTAATGCGCACGCGTCTCGGCATGGCCGGCATCGACACTGCGAACATGTCGGACGAGCAGCTTCAAACGCTCGCGGCCGAGCAGGCGAGGGCCTTTCTGGAAGACGCGCCAACCACCGCTGCGCAGGCGGCAAAAATCATTCTTGACGGGGTCAAGGCCGAACGCTGGCGCATCTTGGTCGGCAACGACGCAGAGCTGCTCGATCAGCGCGTGCGGGAGAAGCCGGAAGCGGCCTACGATCTTGCGTTCTACCAGAGCTTTGCGGCGGAGGTCGGCTGGCGGCTGGGGTGAGTTTGTGTCCCGGACGCGCTGCAGCGTTCTTCTTTCACCTCTCCCCTGCGGGGGGCTTTGCACAAGAACCCCATCCTGCACAAAAAGTCCGGCGGCTGCAACAACTCGGAAATCTCGCGCTGAAGCTATTGTTGGATTACTTCCCACGAATCATTCTGTGGGAACTAAATAATCCCATTGTCAAGGCCTTATGAACGTTATCCCCAAGGTTCCCACGAGTCGTCCACATTAAATCCTTCCTTCACATTCCTTGCCTGCTACCCTATATTGCGTGGGAAGCAGGAGAGCAGAGCCATGTCCTTCGTCAGCGCATTGGACGCCGAGATCGCCGATCTCGAAGCCGATATAAAGGCTAACCCCGATCCGCGTGTTCACAAACTTGCCGACCTTCGCCGCGTTCGAGCTCAGCACTACGCGGACTCAATCGCTGTCGCCAAGCCGCCGGGCAGCGCCCGATTGACCGCCGTCGATATGGTGGCGCAGATGAACGGCACCGACAATGAGCCTCACTACTTCGCGATGGAGGCGAAATCTTTTCCAAGAGCGCCGGGGCGAAAACGCTCGCCTGAGCGCGAGGCGGCTCTACGGCAAATCGCAGCTTATCTCACAACAAAAACTCAGCCCGTAAAGACGGCCGAAATCTACGAGATGTTGCAGTTCAAAAATATCGACATCGGAGGGGAAGACCCGAAGTCGAATCTCAGCGCGATGCTAAGCAATGCGCCAGAGTTTCAATCGCACGGCCGCGCCGGATGGACGCTGGGCCAATAAGGAGTGGATGGAACGTACCCGACTTGATCGCGGTCGAAGTCGGGAAAGTAAGTGGCCGGGTCAAGTGTGCAACCACTTGCCCGGCCTGACCGCAAATTGAACCGACCCTGGTTGAGAGACGGCACAAGATCGCGGCACCGTATCGAAAGATAGCGATTTTACTGCTCTATTTCAACTGGGGTCTCCACCTTCTTTAGGAGCCCAAAGATGAAGACTCAATTCCCCCTCACGCCGCTCAAAGCTTCTTTTGCCAAACATCTGGTAATGGAACGTGGCTGGAGCCAGACAAAGACTGCGCTTCGGCTTGAACTCAACGTGGGAAGCGTTTCCCGCGCAGTTAATGGTGTACGTCACCCTGACGTGCCTCCCATCGATCCCGACACCTACAAGCAGGCGTCGTAATTAACCTTGCTTTCGACTCGGACGCTTCTTTTTTGAAGCGTCCGACTGTCGTGGCCGATCCCAGTAAGGCGATTTGCAGCCGGGACAGGTTCGGGGCGGCTGGTCTTTGTCGCGCGGCACCCATTCATGCTCACACCGCTCACAGCGATAACCCCAAATCTGCACCAACTTGGCCATTTCGGCTCACATATCCCTAAAAGGGATATGTGTCAAGGAATATGCAAATAGGTGTTGCGCTATGTACTGATTAGGTATATACCTAATCAGTACATAAGGAGTTGGGTCATGTTGGACATTTTCGGGCAACCACGCCAACAACGAGGTTTGGAGATCGCCGCTACTGCGAAGATCGATCGTAAGGGCAGCGCGTGTGCAGCACTATCACCAGCGCAGCAACGTCGAGTCCGTGTTCTCAATGATAAAGGCGAAATTTCGGGATCACGTCCGCAGCAAGACAGACGTGGCCATGAAGAATGAGGTTCTGTGCAAGATCATCTGCCACAACATTTGCTGCCTGATCCAAGAGTCGCATGAACTCGGAATCAGCACGATGCTCTGAGGCGAGGATATGTTGCGCGGCGGCAAGCCCTGTGCGGACTCAGGCTGAGGCAAGACTGCGCAGTTCCTCGACCGCGTCATCTCCGTAAAGCCGACGCCGGTTTTGAGAATCGCTGATAGTCACCACTGGAAGTGGATACGAGTAGTTCATGCCCGTCGGGGCTTCTAGCACGGTGACATTCTCCGCACTCAGCGCTCTCCGAATCGCACTGATGAGAGTGAGCAATTCCTCAAAGTCCTTGTTGTGCTCTATCGTTACTGCGAGTTGCATGGCGCGGGCTCCCCTTACGGCTCAGCTCTGATAAGATCGTTGAGTGTGGCGACTTTTTGAACGACAGCCTGGGTTTGCCCCCCACCCATCGAACCCGCGGGGGGGAATATAGTTCCGACGAAATTGCCGGTGTCCCATTCCGGTTTTTGCCAGATGTTACACATGATTCCGAGGGGTACGGCAGTCTGAATCTCTTCATTGACCCCGCGAGTAATGCGATCTTCGCGAGGGGGCTTTGGACATACGATTGCGAGAGAGTCTGATTGGAGCACAAGGCGCCGGTCGCGCCATCCTACGTCCGTTCGGATCGACGACTCAGCATTGTCGATCTGTTGCATAGGAAAATTCAGGACTCCTGTCAAACATGGCAGAATGGCCGCTCCCGGGCCCCAAAGGTCATCCAGACTCCAGCGGTCGGTCCGGCAATCAAAATCTACTTGGGCTGCTCCGTCTGCGGAATTCTTGAATTTGAACACGATTGGCAATTCATCAATCGCGAGCGGAGATATAAACGATCTCTTCCTATGTACGATCATCTCTTGCGTAGCGAGGCGATGTGCCTCGTTGATGACCTGGATGAAACTATCGTCACCATCGTTTTGCATTTCGCGAGGCGCACTGATCGGGAAAGACAGATACGTCACCTTCGCATTAAAGACGATCAAGTTAACCAAAGCATCGAGGTTGTTGCCAGTGGCACAGAGGATATGCCTCGCCTTGTTGTTGCCCGTATGTGACAGGATGACGTCGCCTAGGAGCATCTCGGCGCGACGCGCGACGAGCAATTGCTCAAAGCTCGGACGCCCCTTTATTTCTTGACCACCAGCTCTCGCCTCTGTGCGGGTCCACATCTGATATACGTCGTCAATAAGTGAGATGATCAGAGTTGGAGCAAAATCCTCGCAAATGCTGGGAATATGAACCGGGCATCGAAGTCCAAGTGGACCGCTCACGTATGTGGCATGAAGCCCAAGTATAACATTCGATTCGTCTAATTTTTCTCTTAACGACGCCCAAGCCTGCCGCCAAGTTGCCGCCTGCGTCGCAATGTCCTGCGCCAAAAAAACTGTCCAGTTCCTGACCCTGAGATGAGGCTTTAAAAATTCATTCTCGAAATCGAGGTATGTGAAGCGGTGCCCAAGAGTGGCCTCGAGACGGGCACAAAGGCGCGATGCGGCAGTAGCCTTATCGACGCCCGTTGGGCCAAGCAACAATACTCGCTTGTGTAACTCGGCCGCCACTGCCTGCCCCGCCCCCCCGAACGTCCACGGCTAGGCTGCAGCACAACCAGTGTTCTAGTCAAGCGCGGTTTTACAATCTTCATCAAAGGTGGTGAACAGTTGGATTTTTTGTGCAAAACGGCCGCCTGCACAAGAACCCCATCTTTAATCATGGTTTATGTGCAAAGCCCCTGCGGGGAGAGGTGAAAGGGCGCTGCGGGGCACGACGCACTCACCCATGCACTACCGACTTCGCAATCATGCAGTGAATCCCCTTGGAGCCGTTCACCGTTTGCGTCACGCGCAAATCGGCGGCGAGGCTGCAGAGGGTGTAGGCATCCCCGCGCGACAGATTGCGCTTTTCGCCCAGCAGCCCAATCATGTCGCGCAGCGCGCGCACCACGCATTGGTCGAGGTCGGGGTCCATCGCCATGGTCATGTAGTGATCGGGGGTTTCGGCACGGGGATAATCCAGCCGCAAATCCTTGCGCAGCGTCAGCCTGAAGTGGCCCTGCAGCGCGGTCTCGATGGCGGTGACGCAGACCTCGCCGTCGCCCTGCACGCCATGGCCGTCGCCGCAGGAGAACAGCGCACCGGCCACGAACACCGGCAGATAAAGCTTTGCTCCCGGCACCAGCTCCTTGTTGTCGAGGTTGCCGCCCATGGCGCGGGGGATCAGCGAGGTGATGCGGCCCCACGCCGGCGGCGGCGCCACGCCCATTACGCCGAAGAACGGTTTTAGCGGCAGGTCCAGTCCCCAAGGCAGCCGGCCAACCATGCGCTTTTCGTCGAGCGGGATGTTCAACAGCCGCGTTTCGTGGAAATCGTCGGGCAGGGTGCCGGCGAGCGGGCGGATCATATTGTACCCCCAGTCCTGCCGCAGTTTTACGTCGAGGATCTCGACTTCAAGGACGTCGCCGGGTGCGGCGCCTTCGATCGCAATCGGCCCGGTCAGGATATGGCCGGGGACCATGCGCTCGTTTTTGGCATGGACCTCGGCAAGCTCCGGCGGGACGTGAAACCTTTCGCGGTCCGGCACCACCTCCGGACCGCCGCTGATGCTGTCGACGGTTACTTCATCGCCGCTGGCGATGGTCAGCACGGGCTTTAGTTTGGCTTCGAAAAAGCCCCAGTGGCAGGTTTCGGGGCTGGCGTGCAGGTGATGGTGGGTCATTGAAGGGCTCTTATCGAAGCGGGGCGGAGAGTCTGCCTCGGCAGGATTGATCTGTCGATGTGACGGTGGTCCTACCACATTCAGCCGTCATCCTGAGGAGCCGGGCTGTTGCGCGGCGTCTCGAAGGATGGAAGCGGGCGCTTGTGGCCCCATCCTTCGAGGCTCGCCGTGAAGAACGGCGAGCACCTCAGGATGACGGTAGCGTTCGTTTGTTTATTGGCACTTTTTGCTAAGAGTGATGGATACGCGGGTCAAGCCCGCGTATGACGCGGTGATTGAGGATCTTCAGGAGTACTTCTTGTTTTTTGCGCTTTCCAAAACCCTCGGCATCATGCTGCTGCCGACGAATTTTTTGATCGGCTTGGGCCTGCTCGGCGCCGTGCTGCTGTTCACCCGATTTGCGTCGCTTGGCCGCAAGCTTGTCCTTGCGAGCGTTATGCTGCTCGCCATCTGCGGATTTTCGCCGCTCGGAAACATGCTGATTTATCCGCTGGAAGCGCGGTTTCCGCCATGGGATGCCACGCGCGGCGCGCCCGAGGGCATCGTCGTCCTCGGCGGATCGATCGAGCCGGAGCTGTCCGCGGCGCAAGGCGTCACGGTGTTCAAGGGCTCGGTCGACCGGATCATCGCCGCCGCGGCGCTGGCGCATCGCTACCCGAACGCCCGCATCGTCTTCTCCGGCGGCAGCGCCAATCTGGTTTCGGACGATACGGCGAAGGAGGCCGATTATGCTGTGGCGGTGTTCGAACGGCTCGGTATTGCCAAGGGCCGTTTGACCGTGGAACGGCGCTCGCGCAACACCGAGGAGAACGCCGAATTCTCCAAGGCGTTGGTTGCGCCGAAGGCCGGCGAACGATGGCTGCTCGTGACTTCGGCCTACCACATGCCGCGCTCGATCGGCGTTTTCCGCAAAGCCGGATTTGCCGTCGAGCCATACCCGGCCGACTGGCGCACCGGAACGGGCTCGACACTGTGGGTGCCATCGAACCTGGCGAGTGACGGGCTGGCGCTGGTCGACACCGCCGTTCGCGAATGGATGGGCCTTGCGGCTTATCGCATTTCGGGCAAAACCAGCGAGCTTCTTCCAGGTCCGGTCGCGGAATAACCAGCCGGCCCTGGACACACGGCCCTAAGCGCGAGGTCCGACCATGGAGTGTCAAGTCATGCAGCAAGCAGCACCACAACCGGAAACCTTCGATTTGCCGACCATGGTGGCGGACCTCAACACTCTGCTGCGCCTGAAGACGACTGTGATCGGCATGAAGATGTTCGCATCCGCCGCTGAGATGGCGGCGATCCCGAAAATCCGGCGCCCGACCGCCACTCACACCACCGACCAGATCGTCAGCATGGCGTCGCGGCTCGGCTGGACCGTCGGCATCACCGCGGAGGATCTGGTCGGCGCGCAGTGCCGTGCCGTGATCGGCCTCGCGCCGCAGGACGACAAATGGCTCGCGGGCGAGAACTACGTCGGGGTCTGGCATGGCACGGCCGAAGATGCGGCAAAGCGGCAGCACGCGCTGGATGTCGTTCCGCACGGCCACTACGAAGCGCTGGTGGTGAGCCCGCTGGCGAGTGGCCGGCTCAATCCGCCGGACATCTGCCTCGTCTATGCGACGCCCGGACAGATGATCATCCTGATCAACGGCCTGCAATATACCGGCTACAAGAAGTTCGAATGGGGCGTCGTCGGCGAGACCGCCTGCGCCGATTCATGGGGGCGTGCGCTGAAGACCGGCGAGCCGAGCCTGTCGCTGCCGTGCTATGCCGAGCGCCGCTATGGCGGGGTGCCGGATGAGGAGATGCTGATGGCGCTGAAACCTTCGCATCTGGCCAAGGCCATCATCGGCATGAAGCAGCTTGCCAAAAACGGCCTGCGCTATCCGATTGCGCCCTACGGCATTCAGAGCGACGTGCGCGCCGGCATGGGCGTTTCCTACGCGAAGAAGTGACGGTGGACAGTCCTGAACTTGTCGCGTTGAGCTTCGGATGTTATCTGGAAACGATGCAGCCATCAGCAGTCCAGACCATCAGTCCTGAACGGTTTTTTGCCTGGGTTGTTGGCCAGGAAGAGCGTTTCGAACTGGTCGAAGGCGAAGTCGTGATGATGGCTGGCGCAGGGCGCCGTCAGGACAGCATCGTGAACCTGACAGCGGCGGTGCACGCTCAGGTCAGAGGCGGGCCTTGCCAGACTTTCACGAGCGACACATACGTATCGACCGCTCCATCCACCCGGCGTATGGCGGATCTCGGGGTCGATTGTGGAAAACCTGACGATGATTCGCTGACCGCCGATAAGCCGGCGCTTGTGGTCGAGGTCCTGTCGCCGACGACAGGAGGGTTCGACGTTACGGTCAAGCTTGCCGAGTATCAGTCTCTGCCGTCGATGGATTACATCCTGCTGGTCGATACGGAAATGCCGACTGTGCATCTGTATCTCCGCGACCAGGATGGCCGATGGGAGGATCGCGTCGTCAAGGGCCTTGGTGCAGCGATAGACCTTCCGAAACTCCATGTGGTGCTGAAGCTCGCCGAAATCTACGACGGCCTGCAGTTCCGCGAGCGTCCGAGACTTGTCGAGGAAGATAGGTAGCCAACGGCGCCGCCGCGGGCTAAGCAGGGCGCTTGCAAGGGATCACCTATGAAGCCTTCGTCGAAATTCGACATCGTTGTCTATGGCGCCAGCGGCTTTACTGGCCAGCTGGTGGCCGAATATCTGGCATCGCGCTACGCGGAAGACAGCGATCTAAAATGGGCGATGGCCGGACGCAGCCTCGAAAAACTCGCCGGCGTCCGCGACGCCATCGGCGCGCCCGCGGATACGCCGCTGATCGCCGCCGACGCCGCCGATCCCGCCTCGTTGCGGGGCATGATCGAGCAGACCCGATTGGTGCTGACCACCGTCGGCCCGTATCAGTTCTACGGCTCCGAACTGGTCGCCGCCTGTGCCGCGAGCGGTATCGACTATATGGATCTGTGCGGCGAGCCGCTGTGGATGCGCAAGATGATCGATGCGCACGAAGCCGAAGCGAAGTCCAGCGGCGGGCGCATCGTGTTTTCCTGCGGCTTCGATTCGATTCCGTTCGAGCTTGGGGTGTTTTTCTGCGAAGCGACGGCGAAGAAGAGATTGGGCGCCGCGGTCAGCCGCGTCAAAGGCCGCGTCCGCGAAATGAAGGGAGGCCCGTCCGGCGGCACCGTGGCGAGCGTTAAGGCGACCTTCATGGCCGCAGCACGTGACCTCAGCCTGGTGTCGATGCTGCAGAATCCGTTCGTATTGACGCCGGGCTTCGAAGGCCCCGACCAGCCGCGGGGCAACCGGCCGAAGCTGGACGAGGATATCGGTTCGTGGACCGCGCCGTTCGGGATGGCGACCATCAACACCCGCAACGTGCACCGCTCCAACCTGCTGATGGGCTTTCCCTACGGCAGGGACTTCGTCTATGACGAAATGGTGGTGGCCGGCCCCGGAGATGAGGGCGAAGCCGAGGCGCGACGTCTGTTCGCAGCGAGCAAGGCGGAGCGGAGCGGCGCCGTCGGCGGTCCGAAGCCGGGCGAGGGTCCCTCAAAGGAAGAACGCGAATCCGGCCATTACGATCTGTTGTTCGTTGGCCTCGCGCCGGACGGCGGCCAGGTCCGCGTCGCCGTCAAGGGCGATCGCGATCCCGGTTATGGCTCGACCTCGAAAATGATCGCCGAATGCGCGCTATGCCTGCTGCGGGACACACCCGAAGTGCCGGGCGGCATCTGGACCCCAGGGGCGGCAATGGGCGATCGACTGATCAAGCGGCTGGTGGACAATGCCGGGCTGACGTTCGAGGTGGAGGCATAAGCGCGGCCCTCCGCAATTTTATCTAAAAATTGCCGCTGATCGTGGGGCACTGCACTAACGCTAAATGGGCAAGGCTGTTGCCGGATATCGCGCCCCCAGCACAATGATGCCCATTGCAGGGTTCCGCGTATATTGCCGCGGGCCGATCGAATCCCGTTGGGGATTGATGCCATGTACTTCGTTGCGTTCGTACTGGCGGTTGCCGCCGGCGTGTTCTACGCCGCCGGAACGGAAGGCATATTGGCCGATCCGCTTTGCCGTTACGGCAGCATGTTTTGTCAGCATCCGGCGTGGCTCGCCGCTGGTGCCGTGCTCGCCCTGGTCTGGGCCAAGATGGTGAGCGTGTGAATACGTCGCCTCTCCCGCTTGCGGGGAGAGGCCGGATCGCATCGTCAGATGCGATCCGGGTGAGGGGGAGTCTTCGCGAGTCCGAGTGTATGGAGAGTCACCCTCACCCGAAGCCTTCGCGGAGTTTATCATCGGGCGGCGCTTCGCGCCGGCCCGTTGGCTCCGGCTTCGACCTCTCCCCCGCAAGCGGCGAGAGGTGAAGGAAGCGGCTGCGCGGCCATGTATTGATGCGCGGCCGCGAACATGCCCCACATCGCGCCCAGCATCATCCAGAAATGCCGCCAGTGATCGGTATCGATGATGAAGCTTTCGCCGACCGTGCCGAGGAACGCTGCGAAGATGGCGAGATAGGTGCGCTGCCAGGGCACGCGCACGAAGACGTGCCGAAATCCCATGATCGCCGTTATCAGCACCAGCGCCGGATAGCAGATGCCGGAAATCCACCCTCCCGACATGAAGGCGTTGAGATAGGAGTTGTGGGTGTCTTCGGGAAAGAATTTGGTGAATTGCAGGGGACCGATGCCGAACGGCAGCTCCAGCGCCATCTGCGCGCCGAGGATATGCCGTCCGAAGCGGCCGAAGTGGCCCTCGTCATAGCTCTGATCGAAGCTTGCGCGCTGACGAAACATGTCGGCGACGGAGTCGAGCGACAACAGCACGACGAGGAGAAGGGCTACGACAACCGTCGCCGCGACCGCCATCGCGATGATGCGCGAGCGTTGCGCCCGCGACGGGCTGGTCAGCACCATCAGTGTCAGCATGAAGGCCGACGTCGTCGCCAGCTGTCCCCAAGCCGCGCGTGAGAACGCGAGCAGGATGGCCAGCGAAATGATGCCGAAGGCGATGGCGCTACGGAAGGATTTGCCAAAGCGGTCCGACACCACGCTTTGCAGCACGAACAGCGCCGGCAGCACCAGGAACGCGCCGAGCACGTTGGGGTCCTTGAAGGTGCCGCGCGCGCGCTCGTACAGCGTCAGCAGATCGTGCCCGCCCGGCACCAGGTTGAAATAGCCGGCGATCCCGGCGAATGCCGCGATCAAGCCGCCCACGATCAGTCCGCGCCGTAAAAGATCAAGGCGCGCGGCGGTATCGTCGGATACCACCATCGCAAAAAACACCACGGTGACCGCCAGGTACCATGAGGTCAGAATCCAGTTTGCGATCTCGGCCTTGTCCATCAGATTGGCGGCGCCGATGGTGTAGCCGATATTGACCAGAAACAGCAGGATCAATAGCGGGACGTACGCCAGTCGCAGCCGCAGGCCGGTCGCGAGGAAGATGATGATCGCGCTCAGGGTGACGAATTCGTAGGGGCTGGGCTCGATGAAAACGATTGCCGCGCAGGCACCGACCGACCACAACAGCGCGCGCTGCAGCGATGCGATCGGCGAGGTGCCCGTCAACGAGGATAAGGAACTATCGGCCGCCGCCGTGTACGCCATAACACATTCACCGGAAACGCAACACACGCAACAAATCCGCCGAACCACGCCGGCGGAAAACCTCAATACGCGTTCTCGCTCCGCGTCAGCAGCGCGATCGGCGTCTTGAGCAGGATGTAGACGTCGAACAGCACCGACCAGTTCTCGATGTAATACAGATCGAACTCGACGCGCTTCTGGATCTTCTCTTCATTGTCGATCTCGCCGCGCCAGCCGTTGATCTGCGCCCAGCCGGTGATGCCCGGCTTGACACGATGGCGCGCGAAATATCCGTCGACGGCCTCGTCGAACAGCCGGCTCTGCAGCTTGCCCTGCACCGCGTGCGGGCGAGGACCGACCAGCGACAGGTTGCGTTGGAATACCACGTTGAACAGTTGCGGCAGTTCGTCGAGGCTGGTCTTGCGGATGAAGCGGCCGACGCGGGTGACGCGCGGATCGTTCTTGGTCACGACCTTGGTGGCGAGCGGATCGGCCTGGTGGTGGTGCATCGAGCGGAACTTGAACACGTCGATACGCTCGTTGTTGAAGCCGAAGCGTTTCTGGCGGAAGATGACCGGACCCGGGCTGTCCAGCTTCACCGCAAGCGCGACCAGCGCCATCACCGGCGCCAGCAGCACCAGCAGCAGGGAGCCGACCACGCGATCGAACAGGGACTTCATCACCTGGTCCCAGTCGGTGATCGGCGCCTCGAACACGTCGAGGGTCGGCACCTTGCCGAGATAGGAGTATGAGCGCGGGCGGAAGCGCAGCTTGTTGGTATGCGCGGACAGCCGGATGTCAACCGGCAGCACCCACAGCTTCTTCAGCATTTCGAGAATGCGCGTCTCCGCCGAAATCGGCAGCGCGAACAGCACCAGGTCGACCCGGGTGCGGCGGGCGAATTCGACGATGTCGTCGACCTTGCCGAGTTTCGGGCTGCCGGCGCAGGTATCCAGCGCGCGGTTGTCGTTGCGGTCGTCGAATACGCCGAGAATGTCGAGGTCGGAATCGTCCTGCACCTTGAGCGCCTCGATCAGCTTTTCGCCGCTCTGGTCGGAGCCGACAACGATGGTGCGGCGGTCGAGCCGGCCCTCGCGCGCCCAGCGCCGCACCATGCTGCGCAGGATCCAGCGCTCGGCAATCAGCGCGGCGAGGCCTGTAAAGAAGAACGCCGAGAGCCAGAGCCGCGATACTTCGCCGCCGAGCTTGGCGAAGAACGAGGCGCCGATGAACAATAGAAACACGAACGCCCAGGATGAGATCATCCGCGTCATCTGCTTGAGCTGACCGCGGAACACCTGCACCTCGTAGATGTCGGCGGCCTGGAAACACATCACTGCGGCGACCGCCATGGCGAGGATTGCCGCGATGTATTGCCAGTTGAAGCCGGAAAGGCGGGCGACATAGCCGAAATACAGCGCGATGCCGACCAGGCTCAAAATGACAAAGTCGGTGACGCGGACGGCGCCTGCGATCACGATCGGCGAATAGGCGGGGCGCACCTTCTGGTTGGTCACCGCAAGCGCCGCCGGCGACAGCCGCCGCCGCCGTTCGACCGGCCGCTCGGCTGTGGGGTCCATCGCGACGGCTGCCGCGGCGGCATTGATCATGGAGCGTGCGTTGATCGGTTCCACTGTCGCTCAAATCCAGTTGTCACCTGCGAGCAGAAGATGTGCGCGCGGGGGAAATGCTTAAAGCCACGGATTAAAGGACAAATCGGAAGAAACAGTTACGTTGTTAACTAGGGTTAACGATTTGCTAAAGCCGCACATCCAACCGTCATCCTGAGGAGCCGCGCGCTTGCGCGGCGTCTCGAAGGATGGCCGCAGGCGCTGGTGCTTGTGGCCCATCCTTCGAGGCTCGCCGTGAAGAACGGCGAGCACCTCAGGATGACGGGAGCGTTGGCTCGGCTATTACCGCTTGGCAAACGCGTCGCGATAACCGGCCATGATGCCTTCGACCATCGCTTTCTGCGAGAAATGCAGGAAGATGCGTTCGCGCAGGCGCTTGGCGCGCGCCAGCGCGGCGTCGGGATCGTCGAGCGCCATTTCGATGGCATCCGCCATCGCGCCGACGATGTTCGGGGCGAACAGCTGCTCGGTATGTTCGCCGAAAATCTCCGGGATGCCGCCGACATTGGCGGCGACCATGGGAACGCCCGCGGCCGCCGCCTCGATCACCACATAGGGCATGGAATCCCCGCGCGAGGGAACCACCAGCACCCTGCCTTTTGAAAAACCGTGGCGCGCCTTGACATGGCCGATGAAGCGCACCGCGTCGGTCAGGCCCAGCCGCACGATTTGCGCCTTGAGCGCCTCGAGCTCCTCGCCGTCGCCGGCCAGCGTCAGCGTTACCTGCCTGCCTCCGGCGCGCAGCAGCGCCACCGCGTCGACCAGGATATCGGCGCCCTTGATATGCCTGAACTCGCCGACATAGGCGATGTCGGTAGCGTCGTCCGCGACTGCTATCGGGTCGAACTCATTGGCGGTGACGCCGTTGAACACGCAGCGCACCAGGCCTGCGGGCTTGCCGATGGTGCGCTGATAGGTATCGCGCGCAAACGCGCTCTCGAACAGGAACAGGTCGGTGCGGTTCATCAGCGCGCGTTCGAGCCGGCTGTAGATCGCGCCCTTCAGCGTAGTCAGCGGGTAATGCAGCGAGCCGCCATGCGGGGTGTAAACGCGAATGGTTTTGTCGGAGCGGCCCTTGAGGCGGATGAAGGCGCCGGCCTTGGCGCCATGTCCGTGCAGCACATCCGGCGTCAGCTTCCGGATCAGGCGCATGAAATGCGTCCATACCACCGCGTCGATCGGGACCGGCTCGCGCCGAATGGCGAGGCGATGCACGCCGAGCTTTAATCGCGGCGCTATGGCTGCCAAGGCTGCTTCCGCGCGTTCGCCGCCGGTCATGCTGTCGGCAATGATGCCGACGTGGTGGCCGCGGTCGGCCTGTCCGTTCGCGACGTCGAGGATATGACGAAAGATGCCGCCGACCGGGGCGCGAACCGCGTGCAGGATACGTAGCGGCTGGTCTTTGTCGCCGGCCATGGTCAGAACCAGCGTTCGCCGACGAGCACGGTATCGCCGGGGCTGATCGGGGTGCCGAGCGGGACCACCGCGCGCAGTGAGCCGCCGGCATCGGTGTGGGTAAGCGTGACCCGGTCGCGTTTG
>Ga0081539_10000175_pt1 | contig 150479 bp, 132 predicted proteins | sample TabmetS4T2R2_FD_71023 | JGI IMG/M metagenome (GOLD analysis project Ga0081539, IMG submission 71023) | Tabebuia heterophylla rhizosphere microbial communities from the University of Puerto Rico - S4T2R2 | ecosystem: Host-associated > Plants > Roots > Rhizosphere ... | reverse complement strand
TTCGATGAGCGGGAGTCGGAGACGGAGCTATGCGAGGGATTGAGGCACCGGCGTCTTTGCGAAAGCAGTCGGTCACAGCGACTCCCCCTCGCTACCGTCACCGCGCCGACTCTCGACTCTACTGTCGAGACCACGGAGTTCGATAACACGGAGGTCACGGAGCAAATTGTTTGTTTTCTCCGTGTTCTCCGTGTCGGCCGTAACTCCGTGGTTGCTCAACACAGGTGAATATCGATCTAGAAATGTCTGCCGAAGGAGCGCACTATGTCGCGAAGAATGCTTCGACTGGTCCTCCCCCCGACGTTGCTGACGATCGGTCTCGTCTGGTCCACGCCGCCGACGTCAGGTCAGGCCGGCCAGCCGTCAACCAAAAACGGGGAGTGGCCGTACTACTCGGGCGACGTACGAGGGTCTCGGTACTCGCCTCTCGATCAGATCAACGCCACCAACTTCGGCAAGCTCGAGGTGGCGTGGCGCTTCAAGACGGACAACCTCGGTCCGTTTCCCGAGTACAAGTTGGAAGGCACGCCGCTGATGGTGAAGGGTGTCCTGTATACGACGGGCGGAACCCGCCGATCGGTCATCGCGCTCGACGCCAAGACCGGCGAGCTGATCTGGTCGCACAGCTTGCGTGAAGGCAAGCGTGCTGCGGTGTCTCCACGGCAGCTCTCTGGTCGCGGCGTGTCGTATTGGACCGATGGCAAGGGGGACGAGCGAATCCTGTATGTGACGACCGGTTATCGGCTCGTCGCGCTCAACGCAAAGACCGGCGCCGTCATCAACTCGTTCGGGACCAACGGCGTTGTCGACCTGAAGGTCGGCGTGGTGAAGGGACAGGATCAGCAGATCGATCTGGAAACGGGCGAGATTGGCATTCACGCGACGCCGACGATCGCGAAGGACATGGTGCTGGTCGGATCGTCGATGCGCGAGGGCGCCACCGTTGCGACGCATAACAACACAAAGGGCCTCGTCCGAGCGTTCGACGTCCGCACCGGCAAGAAGATCTGGCAATTCAACACCATACCGCGGCCGGGTGAGTTCGGCAACGAAACGTGGAAGGAAGAGTCGTGGGCGTTCAACGGCAACGTTGGCGTGTGGGCACAGATCACTGTCGATGAGGATCTCGGCATCGCCTACCTGCCGGTCGAAACACCGACGTCCGATTATTACGGCGGTCATCGGCCCGGAGACAACCTGTTCGGCGAGAGCCTCGTCGCCGTCGACCTCAAGACCGGCCAGCGGAAGTGGCACTTCCAGTTCGTTCACCATCCGCTGTGGAACTTCGACATGACGTCGGCGCCGCTGCTCGCTGACGTGACCGTCGACGGCAGGCCGAGAAAAATCGTCGCGGTCCCGAGCAAGCAGGCCTGGCTGTACGTATTCGATCGCGTTACCGGCGAACCGATATGGCCGATCGCCGAAAAGCCTGTGCCGCGAGGAAACGTTCCCGGCGAGTCATATGCCCCCACGCAGCCGCATCCGCCGGACAAGCTGCGATACGCGCGCAACGTCTTCAACGTCCCCGACGATCTCGTCGACTTCACGCCGCAGCTGCGCGCCGAAGCGGTGGAGCGCGCAAAGAAATATGTCTGGGCAACGACGCCGTTCAATCCCTCCATCCTTGGCAACGTCAACGGCATGTTTGGAGCGGTGACCGTGGGCACGGCGACCAACTGGCCTGGCGGTGGCTACGACCCCGAGCTGCACATCGCGTTTGCGCCAGCGGGGAACACGGCTGGCGTCAGAACGCTCGTCGAACCGCCACCTGGCTTCTCCGATATTCGATATGTGTCTGGAATTGCTGGTCAGCAGTTCAGGGAAGTCCTCGGCCCGGGCGACTGCTGTGCGGCAGATGCGGCGCGCACGGCGGAGCGTGCACGCGAAGCCAGGGCAACGCCGGCTCCAGTCGCCGAGGCGCCCACGGCCGTGTCCTCGAGCGCGGCGGCCCTTGGACCGGGCACAGGATTGACCGTGCAGGGAATCCCGATGACCAAGCCGCCGTACGGGCTGCTGGCGGCAATCAATCTCGATCGCGGCGAGGTCATGTGGCAGACGCCGCACGGCGACACGCCAGACAACATTCGGAATCATCCCGCGCTGAAGGGTGTCGACATCCCGAAGACGGGTCAGGCCGGCACGTCGGGCGTCGGTCTTCTCGTCACCAAGACACTCGTCGTGATGGGCGATCCGCAGGTGACGACAACGCGGCAACATCCGAGGGGAGCGATGCTGCGCGCCTACGACAAGACGACAGGCCAGGAAGTCGGCGCGATCTGGATGCCTGCGCCGCAAAGCGGATCGCCGATGACCTACTCGGTCGACGGCCGTCAGTTCATCGTCGTCGCCGTCAGCGGTGGCGCGTATTCGGGAGAGTATCTGGCGTTCAGTCTGCCAACGGATTAGCGAGCCGGACGCCGGATTCGACCGCGGCGCGTACGGCAACGGCGTCTGATTCCTTTCTGGACCGATGTGGTAACCTTCTGACCGTTTTCATCCCCTCGGCTTTATTTCGTTACCACTGATCGTCCTCATTTGCGAGCCTTGGGCGTGGGTGTCCTGGGAAGTCACTGAGGAGAGCGAGGTTGTCTTCCGGCCTCGTTTGACGGTGTTGGTGTCTGTCGTCGTTCCCCAATTCGTCAACACGCGTACCTGCGTTCCACTTCCTCGAGCGGAGCGACAGGTGAGGAGGATCGCGATGAACCTGATCGATCGATCCCGGGGGGCGTTGCTCATCGCAGTCGTGTCGTTGCTCGTGCCGTCGGCGGCGTTCGCCCAAGCGGCAATTACCGGCGTCGTCAAGGACGCCTCCGGCGCTGTGCTGCCGGGCGTGACGGTGGAAGCCGCCAGCCCAGTCTTGATTGAAAAAGCGCGAACGGCCGTGACCGACGACACCGGCCAGTACCGCATCGTCGACCTCCGGCCCGGCACCTATTCGGTCACGATGTCGCTGACCGGATTCACGACCCTCAAACGCGAGGGTATCGAGCTCTCGGGGAACTTCGTGGCCACCGTGAACGGCGAGCTGAGAGTGGGTTCCCTCGAGGAAACGATCACCGTCACCGGCGAGTCGCCGATTGTCGACGTGCAGAGTACGCGCTCGCAGCGGATCATCGACAAGGATGTGCTCGCCGCGATTCCGTCCTCGCGGAACGTCGTCGGCATTCAGGCGATCGTTCCAGGTATGAGCGTGAGCGGCGATTCCGGCGGCATCGCCGGGACGATGCAGGGCGGCGCCGCCGCCATTCACGGCGGACGCGGAATGGATTCGCGCATCTATGCGGACGGCATCAACATGGGGTGGGCCGGCAGCAACGGCGGCGGCGGGCAGATGCCGCAGGTGGCTGCCTCGCAGGAAGTGGTGATGACCATCTCAGGCGGGCTCGGTGAAGCCGAGACCAGCGGCGTGGTCTTCAACGCCGTCCCGCGCGAAGGGTCGAACGTCTTCAGAGGTCAGTTCAATTACAGCGGCTCGAACGACTCGCTGCAGGGCAGCAACTACACCCAGGCGCTCAAGGATGCCGGTTTGCGCGCTCCATTCGAGCTGATCAGGGTGTATGACGTGAACGCGATGTACGGGGGCCGGATCAAGCGCGACAAGCTGTGGTTCTACGCCGTGTACCGGCAGGTCGGCGGCGAGCGAACGGTGCCCGGGATGTTCCAGAACAGGAACGCCGGCAATCCGAATTCCTGGGTTGTCGATTTCGACCGCTCCAAGCAGGCGTTCAATAACAGCCTCGAACGTCAGGGGACGATCCGATTGACGTGGCAGGCGACGCCGCGCAACAAATTCAATGCGCATTGGTCCGAGCAGTACAACGATGCGAACTACGGTCCCGGCGGCGGTGCCGCGGTGCCGCCGACCACACCGGAGGCGTCGAGCCGCGTCCTCTATATCCCGTCGCGTCAACCGCATGCCACCTGGCAGTCGCCGATCTCCGGCAGGCTGCTGGCCGAGGCCGGATGGGGCATGTATCAGGCCCGCTACCGCTTTGGGAAACGCAACGACGGCACACACAACCCGGCGATGATTCAACGGCTGGAGCAGGGAGCCGCCGAGACCGGCATCCCCGGCCTCCTCTCGCGGATGCCGCGGGCGCCGGGACAAGGCGGCTTCACGCATTCGTTGATTGGCAACCTGGCCAGTCTCCGAGCTTCTCTGACCTACGCCACCGGCGCGCACAACATGAAGTTCGGATATCAGGGTGGGTTCGGCAACCCGTCTCAGACGTATCAGAGCTACACGCAGGTCGTGCAGGTCCGAACGCTGAACGGGGTTCCGAATCAGTTGACACAGACGATCATGGGCGGCCCTGATACGAAGTACGTCCGCAATCTCCTCCCGGAGAATTTCTACGCACAGGATCAGTGGACGCACAACCGGCTGACGCTGCAGGGCGGCGTGCGGCTCGACACGTTGACCTCGAGCTATCCGGATCAGCGGATCGGCGGTCCTGGCTGGCCGTACGCTCCGGTGGAGATCTTCTTCCCGAGCCGCTCGACTCCCGGGTACAAGTGGAAGGACCTCACGCCGCGAGTGGGCGTCGCCTACGATCTGTTCGGGAACGGAAAGACCGCGGTCAAGTTCAACATCGGCAGGTATGTGGAAGCCATCACGGCGTCCAACAACGATTTGGACATGAACCCGATTACGCGCCTGGTCGTGAACTCGACGCGCAATTGGACCGACGCCAACCGGGACTTCGTGCCCGACTGCAATCTCAATGACCCCGCGGCCAACGGCGAGTGCGCGGCACTCGACAACCAGAACCTCGGGAGACCGGTGTTCACGCGCAATTTCGATCCCGACTACGTCGGTGGCTGGGGTACGCGGCCGTACAACTGGTCGATGGGTTTCGGCGTCCAGCACGAAGTCCTGCCGCGCGTTTCGGCAAGCGTGACTTTCAATCGCAACTGGTGGGGGAACTGGTACGTCGTCGACAACCGCGCGACGAACCCCGAGGACTACACCGCCTACAGCATTCAAGCGCCGCTCGATCCGCGGCTGCCCAACGGCGGCGGCTATACGATCAACGGCCTCTATAACCTGGTGCCGGCCAAGGTCGGACGGGTTGACGAGCTCGCACAGTCGTACAAGAACTTCGCTGACCAGAAGGAGAACTGGCAGGGCATCGACGTCTCTGTCGTCGCACGGCTGCAGCGCGGGCTCACGGTCCAGGGCGGCACGAGCACCGGGCGCAGACTGGCCGACGGGTGCGCGGTGAGAGCGAAGCTACCGGAGTTGGGTTCCGGGCCGACCGGGTTGACCAACAGCTCCGTGACGGCGAACGTCAACGCGCTGGGAGGCGGTCCGTTCGCGCTGTCGGTGAATAACCCGTATTGCCGCATCGTCGAACCTTACAGGACGGACTTCCGGGGGCTGGCGTCCTACATCGTTCCGAAGGTCGATGTCCAGTTGGCCGCGACGTGGGCGAGCATCCCAGGGGACTCGTTGCGAGCTGACTACACGCTGACTCCTGCCGATCAGGCGGCGGTCGCCGCGCAGATCGGTCGTCCCCTGACTGGCGCCTTCAATACCGTGAACCTGATCGCGCCGGCGACGATGTGGGGCGCGAGGCAGAACAACATCGATATGCGCATCGCGAAGATTCTCCGCTACCGAACGACTCGAGCGCAGGTGGGCGTGGACGTCTTCAACCTGCTCAATGCCGACACGGTTACCAACTACAACTTCGGATTCGTCCCGCGCACAGCCGCCAATCCCAACGGTGCATGGCTGATTCCAACAGCGATCATTCCGGCTCGCTATGCCAGGATCGCCTTGCAGGTCGACTTCTGATCGGCCAACGCCTGCTCCGGAATCGATGGGAGGGCCGCCTGAGGGCGCCCTCCCGTTGGTAGCCCCGCTCCGACGATGGCCGCCTTTGCCGCGGATACGTGTGATAGCGGCAGTTGACCTGTAGTGTGGAGGACGTATTGAGCGTGGATCCGTTCTTCGCTGCAGCCTTCCGCGAAGCGGAGGCCGGCCGTGACGAAGGTGGCATTCCGATCGGATCCGTGCTCGTGATCGACGACCGGATTGTCGGCCGCGGGCACAACCGGCGCGTGCAGAAGGGGAGCGCCGTTCTCCACGCGGAGATCGACTGCCTCGACAATGCCGGGCGCCTCACGGCGAGCGATTACGCGCGCGCCACGCTCTATTCGACGCTGTCGCCGTGCGACATGTGCAGCGGCGCGATCCTCCTCTACCGGATCCCGCGCGTCGTCATCGGCGAGAACCGCACGTTCCAGGGACCTGAAGAGTACGTGCGCTCACGCGGCGTGTCGATGACGGTGCTGGACGACGCCACCTGCATCCGGCTCATGGAAGAATTCATTCGCGAGCACCCGAAACTCTGGAACGAAGATATCGGGATCTGAACAGATCGATATGAGCTGGTGAACACGATGGATAACGACACGAAACAGCTGCCGTGCGGGTGTACGGTGCAGACGACGCGCGACTTCCTCGGACGGGTCGTGGGCACTATCACCGAACGGGCCGCTGCGTGTCCGCGCGACGAGCACACGCCGGGGCGGGTCGTGATCATGCCGGGTCGCGAGCATGCGCGTCCGCAGGACCGTTGATCCACACGCCCCGGGTATCGCGTCCCTTGACGCGTCTACGAGGTTGGAATGCCGGATTCAAAACTATCGCCGGTGACGCTGGGCCTTGCCGCAGTAGCGCTTGTCTCGACGACGGTTGCGGTCACGCTGTGGATGACGCGGACACCGTCTGATGCGCGATCACGAACGAGTGGACGCGTCGACACCGGCGCTGCGGCGATCGACCCGACATCCGGTTCGCGCATTCAGACCCTGGGCGAACGGGAGGCGGACCGTCCGAAAGCAACGACGGCCGACCGGAGTCAGTCGACGGAGGTCGTCATCAACGGGCGCGCGTTGACGGGCGACCAGGTGCAGGAGCTCGTCGCCATCTACCACGCCGCGCCGCCGAAGGGAAAGTTCTGGTACGACGCGAAGAGCGGCCTTTACGGCGTGGAGGGCCGCGAAGCCGCCGGCTACATCCGTCCCGGCCACGACTTCGGACCATTGTCGCCGCGAGCCTCCAATGGCGACACCGGTGTGTTTATCAATGGCCGCGAGATCAACCAGGAGGAGCTCGCGTTCCTGCAGATCCTGTTCAACGGCGAGGTGCAACGCGGCAGAGCGTGGCTCGACGGGACGACGTGGAACGTTGGTGTGGAAGGCAACCCGATCCCGATCGCCAATCTGGCCGTGGCCCTTCAGGCGGCACAGAGGCAGGCGCGGTCAGGCGGGTCGCAGTGGGGATGGCGCGACGGCAGCGGCGCGGTTGCCGCCAGCGACGGCAACTGCACCATGATGTCGGTCCCGGGTGCACCCACCTACGGGACCAGCGGCTGTTGACGCGACGGCAGCGGCGTCTCGACGGCATCGGGGACCGCCGGGCTTCAAGCATCTGCAGTGTCTTACTTCTTCGGGTGTACGACGGGATGAGATGCAGCAAACCTCGCGCTGCCCAGACCGATATTCGCAAACCACGGAGTTAGGGCCGACACGGAGAACACGGAGAAAAACAATCGTGGTCTCGACACGGCCGAGCTCTGGGACTAAAACGCGGCTGGTTCTTCGGTTGGTGTTGTGCGGAGCGGTGGACGCGCGGCGGAAATGGACACAAAAGCGACCAGCGCCAACGCGGCCGCACCGTAGAAGGCGTATGAGTAAGCACCAGTCATCTGGAACACTCGCGCCGCGAGGAATGGACCGAGGATGCCGGCAACACCCCACGCCGTGAAGAGCGCACCGTAGTTCATGCCCAGATTGCGCGTGCCGTAGAAATCAGCCGTCGTCGAGGCGAATACCGACAGCTGTGTTCCATAGCACCAGTACCCAGCCGCCACCAGTGCATAGAGCACAATAACCTGACGCACACCGAAGCCGAGCGCCAACGTCACGAGAAGTGATCCCACGATCATCACCTTGAGCGTGGTGAGGCGTCCGAGCGAATCGGACAACGCGCCAGACAGAATGCGGCCACTGCCGTTGCCGATGGCGGCAATCGTGATGGCGAAGGCCGCCTCCGCTGCCGTGAGTCCGACCGACCGCATGAAGGGAACGAGCTGGCTGATCATCAGCTGCCCGGCCGTCGTCCCCAGACAGTACGCAATCCAGAGTGCGACGAACGTTGGTGTTCGAATCATGTCGCGAGTACGTATGTTGGTGCTTGCCTGTGTGCCGCTGCGCGCCACGCCGGTCGAGGGAACCGGCGCCCTGAAGTCCGCCGGAGGATTCTCGAGTAGCGCCGTACCGACCAGTCCCATCAGGAAAAATGTGGCACCAAGCAGTTGGAACGTGACGCGCCAGCCATAACTGGCGATCAGCGCCGTCGCCAGCGGGCCGATGATGGCGGAGCCCGCCCCGTATCCGCCGACCATCAACCCGACAGCGAGACCGCGTCGATCGGGAAACCACTTCGAGGCCACCGGCGTCGGCGCCGAGTAGCCGAATCCGTTGCCGACGCCGACGACGACGCCGAAGACGATGTACAGAAAGGTGAGCGATCGGGTGAGGCTCGAGAGGGCGAATCCGCCGCCCACGAGCAACGCGCCCAGAAAGGCGCACAGCCGCGGACCCTTGGTATCCTGCAGCTTGCCGGCGGCGATGAACGTCGCCGCAAAGCACACGATCGCGATGGTATAGACCCAGGAGGTCTGGGCGCGGTTCCACCCGAATTCCTTTTCGAGCGGCAGGACGAACACGCTCCACGCATACAACGAGCCGAGCGCCAGGTTCAGGGAGATTCCGCCCACGATTGGAAACCATCGACGCATGTTGTCCTCCGGACGACCCGAACCGGCGGATTGTCGGTAGGCCTCGCGGCGTTGTCAAGGCGCGAAACGGCTGGCGCGAAACGGCTGCCGTCAGAAAACGTCGTGCTACGATCCGCCGCCGCGGGTGCAGGCGCGCCAACCAGGTCTCAACCACGAAGGAGTTCGAGAGTGCGTCGATTTCTGCCTGTCGTCGCTGTGGTGTTGGCGGGAGTTGCGGTTGCACCGATGGTGACCGGGCAGCGCCTTGCCGAGGACATGGGGGCCCGCATTCGCAGCGAGGCATTCCAACGGTCGCGGGCGCTGGCGCTCTACCGGATGCTCAGCGACGACATCGGCGCGCGGCTGACCGGATCGCCGGCGCACCTGCAGGCGGCAAACTGGGCGCGCGACCTCTTCGCCGAATGGGGCCTGGCGAACCCGCATCTCGAGGCCTACGAATTCGGCCGCGGCTGGCAGGTCGAACGCCTGTCGGTCGAGATGATCGAACCGCGCTACATGCCCCTGATCGCTTACGCGGAAGCCTGGTCACCGTCGATGACCGGCGCGGTGAGCGGCCGCGCCGTCTACATCGGCGACAAGAGCGCCGCACAGATCCAGGCGATGGCCGGGCAGCTGCGCGGTGCGATCGTGCTCACGCATCTTCCGCAGACCGAATGGGTGGATCACGATCGGCCGCAACCTGGCCTCGACGAGCGTCCGGTGTCGACGGGCAATCCGACGTTACCGCAGGCACGCAGCACGACAGCGGCGAACGAGATGCTGCCGCTGCTTCGGAGCGCAGGCGCGGCGGTGGCGTTGAGGCCGAGCGCGTACCGCGACGGCACCGTTGGCGTCACCGGCAATCGCACCATCGCGCCCGACGCCGTGCCGACGATCGTGGTGGCGGGCGAGCAGTACAACGTGCTCGCCCGCCTCGCCGCTGCCGGAAAACCGGTGTCACTGCGCGTTGATCTGCGGACACGGTCGTTCGACACCGATCGAAACAGTTACAACGTGATCGCCGAAATCGCCGGACGGGACCCGCTGCTGCGTGACCAGGTCGTGCTCGTCGGCGCGCATCTCGACTCGTGGCACACGGCCACGGGCGCGACCGACAATGCGGACGGCGTCGTCGCCGTGATGGAAGCGATGCGCATCCTGAGCGCGCTCGGCGCCCAACCGCGGCGGACGATCCGGGCGGCGCTCTGGAGCGGTGAGGAGCAGGGTCTGCTCGGGGCACGCGCATATCTGATGCAGCACCTGGCTACTCAGGCGGACAAAGATCGCCTCACTGTCTACCTCAATGACGATCCGGGAAGCGGCCGGACGCTCGGCTTCTATATGGAAGGCAATCGGGCAGCGAAGGCGATCTTCGATCGCTGGCTCGAGCCGCTGAAGGATCTCGGTGCGACGCGGAACATCATCGAGGGGATCGGCGCGACCGATCACGTGCCATTCAACGAAGCCGGCTTGCCGGGATTCAACGCGATCAAGGACTTCGACGCCTATGACGAGCGCACCCGGCACACCAACGCGGATTACCCCGAGCGCGTCAGCGAGGACGAGTTGAAACAGTCGGCCACTGTCATGGCGACCTTCGCCTGGCAGGCGGCGACCGCGGACGAAAAGATCCGGCGCATGCCGGCAGCGCCGACCGGGTCCAATCGTTGACCCGATCCCGCGCACGAAATTGACGTGTACCATGCGGCGCGACACCGTGGCCTGTCCTGACCGGAGTTCACGATGACGACTCGCAGTTTTCGGGCGCCGACGATCCTCGCGCTGGCGATCGGTTCCCTGGCGATCGCGGCGTGCGGTGACACCCGCGACAAGACGACGGTGTTCGCGCCTGGTGTCGAATCGCCGCCGCCGCAGGATGTCGGTGCGCACAAGAGGGAGATGGCGGCGCTCGGTCTCAAATACCAGACCGCAGCGGAGTTGTATCAGGCGCTTCGCGACCAGGCGAAAGGCGGACAGCGCCTCGCGTGGTCCAATCTCCCCGATTGGCGCGGCACGTATACGCGGACCTTGGCTCCCGGGTTCGCCTTCGATCCGGATCAGCCGCCGGCCGGGTTGCCGACCGCGAAGCTCACCCCGGAATATCAGGCGAAGATGCTCAAGCGCATCGCCGACGCCAAGCGGGGCATCGAATGGGATCCGATCTCGACCTGCGCTCCCCCCGGCCATCCGCGCTGGCTGACCGAGCCGTTTCTGCGCGAGTTCGTCGTCACGCCGGATCAGACGTGGTTGATCAACGAGATGGTCAACGACATTCGGCGCATCTACACCGACGGGCGCGATCACGTGCCGGCCGCCGATCGGTATCCGCTCTACAACGGCGATTCAATCGGCTTCTGGGACGGTCAGAAGCTGGTCATTCACACGAATCAGCTGCGCGCGGGCATCTATCAGCGATCGCAGCCTGACTACACGGATCGTGTCGAGACCGTGGAGATCTGGCAGAAAGTGGACGACAAGACGATTGCCGCCGACGTGTGGGTCTACGATCCGCCGGCGCTGGTCGAGCCATGGTACGTGCGGCAGACGTATCAGAAGCTGAGCGATCCGGACCGGAGCCTGCGCATTCGCTATTGGGATTGCGCCGAGAATCAGAACAACAGCGTCTATCAGACGAGCAACGGCTCGACCCAGTTCAAGGACTTCACGTTCGGCAAAGACGGGCAGAAAGGCAAGCCATGACGACCTCGATGATGCGGGCGGCGCTCGCACTCGCATTGCTTGCGTCGGGCTCACCACTCCTGGCGCATCATTCCGCGGCCATGTTCGACGACAAGAAGACCGTCGAGTTCGAGGGCGTGATCAAGGAGTTCCAGCTCACGAACCCACACTCATGGTTGCTCGTGGACGTTACCAACAAGGACGGCTCGGTGACCACGTGGGGATTCGAAGCCGAGGGACCGAGCACTCTGATACGCGCCGGGATTCGTCCCAGCGAATTGCCCGTCGGCACGAAGCTGCGCATCTCCGGTCACCCGATGAAAGACGGCCGCCCCGCGGCGACGTGGATTCAGGCGACGCGCTTGTCCGACGGCAAGAAGTTCGATCCGAGCGCCGGCTTCGCGGTGCGCTGACGAGATGTGACCAGGTTGAGCCGGCAGGCATTTGTGCCGATTCTCAACCTATGCTCGTACGCACACCCGGGATCCGTACGCTCGGCGTTGCCGCCATCACGACCATCATGGCGTCGGCTCCCGCGCATGCGCAGTCGCCGCCGTCGGCCGCCACTGCTTCTCACGCCGCCTCGCTGACCGGGACGGTGTTGTACGCCGATTCGACGCTCGGCGTCTTCGTCGAGACCGATCGCGGCGTGGTCGAAGTCGCGGCCGATGCCGCCAGTCGGCTCGTTGCCGGCGACCGCGTGCAGCTCACGGCCGGCGCGCGCAACACCGACGAGGTGCCACGCTACGAGTCAGCGCAAGTGGCGAAGCTCGGCGCGCGATCGCTGCCTGCGCTTCGCAGAACCGCGCCATCGACGATTGGTGAGCAGCCGGGTGACTGGGTCGAGACGGAGGCGATCGTTCGCAGCGTCGTGCCGCGTCAGGGCTATCAGGAGCTCGATCTGGCGAACGGGAACGTCGGCTTTCCGTTGACGGCTTTCGTGCGAACCGCGCTGCAACCGCGAGAAATCCTCGACGCGCGAGTGCGGCTGCGCGGTGTCCGCCAAGTGCTGCGCACGCCGCAAGGAACGATTCGCCTCGTCCGCCTGGTGGCCACGGGCCTGGAGGCGCACGACATTCTCGAGCCGCCGGCGCCGCTGTTCGCGCGGCCGGTGATGACCGCGGCAGACATCCGCACGCTGTCGCTGCAAGGCGTGACCGACCGCCGGCTGCGCATGCGCGGCGTGGTTACGCTGAAGACCAAGGCGATTACCGGCGCCGGCATGGTCATCCAGGTGCAGGACGAGACCGCCGGTCTGATCATCGCGCTCGCCGACGATGACACCAGCGGCATTGGCGTCGGCGATCGCGTCGACGCCACCGCCTACCCCGGACTGTTCTTTGGCGTTCCCACGATGATCGGAGGGCTGGTCCGTCGTGAGAGTGGCGGGCGGGTGCCGCCACCGCTCGAGACCACGGTTGCCGAGCTCGCGGCCGGCAAGCATCCTGGAAAGCTCGTGCGCCTGCGCGGAACGTTCAGCGAGTACGCACGTGGGGAAGGTTTCACGCTCATCAACTTCAACAGCGGCTCGCGGGTCATCACCGGTTACCTCTTCGACTGGCCCGCGCACGGATCGCTGCCGGCGCTGCAGCGAGGCTCAATCGTCGACATCACTGGTGCGCCGTCGGTGATTTATGGTCCGGACGGCAAGAGCCAGACAATCATTCTGACCCTGCCCGATATCACGGGGCTGGCGCTGGTCGAGGCGCCCGCGTTCTGGACGCCAGTACGGATCGGCATCGCGTCGGCAGTCGCGCTCGCGCTCCTCGGCGCGGTTGTCGTGTGGGTCCGGGTGCTCAAGGCGCGCGTGCGTGCGGCGACGGCCGCGCTCGAGGCGCAGTTCGCGAAGACGGCCGCGGTGCAGCAGCGATGGATCGATCTGGTGGACACGGCGAGCGACGTGATCCTGACGTGGGACCTCGAGGGGCGGATTCTTTCAGTCAACCGCACGGGTCAGACGCTGATCGGTCGTGACGCCGATGCGCTGTTGAAGCTGAGGATCGGCGACATCGTGGCGCGCCCCCCCGCCAGCGACGCCGCCGCACTCAGGCCGGCCAGCGGCGAAAGTCAGACCGTCGTCATCGACGTGCGCAACGCGCACGGCACAGCGGTGCCGCTCGAAGTCAGCGTGCAGCCGATGTTCGAAAGCGGCGTGCACGTGGGATATCAGGCGATCGGGCGCAACATCGCCGCGCACCGGGACACCGAGCGCGCGCTGCGTGCCGCGCGCGACGCGGCGGAGGAAGCCAATCGCGCCAAGAGCGAGTTCCTCGCCAATATGAGCCACGAGATCCGAACGCCGATGAACGGCATCATCGGCATGGTGGAGTTGGCGCTGATCACCGATCTCACGGCGCTGCAGCGTGAGTACCTCGAGACGATCAAGATCTCGGCCGAATCGCTGCTCGGCCTGCTCAACGGGATCCTCGACTTCTCGAAGATCGAATCGCGACGCCTCGAGCTCGAGTCGGTGCCGTTCGCGCTGCGGGACCTGATCGCCGAAACGCTCAAGCCGCTCGCGTTCAAGGCCGACGAGAAGCAGCTCGAGTTGCTGTGTGACATCGGTCCCGAAGTGCCAGACGGCCTCGTTGGCGACCCGCTGCGGCTGCGGCAGGTGCTCACCAATCTCATTAGCAACGCGATCAAGTTCACCGATCACGGGCATGTGCTCGTCACTGTCCGGGAGGATCGCCGTGCCGAGGGGGCCACGCGGCTGCAGTTCGATGTGCTCGATACCGGCGTCGGCATCGCGGCCGACAAGCACGCCACCGTGTTCGAGCCGTTCCACCAGGCGGACGGGTCGACCACGCGTCGCTACGGTGGGACCGGCCTGGGTCTGGCGATCTCGGCCACGCTGGTTCGTCTGATGGGTGGACGGATCTGGCTGGAAAGCGAGCCAGGCCGCGGCGCGACGTTCCATTTCACCGCCAGCTTCGACACGACAACGGTCGCCGGCACCGCCGGCGTCGAGCCGCAGCTCGTCAACCTTCCCGTGCTCGTCGTCGATGACAACGCGATCAATCGGCGCATCTTCGCCGAGCAACTCGGGCGCTGGGGTATGAAGGTGTCGCTGGCCGACGGTGCCGACGCGGCGATCAACAGGCTGGAGGACGCCGCCAAAAAGGGAGCGCCGTACCTGCTGGTGCTGCTCGACGCGAACATGCCCGAGCGCGACGGCTTCGCGGTGGCGGCGCACATCCGCGCCCATCCGCACCTGGCGGGCGCGACGATCATGATGCTGACCTCGTCCGGCACGTACGGCGACGCAGAACGGTGCCGGGCATTGAACATCTCCGCCTATCTGACCAAGCCGGTGGCGCCGAAGCATCTGCTCGACGCGATCTGCGCCGTGATTGGTCCACGCACGACGACCACGCCGGCGACGTCTTCTTCGCCACTCTCACTGCCGCCCGCCGTCGTGCGCCGCAAGGTGCTGCTCGCGGAAGACAACGTCGTCAACCAGCGCGTGGCCATGGGCCTGCTCGCCAAGCGCGGGCACGATGTGACGCTGGCGGAAACCGGCCGTCAGGCGGTCGAGGCCATGAAGCGCGAGCCGTTTGACGTCGTGCTGATGGACGTGCAGATGCCCGACATGGACGGGTTCGAAGCGACCGCCGAAATCCGTCGCCGCGAGGCGGGAACGGACACGCATGTGCGCATCGTGGCGATGACGGCGCATGCGATGACCGGCGATCGCGAACGCTGCCTGTCGGCGGGCATGGATGGGTATCTCTCCAAGCCGGTGAATGCGGAGATGCTGTACGCGGTGGTCGAAGACGTGTCGGGCACCGTGGCCCCGGCCGTGCAGGCGTCCGTCGAACCGGTGCAGCTCGACGATCGCGCGTTGCGCGAGCGACTCGGCGGTGACGAAGCGCTGTTCAACGAAGTGATCCACGCATTCCTGGACGACTGCCCGGCACACCTGGCGGGCGTCCGGGTGGCGCTCACGCGTCGCGACACCGACGCGCTGCGCGCTGGCGCGCACGCGCTCAAGGTCGCGGCGGGCAATCTCTCGGCGCCGGCGCTTTTCGCAGCCGCGAGTGCGCTGGAGCGTGTTGCCGCGGAGAATCGCGTCGACGCGTTGGATGCCGCGTGGCGCCAGGTATCGGCCGAAGCCACCAATCTGATGGATATGCTTCGTCGGTCCGAATCGTCATATCCTGCGCGAAAAGCCTCGTAAAGCCGTCACAGCGGGTTCAGCGATTCCATCCATCCGATTTCAGCCGCGGTGATCGACGGCAGGCGGCGAAGGAACGTCACGAGCTGCCACGTCTGTCGATCGCCTGCTTCGGTGCGCGTGCCGGTGCCGAAGGCGGGCATGCCGGTAAAGCGCACGCCGTTCTCGATGATATAAAACAGCTCGCCGTCGGTGAGCTGCTGCGTTGCGTCGGCGCGCAGGTCCGGCGGCTTCGGAAACAACCCATGGCCGATCGCCGTCTTCTCGCCGCTGCCGTTGTTGGCGTGGCACATGGCGCAGTAGCGGGCAAAGTGCTGCAGCCCCTCATTGGCCGCATCCTTTGAATCGGCGAGCGGGTTGACCCGATCTTTGTCGCCCGCGGGCACGGCAACGCTGCGGATGGCGCGAGCCACGCGCGCCTCGAGCCGACCGGGCTCCGGCTGCGACTTCAGTCCAGTACTTCTGACGTACGCCAGCAAGAGGCCGACCATGACGATGCTGATGAGGAATGAGATTCCAACCAGCTTCAAAACGGTGCGCATCGGCTGCTCCCGGCGGTCATTCTTCCACAGCTGCAGGGCATCTACACCGATATTCATCTGATGTGTTGAGCAAACGACGGAGCTACGGCCGACACGCAGAACACGGAGAAACCAAAGGAATTTGCTCCGTGACCTTCTATGAGTCCGTGGTCTCGACACAGGCGAGCACAAGCCGGCTAAAGCCTGGTTTAATGTGATGACCATGTCGATTACCCGACCCGCGCTTGTCTTGCTCGTCGCCGCCATCCTGACTGGCTGCTCGTCGTCCTCATCGTCCGGGAATCCGAAGGTGCCGGCCGGAGCGAAGAGCTCCGGCGGCAAGCACGCCACGATTGATACCGACAAGGGCCCGATCGAGATTGAGTTCCTCGAAACGGATGCGCCCAAGGCCGTCGAGAACTTCCGCCTGCTCGCCGAGCACGGCTACTACGAGGGCGTGACGTTTCACCGGATCGTGAAGGGGTTCATGATTCAGGGTGGCGATCCGACCGGCACCGGCGCGGGCGGAGAGAGCGCATGGGGCGGCTCATTTCCGGATGAAATCAACCGCCAGTCGCCTCTCTATCAGGCCGGTTACCGGCGCGGCATCGTCGCCATGGCCAACGCAGGGCCGAACACCAACGGCAGCCAGTTCTTCGTCATGCACATGGATTACGATCTGCCGCCGGACTATGTGATCTTCGCGCGCGTGACGTCCGGCATGTCGACCGTGGACGCGATTGCCGAGGCGCCGACGACACGCGGCAACGACGGCGAGATGAGCAAGCCGGTGACGCCGGCGGTGATCAAGAAAGTCACCGTCGGTCCGTGACGCGCGATCAACGAAGTGGCGGACACCGAGGTTTGTCGATGGAGGACGCCGATGGTGGATCGAATCAGACGTAAGTTGCTGAAGACGGGGGCTGTGGCGACCGCCATCGGAGCGGCGCGAAGCGCATTCGCCCAGCCGAAACGGCAGGGCGCAGCCGCCTCGTTTTACCAACGCGGACCCGTACGCATCCGCTACGAAGAAACCGGTTCCGGCTTTCCGCTGCTGCTGATTGCCGGAGGAGGATTGAACTCGTCGATCTCCGGCTTGAAGAGTGGGTCGCCGTTCAATCCAATCGAGGAGTTCAAGAACGAGTACCGCTGCATCGCGGCCGACCTGCGCAACGCCAACACGGGTGAGTCGTCAGGACCGCTTGAGATCGACCGGCCGTGGGATGCCTACACGGATGACCACATTGGTCTGATGGATCACCTCCGCATCGACAAGTTCATGGTGTTGGGCTTCTGCATCGGCGGTCCTTTCATCTGGAACCTGCTGAAGCGGGCACCCAATCGCGTTGTCGCGGCGGTGCTGGCACAACCTAGCGGGTCGCGACCGGAAATGCGCGATCTGTTCTACGACAACAACCGAATGGGATGGGGACCCGAGCTGGTGAAGCGGCGGCCGGAGGTGACGATGGAGATGGTCGACAGGTTTCTGACCAGGATGTATCGCACCAATCCTGACTTCGTCTTCACGGTGACGCGCGATTTCGTGCGCAGCTGCCAGACGCCGGTTCTGATCCTGCCGGACGACATTCCGGCGCACCCCTACGCCGTTGCGATGGAATCGGCGATGCTCGCGCCCAAATCGCAGGTAAGCCTGTATCCGTGGAAAGAGCCGCCGGAACGGATTCCTCTCGCCGTGCGCCATATCCGTGCGTTTCTGAAGGCGAGTCGGCCCGTTTCGACGTAAACCCGAGTTCAGGTGGCTCCGGTAACCACGGAGGCAAACGGACACGGAGCACACGGCGAAGATCTTTTGATCCGTGGTCTCCGAGTTGTTCGTTCGCTCCGTGGTTTACCAAGCCGGTCTTGAAACCAACGCTGGGAATCGTCTCGAGAAAAGCGTAGAGTCTACGCGCATGAGGACAGAGGAGGGTTCGTGCAGACAGTCTTCATAGCCACCGCACTGGTGCTGGCCGGGCTACTCGCGCAGCAGCCGGTGTCCCCCGCGCCATCGACACCAGCACTCGATTACACATTCTTCAAGGCGCGCGTGCAGCCGATCTTTCTGGCGAAGCGCCCGGGACACGCCCGCTGCGTTGCCTGTCACGGACAGGGCACGCCACTGCGCCTGCAGGCGCTCACGCCTGGCAGTACCGCATGGACCGAGGAGCAGTCGCGGAAGAATTTCGAGGCGGTCCAGCGCGTGGCACGCAACGGGATGCAGAGCCGGCTGCTCGTGCATCCGCTCGAGGAGAGCGCCGGCGGCGATTTTTATCACAGCGGCGGAAAGCACTTCACCTCGCAGAGCGATCCGGAGTGGATGACGCTCAAGGCCTGGGTGATGGGGCAGACCGGCGCCGGGTCCCAGTAGATTGAGTTTGCGCGAGGAGTTGACGCGATGACGATGAACAACAGCCGACGGCTGGCGGTGGCGGCCGCGATTGCTCTGTGCACGGCGCCGCTGCTGGCGCAGCACGACGGACACACGCAGCAGAAAGTGCGGATCCTCCAGACAAACAGCGCTGGCGACAACGTGCACATCATCGATCCCGCCACGAACAAGGTCGTCGGCGTGATCGATGGCATCGAGGTGAATCACGGCATCGGCGCCGCGCCCGATGGCAGCCGGATCTACGTGAGCAACGAAGCGGAGAGCACGCTCGACGCCGTGGATGCGAAGACGCTGAAGGTGATCAAGCGCGTGCCGCTGAGTGGTCACCCGAACAACATGGCGGTCGGCAAGGATGGGCGACGCGTGTATGTCGGGATCATTCAGGAACCGGGCGGCGTCGACGTAATCGACACCGCCACCCTGACACGCGTCAAGAACATCCCGACCAAGGGAACGATTCACAATCCTTACGTCACACCCGACGGCAAATACGTCGTCGCCGGATCGATTGCGGGAAAGTCGATCAATGTGATCGACGCCACGACCGAGGAGCCGGCGTGGACGCTCGACATGGATCTCGGCGTGCGTCCGATGACGTTCAGCTGGAACGGGGATGGCTCGACGAAGTGGATCTTCGTGCAGTTGAGCGGGCTGAACGGATTCGCGGTGGTCGACTTCGCCACACGCAAGGAGATCAAGCGCGTGAACAATCCGGACCTGCCGCCGGGCAAGGCGACGGTGCCGGAGGGATCGGATCCGTCGCACGGGATGGCGGTCACTTCCGACGGCAAGACGCTGGTCGTCTGCAGCCGGTTGAACAACTATCTCTATTCGTATTCGCTGCCGGATCTGAAAGTGATCGGAGCCGCCGAGCTCACCGGCAAGGGTGCCGGCTGGGTGACGCTCACGCCGGATGGCAAGACGGCGTATGTCGCCAATCCGGTGACCAATGACGTCTCCGTGGTCGATGTGAAGACGATGAAGGAAGTCACGAAGATCCGGGTGGGGTACGTGCCGAAGCGAAACGCGACGGCGATCTTGCAATAAGGAGAACACCTTCAAACCACGAAGGCCATAGATTCTTCGTGGCCTTCGTGGTTTGTCGCGAAGCGACCTTCGTGGTTTCGACTCCACTCGGCCGGTCGGGGAGTCGTGGTTCGAGCTGGAGGAGCCCATGAACTCCATTGGTCTGTCCAGAGCGGCCGTGCTCGTCGCGCTCGCGTTGCTCGTCTCGCCGCCCGCGGGCGCCCAGTGGTTCGGCTTTCGCGCTCCCGGAACGCCGCGGCTGCCCGACGGCAAGCCCGATCTGTCGGCACCTGCACCACGGACAGCGGACGGCAAACCCGATCTGTCGGGAGTGTGGCGAGGTGCCGGCCCGATCTATCGATTCAACATCGCTCAGGATCTCGAGCCCAAGGACATTCAGCCGTGGGCGGAGGCACTCTTCCTGCAGCGCGTCAAGGAGTCGCGGCGCGACAGCCCGCTGGCGCACTGTTTCCCGGTGAGCGTTCCGTTCCATAACTTCTTCAGCCTGACGCACATCGTGCAGACGCCGTCGGTGCTCGTGATGCTGTACGAGTCGCCCAACAGTCCGCATCGAACCGTGTTCACCGATGGGCGCGACCTGCCGAAGGATCCGAATCCGACATGGCTGGGATATTCAGTCGGCAAGTGGGAAGGTGACACGCTGGTGGTGACCACGGCGGGATTCAACGATCGCGGCTGGCTCGACAGCGCCGGGCATCCGCAGACGGAATCGCTCCGGGTCACGGAGCGGCTTCATCGGCGCGATTTCGGCCACCTGGACTTCGAGATGACGATCGACGATCCAAAGGTGTTCACGCGGCCATTCACCTTCAAGACGGAGCGGCTGCTGGCAGCCGATACCGATCTGCTGGAGGACGTCTGCGAAAACGAGCGCGACGTTCGGCGCTTTTCCACCGACACGTTCATCACCGTGAGTCCGGCGGTGCTTGCCACTTACGCCGGTGTGTACGAGGTGGCACCGGGTCGCGAGGTGGTGATCACGGTCGCCAACGACATGCTGTTCATCAAGGGACTGAACGAGCCGAAGCTTCCGCTGCTGGCGCAGACGGAAACGCAGTTCATGTCGACGGCCACGCCGAACGGCTTCGAGTTCATCAAGGATGCGCGCGGTGTGGTCACGCACATGATGGTGCGCGGCGACGCTGGCGACGTGAAGGCCGTCCGCAAGGCTGGGCCGAATCCGGCGGGGCGACGATAAGCCGAGGCGACACGATGAGGTTCACTGCGAAGCGAATGACGGTCTGCACCGTCACCACCGGCACGGTGTGGTTGCTGGCGATGGCGCTCGTCAGCGGGCAGGCGGGGCAGACGTCGCGCCCGCAGATGGCGGAAGAAGTATTCAAGAACGTCCAGATTCTCAAGGGCATCCCTGTCGATGAATTCATGGACACGATGGGGATGTTCGCCGCGGCGCTGAGCCTGAACTGCGTGGACTGCCACACACCCGAAAGCGTGGGCAGCTGGGACAAGTTCGCCGAAGAGACCTCGCTGAAGCGGACGGCGCGCCGCATGATGCTGATGGTGAACACGCTCAACAAGGACAACTTCGGCGGACGGAAGGTAGTGACCTGCTACACGTGCCACCGCGGTGACACGCGCCCGAAAGTCGTTCCCAATCTTGCTGCCCAGTACGCCGAGCACGTCGAGGATCCGAACGAAGTCGTCATCAATCCTGTTCCTGGCGGACCAACCGTCGAGCAGGTGTTCGACCGATTCGTTCAGGCACTCGGTGGTGCGCAGCGCCTTGCCGGCGTCACCAGCTTTACGGCGAAGGGGACGTTCATCGGGTTCGAGACCGAACAGTCGCAGGTGCCGGTGGAGATTCTGGCCAAGGCACCAGCGCAGCGCGCGACGATCGTGCACACGCGCCTCGGCGACAGCGTCAGGGTCTACGATGGCGGCGCCGGCTGGATCGCGTCGCCGGATAGACCAGTGGGCCTGCTGCCGCTGACGGGAGGCAACCTGGAAGGCGCCAGGGTCGATGCAATGCTCTCGTTTCCGGCTCAGATCCGTCAGGCATTCAAGCAGTGGCGCATCACGGCAACCGCCATCGACGATCGCGAGGTCCGGGTTGTCCAGGGAAGTAACCCCGGTCAGGCGCCAGTCAACTTCTACTTCGACGAAGGTGGCCTGCTGGTGCGCGTGCTGCGTTTTTCCGACACCGCCGTCGGGCGCGTACCGATCCAGACTGACTTCAGCGATTATCGCGACGTGATGGGAATCAAGATGCCGTTCAAGTGGACGACCACCTGGACCAATGGTCAGGCAACGACGGAGCTCAGCGAGGTTCGCCTCAACGTGCCCATTGACGCAGCGAGGCTGACCAGACCGGCCCCGGCGCCGCGCCCGCAGTAGTCGACACGACGGAGGTCGATAACACGGGGGCCACGGAGCAACTCCGTGGTGTGTTCTATTTCTCTGGCGCAGCGCCCGGAACGGCGCCGCTGAGGCTCAGAAACAATCTCGTTCCATCCGCCAAGATGAAATTCCGACCGACCGCCTTATTGCTCGCTTCCTTCGCCTGATAGCCCTCGATCGTCAGCTCCGTTCCCACCTTCACCGTGTACTTGGTGACGCCAAGGCGGATCAACGTATTCGGGCTGCCACCCTCGATCATCCATTCGGTGACAGTTCCGTCGGGGTTCTTCACATCGATGTGGAACCAGGAGTGCGGGTTGATCATTTCCCACTTGGTGAGCGTGCCTTTCAATGTGATCGGTTTGGCCACATCGAATTCCGACGAGAACGCGTGATGAGCCCACAGCGGTGCTGCGGCCAGCACGAGGAGCACGGAAGTAATCGCCACACCTGACTTCAATCGCATCGAAGTCTCTCCTTGACCGCGGGCCTGCCGCCTTCGCCACGGCTACGGCGGCCCGCCGAAGCTCTAGCGGAGGCTGGGACAAGCTCCGCGCTACACGTCATTTGTCGCCGGCCGGCTTGGCGGCTTCTCCGCCCTTCTTCGCTGCTTCCTCCGCGGCTCTCTTTTCGGCGAGGCGAGCGCCGGCCAGTGTATTGGCGATGCCGTAGTTGCCTTCATGACACGCGTGCTCGAAGATCGGACCGTTGATCTTGACGAACGGCATTTCCGCCGTCCACGGTCTTTCCCAGGTCGACGGGTCCGTGACCGTGAATTGGTAACGGATCTCGTCGTCGCTCAGCCGCGTGAAGCGCTCGACGACCTTCATGTTCTGGCTGGCCCCGCGGAACGCCACCCGGTCGTCGAAGTTGGTCGTCTCCACCACCAGCGTGTCGCCCTCCCAATGCCCACGCGCATCGCCGAGCCACGAGCGCACGTTCGCGGGCGCATGCGGCCGTCCATCGGTCGGGATCACGCGCACCTCGTGGAGCATCTCGATCAGGATCATCACCACACCCGGACCCTGCACGATCTGGTACGCGGGGTTGTATCCCGGCGGCATCATCGGCGGCCCGGCGCCCATGTAGATGCATCGTGACCCGTAGACGATGTTCTGGACCTTGTCGTACTGCGCGCCCTGCGCGCGTCGTTCGGCGGCGCGGTCGGCGGCTCGCTTCTGACCCTCCGCCGTTACTGGCGGAAGCTTTCCATCAGGCGGATCGATGATCATCGAGGTGCGCAGGTTTTGCGTCAGCCTGGTCTGGCTGCGATCCAGTCCGAACTGCGTGAAATCGTAGTGCACGTCGGCGACGGTACCGGGCTCGGTCTGCTCCGCCTCACGAGCGGCGGCGGCCTTTTCAACTTCCTTCAGTTCCTCTTTCGTGTAGAACTCCTTGGTGACGCCCTTCGGCCGCTCCAGCGGTGTATAGCTGTTGTTGGTCCAGTAGCCTTGCAGGTCGGGCACGCCATCGGGAGTCTTTGGCACGGTCCACGATTTCGCCTTCTGACCCTGAGCCGTCAGCGCCGCCGCTGAAATCGCGATCGCGATCGCCGTGATCCCCACTGCAACAAAACGTGGCCTCATGTCAGATCTCCTGCTGCAAACCGTTTCGGGGGTCCGCTCTCGAGGCGGACCCGAAGGTCCGCCGTTACTTGAGCGGTACCTTGCGGAGATGCCCGTAAATGACGTCCTCGGCGAATTCGACGCACTTGAATTCCAGAATCTGCGCGTTCTTCTCGACACGGCGATAGAGCGGCATGCTGATCTTCCACGATTTCGTGAAGACGTTCGGATCTTCGATCGTGGCTTCGTAGTTCAGATGATCGGGCGACGCCGCCGTGATGCGCTCGACGACGTGCAGCGCCTCGCTGTGAAAATTTCCCGCCCGGTCGAACCAGCTCTGGTCGTTGAAGTCGGTGGTGTCGATGACCAGCGTCTCGCCTTCCCAATGCCCGTTGGACCATCCCATCCAGCTGTCGGCTGGCGCCGGCTGCTTGTTCATATAGATCGTGCGCAACGCACCCGCATACTCGAACGCCATCATCGTGTAATCGGTGCTCTGGATGATCTGGAACGGGTAGGGCATGTACATCGCGCGCGGAACACCCGGCAGGTAACATTTGACCTCTGGATCGAGGTGCATTCGATCCGCGAAATTGGCCTTCTTCTTCTGGAGCGCTTCAGGCTTATACGGAATCGCCCCTCCCTCGACCACGCCAAGGCTGGGAGGAACGGCGAATTCAGCGCCGAGCTGCCAGAACGGACCCGCCGCGGCGCCGTGGCCTTCCAGGTCCCAGTTCGCTTCGTTCAGCGCCTGCCAGATGCCATTGAGGTTGGGCTTCCCATCCTTGGTCCGAGGGGCTCGATAGGCCGGCGTTTGTGCGGGAGCCTGTGCATCCATGTAAACAGGCACGAGAAGACCGGCGGCCAGAATCATCACTCCCACAACACGCGCGCGCATGTGTTCAGCCTTCCTCCCCTGTCAACGTGGCGGGCGGTCCGTCCGCGGATGATCGACCCATCCAGACGGCATGTCAAGGGCACGGACCAAATGGACACGCAACAGAACGATGGAAGCGCAGGGCCCGTCAGCGCGGACCTCCGATGCGCGGCGATGTTCCGACCTGCTCGTACCAGAAACCGTCGTCGCGACGATCCAGTCGCAGCAGGTAGGCGCTGCGCGAGCCGTCTCGAGCGCGGCTGCCCCTGACGATCACGCGATCGCCGGGCTTCAGCGTGTCGGGCGTGACCCCCACGTCCACGAGCTCGTAACGATTGTCCATTTCGAGCTTCCATGTTTCGACGCGCGCGTTGCTCTCCACACGAACGCTCACGAATGCGTGCGGGTTGACGAGATGGAATTCGACGACCGTTCCTTCGAGTACGATTCGCTGGCCGCTGTCGTAGACCGCGGAAATCGAATGGTGCGCGCCAGCGTCGCCGGTCAAGCTGACGAAAACCGCCGCCAGCCACGCCCACCTTGGACGGTTCATGCCTGATTATCGCGCCACTGGGCGCGTCCCTGCGATGGTCCCGCTCGCATGCAGTGAATGGGATCGCCGGTATACTGGCTCATCCTCGAGGAGAAGTATTCCGTTGCAGGCAACATCATCACCTTCGACTGGTGTCCGCGTGTCCATGACGCTGGCCGCCGCGGTCTTGCTGCTGGCCGCCAGCATCGGCAGTGCACAACAACAGACTCCGGCGCCGGCGACAGGCCAGCGCGCCGGCGGGCCGGCGCCTCAAGGTCGCGGAGGTGGCGGCGGGCTCGGTGGATACCCGCTCGGCGACGGTCCCTGGGACGGCGCCAGCGGTCCTCTCCGCTATCGGGTGTCGGTGGTGACCAAGGGACTCGACCACCCATGGGGGATCGCGTTCCTGCCCAACGGCGACATGTTGGTGACCGAGCGTCCGGGACGATTGCGTGTCATTCGCAACGGCGTGCTCGATCCGACACCGATCGCCGGACTGCCTCCGATACACATCGAGCCGAGAGGGGTGGTACTCGGCGGTCTGCTCGACGTGTCGCTGCATCCAAAGTTTGCCGAGAACCGGCTCGTCTACTTCGTCTATTCCAAGAGCGGTCCGCAAGGACGCGAGGGTCCCTCCACAACCGCCGTCGCGCGTGGACGCTGGGATGGCGGGTCCACGCTGACCGACGTCAAGGATATTCTCGTCGCCGACGCGTGGCACGGCGGACCGGGTTCCGATCAGAGTGCCGGCCCCGCCAGCGGCAGTTACGGTGCGCGGCTCGCGTGGGACAGGGACGGCCTGCTGTACCTGTCGCTTGGAGATCGCAACTATCCGAAGATGGCGCAGGATCCCGCGTCGCACATCGGCAAGATCCTGCGTATCCGCGACGATGGAAGTGTGCCACCGGACAATCCGTTCGTCGGCAAAGCCGCATGGAAACCGGAGATTTACACGCTCGGTCATCGCAATCCGCTCGGCCTCTATTTCCATCCGGTCACCGGAGAGCTGTGGTCGTCGGAAGAGGGACCGCAAGGCGGAGACGAGATCAACATCATCAAGGCGGGGAAGAACTACGGCTGGCCGAAGGTATCGCTCGGACGCAATTACGATGGCACCGTCGTTGGCGACGGGTTTTCAGCTCCGGGAATCGAGGACCCGATCGTGTTCTGGGTCCCCGCGATCGCGATCTCGGGGCTGTCGATCTACAACGGGGACAGGTTCCCCGCGTGGAAGGGGCAGGCGTTCGTTGGCGCCATGCGCGCCGGCACCGGTCAGTTCGTCGCGCGCGTCGTTTTCAACAACAAGGGACTGCCCACCGGCCGCGATCATTCGCTGCTGGCCGACTTGAAGCAGCGCATTCGCGAAGTGAAGCCCGGTCCCGACGGACTGATCTATGTGCTGACGGACGAGACCGCAGGCGCCGTGCTCAGGATCGAACCGTTGCAGTAAATGGGGTCGGGGGTCATTTATAGGCCCCAGATTGCGGGCGACGCGAGCTCCACGCTGTTGCCGGCGGGATCGCGGATGTAGATCGAGCGGCCGCCGCCGGGCCAGTCGATTTCGGCTTCGATCGTGACGCCGGCGGTCGTCAGGCGTTCGAGCCACTTCGGCAGCGCGCTCTCGTCGACGCGAAACGCCACGTGGCCCGCGCCGTGCGCGCCGTGCGGCGGGACGACAATCGATCGCGGCGATCCGGCGCCCGGCTCGCTCGTCCGTCTCGGATCGAATATCAGGAACATCGCGGCGCCGCATCTGAAGAAGACGTGACGACCCGCCTCACGGCCGTACACCTCGAGGCCGATCACGTCCGCATAGAACCGTTCCGCAGCGTCGAGATCGGTCGCGTAGACACACGTCTCCAGCACGCCTGACACTCGCACGCGTCACATCCTACGCTGATCTGTTGCGCCGTGACCGGAAGACCCTGGTATGCTTCGCGCGCGACCGACTCAACGATCGAGGTAGCGCGGACCGTGTCGGGTCCGCGCAGGAGGACTCAGTGAAGACGTTCATGCGTGGCGTTCTCGCGGCGGCGGTTGTGCTCGTGCCAGTCTGCGCGTTTGCGCAGGCTTCGATTACCGGTCTCGTCAGAGACAGTTCGGCCGCGGTACTTCCCGGCGTCACCGTCGAGGCCTCCAGTCCTGCGCTGATCGAGAAGGTGCGTTCGGCGACCACCGACGCAAATGGTCAGTACCGCATCGAGGATCTGCGGCCTGGAACGTACGTCGTGACCTTCAAGCTGCCGGGGTTCACAACCGTCGAGCGGCCGGGCATCGAGCTCACCGGATCATTCGCGGCCAAGATCGACGCCGAGCTGCGAGTCGGCGCCCTGGCGGAAACGATCACGGTCGCCGGCGAATCACCGGTCATCGACGTCGTCAACGGGAGGAAGCAGTCGACGATTCCCAACGAAGCCATTTCCGCGATTCCGACCGCGCGTCTGTATCACAGCGTTGCCGCGCTCGTGCCGGGCATTTCGATGACGACGCAGGACGTGGGAGGAATTGCCGGCCCCACGACCGTTACCTTCAGCATGCGCGGTGGCCCCGGCAACGAAGGCCGGCTGACGGTGGACGGGCTGTCGCTTGGTGCATCGCTGAACGGCACCGGCGTGTCGTACACGGTCGCCGACGTCGGCAACGCCGCGGAGATCGTCTTCACGACCGCCGGTCAGCTCGGCGAGTCGGAGGTCGGCGGCCCCGCGATGAACCTCGTCCCGCGTCAGGGCGGGAACAAGTTCTCGGGCACGTTCTTCGTCAATGGTGCTCCAGGCGAGTTTCAGCAGAGCAACTCCGAGAAGGCGCTCGCCGCCGGCCTCACGGCTCCGCAGGACCTGTTGAAGATCTGGGACGTCAACGGCGCGCTGGGCGGACCGATTCGGAAAGATCGTCTGTGGTTCTTCGGCTCGGCCCGTCACCAGGGAAACAGGAAGACGTCGCCGAGCTTCTACAACGCCAACGAGAACGACGCGACCAAGTGGAACTACGTGAAGACGACCAGAAACGCGATCGACGACGGCACCTGGAAGAACGCGAACCTGCGGCTCACGCTGCAAGCCTCGGCACGCAACAAGTTCAACTTCTTCTGGGACGAGCAGCAGCTCTGCACCAACTGCCTCGGCAGCGTGAACAATCCGACCACCGCGCCGGAAGCGCACTACAACAATCACGCGCGGCCGCGCGTGCAGCAGGTGACCTGGTCATCGCCATGGAACAACAAGCTGCTGTTCGAGGCGGGCTGGGGCGCCAACATCATCGACAAGTACGGAACGCGACCCAATGTCTCCAACTACAGTCAGCTGATTCCCGTCGTCGAGCTCTGTCAGCAGGGTTGTGCGAACAACGGCGGCATTCCCGGGCTGGCCTATCGTTCGACGGCGGTCGCTCCGTTCATCGGGGCGTATGAAGCGGACAGCGACGTCTGGAACTGGCGCGGGTCGGCCGCCTACGTGACCGGTCCGAGCACCTTCAAAGTCGGCTATATCGGTACCGGCATCGAAAACCATTTCGCCAAGGTGCAGATGAACGATCAGTGGCTTGGCTACAACTTCAACAATGGCGTTCCGTTCCAGTTCACCGAGTACATCGGCCCGGCGATGCAGGACACGCACGTCAGGGTGCACGCGCTGTATGTGCAGGAGCAGTGGACGCTTTCGCGGCTCACACTCTCCGGTGCCGCTCGCTGGGACCACACCAAAGGTGTGTTTCCGCAGCAGACGATCGGGCCCAATCCGTACGTGCCGGTGCAGGTCATCGTGCCGAAGACCAATGGCACGCAGTACGACGACCTGACGCCGCGCGGATCGATCGTATACGACCTGTTCGGCAACGCGAAGACGGCGCTGAAATTCACGGTCGGGAAATATCTCGCTGCCGCCGACGGCAGTTCGATCACCGGCGGATTGACCAATCCGCTGAACAGCTTCGTGGCCAACAGCTCGGCGCGCACGTGGACCGACGCCAACGGCAACTTCGTTCCCGATTGCGACCTCCGCAACATGCAGGCGCAGGACCTGCGCGCCGCCGGCGGGGATTTCTGCGGACAGGGAAACCTCAACTTCGGCAACTTCATCACGCCGACGACGAGATACGCCCCGGAGATTCTGAGCGGCTGGCGCAAGCGGCCGTACGACTGGAACTTCGGGTGGCAGGTACAGCAGGAACTGCTGCCGCGCCTTTCCATCGATGTCGGGTACTTCCGTCGCATCTTCGGCAACTTCGCGGTCACCGACAACCTCGATCAGAACATCTTCGCGAGCGCCGAACTGCGGGCGCCGCAAGACCCACGCCTGCCGAATGGTGGCGGCCAGGTGATTGGCACCATCTACAACGTCGATCCATCCCAGTTCGGTCGAACGAATAATCTGGTCAACTTGTCGGACAAGGTCGGCGTGCACCAGATGCAGCACTGGAACGGCGTGGAGGTCAACTTGACGGCCCGCATTCGTCAGGGGCTGAGATTGCAGGGCGGCACGAGCACCGGCCGCACGTCGACCGACAGCTGCGAGGTCAGGGCGAAGTTCCCGGAAACCGCACTGTTGGACCCGTACTGCCACGTCGACAACCCGTTCCTGACGCAGGCGCGGGGCTTCGCCTCCTACGAGGTGCCGAAGATCGCCGTCGCGCTGAGCGCGACGTTCCAGAGCATCCCCGGATCCAATCTGCGGGCGAACTACGCGTTCAGCAACGCCGTGGTCGCGCCGCTGCTCGGGCGCAACCTGTCGGGCAACGCGCCGAACATCACGGTCAACCTGATCCCGACCGGCGCGCTGCAGGGCGACCGGACGAATCAGATCGATCTGCGCGCCGGCAAGATCGTCCGTGTTCACGGCTACCGCACGCAGTTCAGCGTGGATGCCTACAACGTGTTGAACGCGTCGCCCATACGCACGTTCAACCAGACGTTCATCATTCCCGACCCGGTGACGCTGACGTCGAAGTGGCTGGCGCCGCAGACGATCCTGCCGGCGCGCTTCTTCAAGCTGACGGCGCAGATCGACTGGTAGACGGGAATCGGAGTCTCTCGTGGTCGATGTGCTGAGGCAGCTGATTGCCGCCGGACGTGCTGCGATGGTCGGTTCGGTGCGGCAAAAAATCCGCAGCGGTATTCGCGACGGGGCCCGCGAACCGCCTGACGGCCATTCGAATCACCGAACCGGTCCGCAAGGCCTCTGCGCGCGATCCTCTGGCCAATCATTTACTCAGACATCAGCGCAAACGTCCACACCGAGCCGCCGGTGGGAACCTTCGCCGCGGCATATCGGCTCGCCAGTCCGCCGCCGAGTCCCGATGCGATGGTGATGTACTGCTTGCCGTTGTGTGTGTAAGTGATCGCGGTCGAATTGACGCTCGACCCGGTTTTGAACTGCCACAGCGTCTTGCCCGTCTCTTCATCGAGCGCGACGAACTCGCCGGAGAGCTTCCCGGTAAACACCAGGCCGCCGCCCGTCACCAGCATCCCCGCGGAGCTCGGGAAGTCGGTGAGCGGCACTTCCCATTTCTTTTCACCGGTGAGCGGATTGATAGCGACGAAGTGCCCGTAGGCCTCGCCCGGCTTGATGTCCGGCAGCCGGGCGATGGTGCCGGTGGAGCCTTCGCCGATCACCTGCGGTTTGCCTGACGGGGGTGCCAGCTTCTGGATGCGCGGCACATTCCACGTGCTCGCGTACACCAATCCGTTGTTCGGATTGAGCGCGATGGGAACCGCATTGGTTCCACGCGACGGCCAGATTTCCACCTCGTCGCCGGCAAGGAAGCGCTTGTAGACATCGGTCAACACCGGCCGGCCGGTGGTCAGGTCGACATGTGTGGCCCAATTCACTTTCACGTACGCATGCGCCGCAATCAGCTTGCAATTCGTGCGGTCCAGGACATACATGAATCCGTTCTTGTTGGCCTGGATCATCACCTTGCGCATCTGTCCATTCACGCGCAGGTCGGCGAGGACGTTTTCATCGGTGCCGTCGACGTCGTAGACGTCGTTCGGCGTGTATTGGAAGTAGCAGGCGATCTCGCCGGTCTTCGGCCGAATGGCGAGCACGCTCGACGTGTAGAGGCTGTCCATCTGCTCGCGCGGCCGGGGATCGTAAGGCTCCGCGTTTCCGGTTCCCCAGTAGACGAGATCGAGCTCGGGATCGTAGGACCCGGAACGCCACGTCGGCCCACCGCCGTACTTCCACGCGTCGCTGTCCTTCGGCCACGTTTCCGAGCCGGGCTCGCCAGGCGCGGGAATGGTGTAGGTCCGCCACAGCTTCTTGCCGGTCTCTGGATCCCACCCGTCGAGGAATCCGCGCGTGGTCGACTCGCCGCCGGCCATTCCCGAAATCAGCACTCCGTTGGCGACAATCGGCGCGCTCGTCGCGTAGTACCCCTCCTTCCATTCGGCGAATCGCTGGTTCCACACCGGCTTGCCGGTCTTCATGTCGAGGGCGAGGACATGGTTGTCGATCGTGACGCGATACAGCTTGCCGTTGTAAATCGTCGCGGCTCCGCGCGTGATGGCCGCGCGCGTCACGCCCTTCTCCAATTCCACGGGCGTGCGCCAGATCTGGCGGCCGGTCTCGACGTCGATGGCAAACGTCCACTTGCCGTTGATGACGTACATCACGCCGTTGTAGACCGTCGGCGCCGCCAGCTCGCCCTGATCGTTGGATAACGCGGTACTCCAAATGGGCACGAGGCGCTTGACGTTCGATTTGCTGATTTGCGCGAGCGGGCTGTAACTTTTTCGGTCGTAGCCCATGCTCTGCGTGGTGACGTTCTCAGGGTTCTTGTCGTCGTTGATCAGTTCGGCAGTCGTTTGCGTGAATCCAACACCGGACCACAGCGCGAGGAATCCCGTGAGCAGCCACACCTTCTTCATAATCCCCTCGTGAGAAATGCGGCGTAAGTATATAGAACTAATCCCCCAGTTCGCCTGCATGACCCCGGGAAACCACGAAGGTAGACTGGCGCCGCTCACGACGATCGCAACGAACGGCCTCAGCCGAACAATGGAATAACCAGGGGTGCGGCACCGGCCGCGTCGGGGTGTGGTCAGCGGGACGCTTGCAGGCGCGAGAGTACCTTCCTCACGTAATCGCGCGTTTCGCCATAGAGCGGCACCTGTCCGCGAGCGTAACGCTGCGCGTAACCGGGTCCACCGTTGTAGGCGACGAGGGCAAGCGCGAGGCTGCCAAAGCTCTTGAGCAGTTGAGAGAAGTAGCGGATCCCTCCCTCGATGTTCTGTTCGGGGATAAACGGGTTGACGCCTAATTCGCGCGCGGTCATCGGCATCAGCTGCATCAGGCCGATGGCGCCGGCGTGCGAGAGCGCCGACGGGTTGAAGGCCGACTCAGTGGCGACGATCGCGCGCACGACCTCCGGTTCCACCTGATGCAGCGTTGCGTACTTCTCGATCAATGTGTCGAACGCCGTCGGCCCCGCAACCGCGGGCGAGCGCCGCGGCACGATGCCGGGCGTGCGGAGGTCCGACATCTGTTTGTACTGCGCATCGAGGTAGTTGGCGGCCACCTCCCGTCTCTGGCCGACGGCCAGCATCTGCCGCGCCGTGTTGAGGGCGCGCTGACTGATACGGCCGCTGACGACGTCCGCGGTCTCCCGGGCGGAATAACCAAGCGCCAGCAGCGTGTACGCGGCGACATCGCGCCTGTCGTAGCCGGCCATCGCAAGCACGTGAGGACTCTGATCCCCGCTGGCAGGTTGCGTCAGGTCATCGAAATCGAACGACCCAATTTGCGGATTACCCGTCACGGCCTGCCACACGATCGAAACGTCGGCCCATGCTGCTGCCCGCTGTAATTGATCCATGCTCTGCCGGTGACGAGCGAGGGCATTGACCAACCGCCGGATGGATACCAGATCCATGAGCCGGACGTCGATGCGATTGGCCGTGGCCGGTTTGCCGACATCACCTGGTTTCGATGTCGGATTGTTGGCAGGCGCAGCGGCGGTAAGTGCGAGCAAAAGCAAGGCAGCCGTGGCCGACATGACGTTCTGTTGAATCGGCAATGCCACCACTTCACTGCAACGACCACACCGCCGTCCCGGGTGAATCGGATGCAGTCTGGGCGCAGGGCACCCGAGTGTTACGATCCGCGTCGACGAGCATCATCGCTCCCGTTCGCACGACTGCCTTGAAGAGTAGAGGGTGAACTGCAGAGAGTTTCCGGAGGAACCATGACCCGATTTCGTGCCCTCGCCGCCGTGACAGTTCTGGCTGCCGCGTGCTCCACGGCTCCACCCGAGCGGAAGATCATCGACGACGCCGCGCAGGCGATGGGAGGTGCCGATCGCATCCGCGCCGTGAAAGCCATCGTCATCGAAGGAAGTGGCACCGCGCCGAATGCCGGGCAGAACAGGATGCCCGACGACGAGCTGCCGGTGTGGAAAGTGAGCGAATACACACGCGAGATCGATCTCGCCAACGGCCGTACGCGCGTACGTCAGGTGCGTGAAGCGCAGTTCCAGTTCGCCGGAGATCTCGTCCAGCGTCAGACGCAGGGACTCGACGGTGAGGTCGCCTACAACGTGGCGAGTGACGGAACACCAACCCGCGCAGGCGCCGCGGCGGCGCGCGATCGCCGCATCGAGTTGCTGCACCACCCGCTGACCATCGTTCGTGCCGCCATGGACCCGGCAGCCAGGCTGACCAACGTGCGGTCCGACGGAAACGAGCGGCTCGTCGACATTGCGACCGCCGACGGCGACGCGGTGACGCTGGCCGTCGACGAACAAACGCATCTGCCATCGCGCGTCATTTCGACGAGCGACAACGCCAACATGGGCGACGTCGCGATCGTGACGACCTTTGCGGATTATCAGGACGTCGACGGCATCAGGCTGCCGCGCCGGCTGACGACGAAGATGGACAAATACCTGCAGTTCGACCTGCAGATCTCCAAGAACACGATCGACAGCGACGTTGCGCAGCTCGCGGTGCCGGCGGCTGTGAAGTCGGCACCGGTGCCCGCGTTGCCGCCGGTGGTGGTGACGGCCGAACCGGTGGCGAAGGGAATCTGGTGGCTCGCCGGCTCGGGGAATCATCGCTCCGTCGTCTTCGAGTTCGACGACCATCTGGTGCTTTTCGAAGTGCCGCTCAACGAGGCGCGATCCAAGGCGGTGATCGACAAGGCGCGGACGCTCAGTTCCAAGCCGCTGACCACCGCGATCATGTCGCACCATCACTTCGATCATTCAGGTGGTCTGCGCGTGGCGGTCGCGGAAGGGCTCACTATCATCACGCAGCGCGCCAACGAGACCTTCTTCAGGGATCTCCTCGCGCGCAAACACACGATCGTCCCCGACGAGCTGCAGAAGAACCCGCGCGAGGCGAAGTTCCAGTTCGTCGACGATCAGCTCACGCTGAAGGACAAGTCGATGGAGGTGCAGCTGTATCACCTGCTCGACAACCCGCGCGAGGGCACCAATCTGTTCGCCTACGTGCCGCGCGACAGAATTCTCGTGCAGGCTGATCTGTACGACAGCACATGGCTTCGCCACCTGTGGGGCGAGAACGTGCTGATGAACATCGAGCGGCGCGGCCTGAAGGTCGATCGCGACGTTCCGGTGCACGGCGCCATCGAGCCGTTTGCGCAGATGGTCGCGACGATCAAAGCAAAGCGGGGGACCGTGACCAGCACCCAGTAGAGCGGAGAGAACCGCGCACAACCGCCGGTCCGTCGACTACAATTCAGCACGCCGGAGGGAAGCTATGGCGTTTGCTCTCACCGTCAACGGAACGGTGCATTCGGTGGATGCGGATCCGCAGACGCCGCTGTTGTGGGTGATCCGCGACCACATCGGGTTGACGGGCACCAAATTCAGCTGCGGCATCGGGCAGTGCGGCGCCTGCACCGTGCACATCGATGGACGCGCGACGCGCTCGTGCAGTGTTCCTGCGTCGGCTGCCATCGGCAAACCGATTCTGACTATCGAAGGCGTCTCGCCGGACGGCAATCATCCCGTGCAAGCGGCGTGGAAAGAATTCGACGCGCCGCAGTGCGGCTACTGCCAGTCGGGGATGATCATGAGCACCCTCGCGCTGCTGCAGCGCCAGCGCAATCCCTCCGACGCCGATATCGACGCGCAGGTGACCAATATCTGTCGCTGCGGCACCTATCACCGCATCAGACAGGCGATTCATCGCGCCGCGGCTCTGATGAATACGTCGGGTCGCACGGCCTGAGCGAGAAGGATGCGAGCATGACTGACAACGCCGAATCCGCTTCGCCGTCGACCGTTGGCGTCAACCGTCGTGAGTTTCTCGCGACGGTTGCTGCCGCGCATGGCGCGTTCGTCCTCGGCTTCTGGGTGCCGTCACGCGCGAACGCTGCGACCACACCCGCGACGGTGACGTCGTGGTACGAGGAGCCGACCACGCCGGAGGTCAATGCCTGGATCGTGATCGCGCCGGACGACATCGTCACGATCCGCATCGCGCAGACCGAGCTCGGTCAAGGGGTGTGGACCTCGAACGCGATGATGGTCGCCGAGGAGCTGCAGTGCGACTGGTCGAAGGTGCGGCCGCAATACGCGTCGGCGAATCGCGACGCTCGGGAGAAGGCGCCGGCGTGGACCCTGGCTGTCCCTGGCAATGGCGCGACCGATCCGAAGGGAGGAGGCGAGCCGACGTTTGGCAATCGCGACCCGAAAGGCGTGTCGGGCATTCCCGACAGCCTGTACCGGCGCATGCGCACCAACGCGGCGTCCTCGGTGAAGGACGGGCGCTACTACCTGCAGCTTGCCGGCGCCGAAGCGCGCGAGCGTCTGTTGCTGGCTGCGGCCGCGCTGTGGAATGTTCCTGTGACGGAGCTGAGCGCGAAGAACAGCGTCATCACGCACGCGAAGAGCCGCCGCGCGGTCACCTACGGGCAGATCGCAGCGCGAGCTGCCGCGACGCCGCATCCGCATCCCGAATCGATCACCATCAAGCCGCCCGAGCAATGGACGTTGATGGGCACCGAGCAGAAACACCTCGACGTGCCGGCCAAGGTGAGCGGCAAGACGGTGTACGGAATCGACGTCCGTGTGCCGGGGATGCAGTGGGCGGCCGTGAAGACGTGTCCGGTCTACGGCGGCGATGTCAGGAGCTTCGACCTCGATGCGATCAAGTCGCTGCCCGGGGTGCGCTCGGCGATGAAGTTCCCGATTCCCGATCCGGCGCTGACGCGCGGCCGCATCTTCAGCGGAGGCGTTGCAGTGATCGCCGATCACTGGTACCAAGCCAAGGCGGCGATCGAGCGGATGCCGATCGAGTGGACGATCCCGCCGGAGCATGCCGCCTTCAATACCGAGAACATGCACGCGGCGCTGCTGGCGGCGCTCGATCGACCGGGAACCGTGCGCGCCAATCAAGGTGACGTCGATGCCGCGTTTGCGCGCGCGACGAAGGTCGTCGAGGCCACCTACTCGACGCCGTATCTGCCGCGCGCTCGCATGGAGCCGGGCAATGCCACCGCGCTGGTCACCAACGATCGCGTCGACATCTGGATTGGCGATCAGAGCCCGCAGGAAACCCGCTTCAGCGCGTCGAGGATCACCGGCATCCCGGAGCAGAACGTCCATCTGCACCTCTGCCATCTAGGCGGCGGCTTCGGCAGAAACGGCAACGGGCCGCAGGCCGAGCACGCGCTGATGATTGCCAACGCGCATCGCGGCACGCCCATCCACATGCTATGGACGCGCGAGGAGGATTTCATCGGCACGACCTACCGGGCGATGGGAGTGGCGCGTCTGAAGGCGGCGCTCGATGGCGACGGCTGGCCGATCGCGCTCGAGGTGCGTACCGCAATGCAGGAAGGCGGCTTCGGGCCGGAGGCGTCCTTCCACGTCACATCGCGTTATTTCGCGCCGAACTATCGCTACTCGAATCACACGACGAAGTTCCACGTGCCGGTGGGCACACGACGCGGCGTCGGGCAGGCGGCGCACGAGTTCTATCGCGAGAGCTTCATGAACGAGCTGGCGCACGCGGCCGGCAAGGATCCGTATCGCTATCGTCGCGAGCTCCTCGCCCGCACGAACCTGCCCTACAAGGCGGACATGATCAAGGCGCTCGACATGGCGGCGGAGATGTCGGGCTGGGGCACGCCGCTGCCGCGAGGTACCGCGCGTGCAATCGCGCTCGAAGAGCGGGGCGCCGAAGGCAACGGCTCGGCGACCATCAGCGCGATGGTGCACACCGTGTCGCTTGGCCGCGACGGCACGATCAGGCTCGAACGCGTGGACGTCGCGCACGAAACCGGCTTCGGCCTGGTGAATCCACTGGCCGTCAAGAAGCAGATCGAAGGTCAGATCATCTGGTTCTACAACGATGCCGTGCACCAGGCCTGCACCATCGCCGACGGCCACATCGTCGAGAACAACTTCAACAAGTTCCCGATCTCGCACATCAACGAGGATCCGCCGCAGATCAACATCCGTTTCTTCCCGACCCATCACTGGCTGCTCGGCATGGGGCACGATCGCGCGACGTCGGTGCAGTCAGCCATTGGCGAGGCGATCTTCCAGATCACAGGCAAGCGTGTCCGCGATCTGCCATTCGGTCACCACGATCTGAGCTGGGCGTAATGACCCTCATCACTCGCCGTCACTTCCTGTTCACCGCTGCCGCCGGCGTCGTCGCGACCGCTTCGCGTGGGGCGGCGGCGGGCGAGGCGTATGACCTGATCATCAAAGGCGGCCGCGTGATCGATCCGGCGGCGCGGCTCGATGCCGTGCGTGATGTCGCGATTGCGCGCGGGCGGATCGCGGCGGTCGGCGCCAATCTCTCCGCCGGCAGCGCCGAGATGATCGATGCGCGCGGCAAGCTGGTCGTTCCGGGCTTGCTCGACATCCATACGCACACGGGCCGTTCTCCCGACGGTCCAGGCCTCGTATTGCGTGATGGCGTGACCGGGTGGATCGACGCCGGCTCGCAAGGGGCCGACAAGATCGACGACGTGATCGCCGTCGCCAAATCGTCGCCGCAGCCCGGTCGCGTCCTGATCAACATCGGCCGTGCCGGCATTCTGCCCGAGGGCGATACGATGAACCTGGCCAACGCGGACGTCGACGCCGCGCGCCAGGCGATTTCCAGGAATCGCGAGTGGATCGTTGGCGTGAAGGCGCGCCTCTCCGATACCGTGGCCGGCAAGAACGATTACGAGGTGCTGCGCCGTGCCCAGGACGTGGCGCGGCCGTTCAACCTGCCGGTGATGATTCACATGGGCCAGACGATGACGGCGTTGCCGAAGCTGCTCGAGCTGCTGAAGCGCGGCGATGTGGTCACGCACATGTTCGCCCCGCCGCCAAACAGCATCGTCGACGATCGCGGCCAGATCCTGCCGGCCGTCGCCGCGGCGCGGCGCCGCGGCGTCCGGTTCGACGTCGGCAACGGCGTCACCGGGCATCTCCGCTGGGACACCGCCGACCTGATCATGAAGCAGCACTTCTGGCCCGACACGATCTCGACCGACTGGAACACGATGAGCAAGACGACAGGCGTCGTCGATCTTCCCAACTGCATGTCGAAGTGGCTTGGCTTCGGCATGAGCGTCAGCGACGTCGTTGCCTGCGCCACGATCAATGCGTCGCGCGTGTTTCCAATCTTCAAAGATCGCGGCACGCTGAAGGTCGGCGCGCCGGCCGACGTGGCGCTGCTCGAGCTGCGCGACAGCGCATTCGAGTTCGAGGACAACTACAAGAACAAGATCCCCGGACGACAGCGTTTGTTCCCGGCAGGGACGGTGCTCGGAGGGATGCGAGTCCGGAGCTGACGACAACCTGGGGCACCTGAAGGTGGCCCCTTCAAAAATCGCCGACGCGAATTCAAGAACCGGCGTTCACCGCCTCCGCGGCCCTGCCGCCTTCGTCAAGGCCACGGCGGCCCGCCGAAGCTTCAGCGGAGGCCGGGACAAGGCCCGCGCTACCGCAGCGGCGCGCTACCGTTTCGGCGTGACCTTCAGCAGATCGGCGCCCGACAGCAGATAGAGCGCGCCATCCGGACCTTGCCGCACTTCGCGGATCCGTTGCTTGCGTTCGGTGAGGAGACGCTCCTCGGCGACGACGCGCTCATCGTTGAGCACGAGACGGACCAGCGCTTGGCCGACCATGGCGCCGACGAACAGATTGCCTTTCCATTGTGGAATCGAATCGCCCGTGTAGAACGCCATTCCCGACGGAGCGATAGAGGGCACCCAGAAGTAAATGGGTTGTTCGACATCGCGCCGTGCCGTTTGCCCCCGGGCGACCGGCACGTTCTTGCGTCCGTCTGACTGGCGCGCGTCGTACTGTGTGCCGTAGGTCACATCCGGCCAGCCGTAGTCGCGACCGGCGCGGATGATGTTGACTTCGTCGCCACCCTGCGGTCCGTGGTCGATCGACCAGAGCTCGCCGGTCTGCGGGTGCAGCGCCGCGCCTTCGGGGTCTTTCAATCCATGCGCGAATGTCTGCGGCTCGACTGTTGCTCGCGAGAGCCACGGATTGTCTTTCGGGATCGACCCGTCTCGGTTGATGCGCAGCACCCGGCCGGAGAAGTTTCTGCGCACGTCAGGGTTGTCGGTGAAGTCGTGATCGACGCCGTCGAGATCCGAGTCGTAGAAACGGAAGCGATCGGCGCCGGTGATGAGCAGCGTGCCGTCGCGCGCGACGACGATCCGCCGCTCCGCACCGTCGGCGAGATCCTGCACGTCCTCGAGCCGGAGGTTGTCGGCACTGAGACGGGCCCGCGCCACCTTCTCCGTTCCCAGATCCATCGTCCGGCGTTCGGCGAATGGCCGTGTCCAGACCTTCTCGTAGAAGAACTCCACCGGCCAATAACCGGGCGCTTCACCGCGCGGCGGCGCGAAGTAGGTGAAATACAGCAGGCGATTGCGCGCGAAGTCCGGATCGAGCACGACATCGTGCAGTCCTTGCGCGCCGATCTGCTTCACGCCCGGAACCCCGGAGACGAGGAAGGCGACACCATCGGGCCGCACGATGCGCATCGTTCCGGCACTCTGCGTGACGAGGAAGTTGCCGTCGGGCAGGAAGGCGACCGCCCATGCGCCGGTTAGTCCGCTCGCAATCGTCTGGACATTCAATGCCGGTGAAGGTTTCGACGGCGCGGGTGCTTTCGTCTGGCCGGGGAATGCCGGCGCAGGGTCATGTATCTGCGCGCGCAGTGAGACGAGGGCACACGCCGCGACGACGATGAATGTGACAACAGGCACACGCGCTTGCATCGGGGCTCCTCGTTGAACGAGATTGACGAAACGCTACAGTGCCGCGGGGCGCGGCGCTTCGATCAGGACGAGAAAGAGGTTGTCCGGGTCACGCATTATGACCGCCTTGATCGTCCCGCCGCGACCGGCCGGCAACTGGACCGGCATCTCACCGCTGGACACAACGCGTCCCCCTGCGCGCACGACGGCTTTCATCGCGGCATCGAGGTCCCTCACCTGCAGTTGCATGCGCGTCGATCCCGGATCCTGGATCTCGCCGCGGACAATGCGACGATCGACGTCTTTGAACTCGATGAACTGCACGAACATACCGGAGGTCGGCACTTGCGTGATCGCCTGGCGATACATGCCGCCGCGAAGACCGAGCATCTGCATGACGGTTCGATCGCCCACGAACGAACCGACCGACTGCTGCTGCAAGCCGAGCGCGTCGCGATAGAGCTGCATGGCACGATCGACGTTGTCGACGGTGAGCCGGACACGTACTTCGGTCACGAGCGCGTCGGCGTTCGCCGAATCCGCCGGTCCGTTCGGGCGCTGCACCAACTGAAGAAAGTGTCCGTCGGGCGAGCGTACGAGGACAGCTTTGGCTGGTGCGCCGCCAAGTGTCGCCTCCACCGGCGCACCCGTCGTTGTCACGACCGCGCCGCCGAGTCGCGAGAGACGCGCGACCAAGGAATCCATCTCTCGCACGGCCAGCACCAGCGACACCGCGCCTGGATCCTGCACGTTTCGCGTCAGCGCATGGCTGGCGACGTTCTTCGCCTCGACGATCTCGACGCCGTTGCGCATGCCCGCCGGTCTCGCAATCGTCCAGCGCAGTTGCGCGTCGGGAAGACCGAACATGTTGCGAAGCGGAGCGTTGTTAACGGCGTCGGAGGGTTGGCCGGTGACTGCGAAGCCCAGGCCGTCGCGGTAAAACGCCGTTGCCTTCTCCAGGTCCGCCACGATCGGACTGAAGAAATTCCCTGAACCCACCACGAGCGCGGTCGCAACGGGTGGTGAAGGAGCCTGCGCGGCAATCACGATGCTGGCAAAGGTCGAAACGACGAGGCCGACGAGCACTCTGCGCATGGTGGGCTCCGGGCTGTACCAGGCGCAGCGGATCATACCGGAATACAACCAGCCAATGCTTCGGCTACGGTTGCCGCGGTTACCGATCGCTGCTGCATCCTCGCTGGAACCGCATGCGGACGACGAGGATCGGCGGAATCTCCGGCATGTCCTCCCACTTGACTCCCGCCTTCCGCGGTTCCGGGAACGGCAAGCACGGTTCCTCGATCCCGTCCACGACGAACCCCGTATCGAATCCAGCCTGAAACAACACGCTTATCGGGCGGTGAAAGAACAGCTGCGCCTCGGGCTGACCAATAATCCCTTCCGTCTTCTTCGCCGACGGCGACAAATATGCCGACACCTTCACGCCTGTGTGAACGACGTGACGGCCCGCCTCCTCCTCGTACAGTTCAGCGAAGCGCTGAATGGTTGCCGAATGGAAGCACGGGTGCGTGATCGAGAACACGAATGCCGCGCCGGGCGTGAGGAGTCGCGCCAAAGCTCGAAACAAGGGTGTGATCTCGGGCATGTCCATCAGCGCCATCGTACAGACCGCCTTGTCGAACTGGTGTGCTCCGAGCGACAACAGCTCGCTGTCGTTCGCCGCATCGAGCACGCGATACTCGATTGATGCGTCTGGCGGCGTGCGATCTCGAGCGCGCGCGATGAAGGTCGTGCTCGTGTCGAAGGCGAGGACGCGCGCGCCGAGCGTTGCCATGCGACGCGCGAATCGACCGCCGCCGCAGGCAACGTCCAGAATCGTATCGCCGGTGGCAATCTTCAGGAGGCGTTCCGTTGCTGGCTCGATGAGCAGCGTCTGAAACTGGTTGCCGTCGCCGATGCGGTCGTCCCACCAGCGGGCGTTGGCGTCCCAGATCCGGCGGTTTTCGTCGGCGTACTGCGGAAAATCAACGTTCGAGCGGTCGCTCGTCATTCGGCTACGATAGCAGCGTGGCGGTTGTATACGAATTTCCGATCCGTGACATCAGCGCCGCCTTGAGCCGCGCCATCAGCGAGCGGCGCCTTGTTACGTTCACGCTGCACGGACTCGCACGTCGCGCCGAGCCTCACGACCTCGGAATCGTCAAAGGCGTCGCCAAGCTGTTCTTCTATCAGGTAGGAGGCGCCAGTCGCTCCGGTCCGCCGGCGGGCTGGCGGTGGGCGATCGTCGATGAGATCGAGGACCTGCACCTGCTCGAGGAGCGCTTCTCGGGCGCGCGCGAGAGCGGCGCCCGTCACGTCGAGTGGGATCGGCTCCTTGCGTCCGTTTCGCGCGAGGTTAACTGAGTGACAGACAACCGCGTGGTGAAGGTGTCACATGGATGAGCAACTGCAGTGCGTCTTCGTTGCGAGTGGAGAAATGCACGCGCAACAGATCCGTGCCTTCCTCGAAGCGGCAGGGATTGCCGTCGCCGAGCGCGGCGAGGCGCTGCGCAACACGCACGGGCTGACGATCGACGGCCTGGGCGCGGTCGAGATCTACGTGACGGAAGCCGACGCGAATCAGGCTCGTTCACTGCTCGATGCGGCGGAAGCCGGACGCTTGCGTCTGCCCGACGATACGGACGTGGGGTCGGCGGCAGGAGAGGACCTGCCGCCACTGGCGAATCAGTGACCCGACTTAGAGCTTTATGCGCTCGAGAGAGGACCGTTTTCGAGGTCGCTGATGCGGCTGCATGAGCGCGCTCGAGCAGTGATCGATGCGTATCTCGATGCGGTCGGACACGAGGTGCCGGGCCTGGTTGAAGGGCTCTACCTGAGCGGCTCGATCGCGCTCGGGGATTTTCGGCCCAACACGAGCGACATCGATTTTGTCGCGGTAACGTCCGAGCGTCCGGATCCGTCAGCGATCGCTGCGCTCCACCGCGCGCACATGCGCCTGCGGAAACAGTGCCCACGACCCTTCTTCGACGGCCGTTATGTGACATGGCGCGACCTCGCGACGGATCCCTCGCAGATCGAGTGCGGACCGTGTTCCTATGAAGGGCGGTTCCGATCACGCGGTTGCGGCGATTGCGACCCGGTGACGTGGCACACGCTGGCGTGTCATGGCGTGCGATGCCTCGGACCCGAACTGAGCACCATCGATATCTGGAGGGACACCGCCGCGCTGATGGCGTGGACGGTGAACAACTGCGACACCTACTGGCGACTGCTCCTGCAGCGCGCACGACGCGTCGATCCGTGGTTCATCACGGCCTTCACCTCTTACGGTACTGCCTGGGTCGTGTTGGGTGTCTGCCGCCTTCACTACACACTTTCAACTGGACGCATCACGTCGAAAGAGAACGCCGGCGCGTATGGCTTGGAGACGTTTTCGCAGCGATGGCATCGCGTCGTCGAGGAAGCATTGCGCGTTCGACGATCCGACCAAGCTGCGCCGAGCGTCACAAGCGCGATTTCGCAGATGGCAACGGACCTTGGAATTCGGCGAGCGTCGGACGGTGGCAGCTTGTACGCGACTCCCCGGTCGCGACGTGATGACGTATTGGCCTTTGCCGACATGGTCATCACGGATGCGCGGATACACTTCGGGAACGATGTCGATCGCGGGCAGTCTGCTACAGTTCGAAGTGCAGTGCATCAGGACATTCGTCTGGCAGAGTGAGGTTGTCGCCGCGCCGACACGAGCTCGAGGACTGTGATGGCAGTCGAGTACCGAACGGGTAAATCTGCGCTGACCACCGAAGCGTTCTCCGAGCTCGCCCACCGTATCTGGCCGCGCGAGTACGATTCGGCGCTGACGTCGGCCGCGCTGGACAAGACTGTCAACATTGCCGCGTGGGATGGCGATCGCCTCGTCGGATCGGTCCGCGTCCTGACCGACGGCTACTTCTTCAGCACGGTCGCAGAGGTGATGGTCGATCCGCAGTATCGCAAGCAGGGCATCGGGCGCGAGTTGCTGCGGCGTGCGCTGGAGGTCGCGCCCGGCGGTGCGTTGTGGGTCGGTGCACAACCGGGCCAGGAGCGATTCGTGGAAGCGGCCGGCTTTCGCCGCGGTCTGACTGGTTATGTTGGACGATTGCCCCGCCGCGCATGAGGTCTGAAACGCGGACCATAACCGTCGGCGCGACACGTAGAGGTGCTGTCGTGAAGATTCTGCTGAAAGCTGTGGTGTCAGCGCTGGTCGCTCTGTCAATCGTTTCTCCCGCGCACGCGCAGATAGGCGAGGCCGCGGTCACCGGCGGCCGCGTGTCGGGCGTCGTCGTCAATGGCGTCGCGTCATTCAAGGGAATCCCGTTTGCCGCACCGCCAGTGGGCGCGTGGCGCTGGAAAGCGCCGCAGCCGGTGGCGCCGTGGTCCGGCGTCAAGCAAGCGACGAGATTCGGCCCGAGCTGCGTCCAGGATCCGAACTTCGCAAAACTGTTCGGGGCATCGGGCAACCTGAGCGAGGACTGCCTCTATCTCAACGTGTGGACACCCGCGAAGACTGCGGCCGATCGGCTGCCGGTCATGGTGTGGATTTACGGCGGCGGATTCGTCGGCGGCATGACGAGTATCCCGGCCTACGACGGGACGCACTTCGCCTCGAAGGGCGTGGTGCTGGTGAGCATCGCCTATCGGCTCGGCGTCTTCGGATTTCTCGCGCATCCCGACTTGAGTCGCGAAAGCGGCAACAAGGGATCGGGCACCTATGGCCTGCAGGACATGATCGCCGGATTGAAATGGGTGCAGGCCAACATCGACAGGTTCGGTGGCGATCCGCACCGCGTGACCATCTTCGGTGAATCGGCGGGTGGCATCGCGGTGAGCATGCTGGCCGCCTCGCCCGCCGCGAAAGGACTGTTCCAGGGCGCCATCTCTGAAAGCGGCGGCAACTTCGGGCCGCCGCGCGTCAGCAACGAGGGTGGCGCAACAGCGCCTTCGCTGGCGGTTGCCGAACAGACCGGCCGCAGCTTTCTCGACAAGCTCGGTGCCAACGACATCAACGCGGCGCGCCAACTGCCGGCCGAAACGCTGCAGGCAGCCCTGGGGCCCGGTCTGCAGACGATGTTCTGGCCGGTGTTCGACGGCAACATCCTGCCGGGAAATCAGTACGAGTTGTATCTGGCGAAACGCTTCAACGACACGCCGGTGTTGATCGGCACCAACTCGGACGAGGGCGCATTGTTCGCGCAACCAGGCGTCACGCCTGCTTCGTTCGGATCGCAGGTTCGCGCCGGATACGGCGCGCGCGCCGACCAGATTCTCGCCGCATACCCGCACGCCAGCAACGAGGAGGCGGCTAAGGCGGCAAAGGATCTGTTTCGCGATTCCGCGTTCGCCTGGCCGACCTGGGCCTGGGCGACGCTGCAGGCGCAAAAAGGTACGCACAGGGCGTTCGTCTATTATTTCGACCACCGGACCGCGCAATCACCGAACGGCGCCAATCATGGTTCCGAGATCCCATTCGTCTTCGGCAATCTGAACGGACCCGGCGGAGGCGTGATCGGACTGGGCGGACCGCCGCGGCCGCAGGACATCGCGATGTCGGATCTGGTGAACAGCTACTGGGTCAATTTTGCGAAGACCGGTGATCCAAACGGTGCCGGCCTTCCGCGGTGGCCGGCCTTCACGCCCGACGCGCCGAACGCAATGATCCTCGACGCGCAACCGTCGGCACGCCCGCTGCCGAACATGACGCAGCTGAAGGCGATGGATCAGTACTTTGCTTGGCGCCGCAGCACCGCCAAGGCAATCACGAGTTCCCGCTGAGCCTTCGCACGACCCGAACTTCCAGACGTTCCGAACGTAATGACGATATATCGTAAGATGTGTCACGCGAACTGACGCGAGCAATATCAGCGAGGCAGCCATGAACAGACGAGGAGATGAGTGGGATTTTGGCGACTTCTTCGGTGGATTCGGTCCGCGCGACTGGAATGCCCATTGGCGGAAAGGCTGGGGCGGTCGAGGTCCGAGACGCCGCGCACCAATCTTCGAGGCCGGCGACATGAAGCTGGTCATCCTGCGTCTCCTGAAGGAGAAGCCGCGCCACGGCTACGAAATCATCAAGGCGCTCGAAGAGCGGATGTGGGGCTGCTACGCCCCGTCACCGGGAGTGGTGTATCCCACATTGCAACTGCTCGAGGATCAGGGGTTCGTGCGAGGAGTGGAGACCGACGGCCGGAAGGTCTATCACATCACGCCCGACGGCGAGCAGTTTCTCGAGGAGCATCGTGGGACGCTCGACGAGATCTTCGAGCGCCTGCGGGAGACGGTGCGCGATTACGCCGGCGGTGCCATGGGCGACCTCAATGGCGCGTTTGCGCGCCTGGCGACAACCGTCTACAAGCGCGCGTGGCGTGGCGGTCCGGGGCACCCGTCGATCAAGCGCGTGACCGACATCCTGAATCGGGCAGCGGCGGAGGTCGAGCAGGCGTGGGATGCGCCCGAGGAGCCGACGCCACGCACGGCGTGACCTACTTCGGACGGCCTTTCACACTGAGGTTCACCTGCTGAGCCACCACGGAGGTAAGGCCGACACGGAGAACACGAGAAATCGAAATGAAATGTTGCTCCGTGACCTCCGTGGCGTGGCTCTCCGTGGTCTCGACAGAGGTGAGCGCTGCGATTAGTCCTTGAGCAATCGTCGGAATCGAGAAGATCCGCAGGTCCACGACGAACACTGCTGGTACGATCGCCGGCCGTGCAGACGCTCCCTGACGAACTGCGCCTTCGGTTATCGAAGCCGCTGCCTGGCCTTGACGCGCAGTTGCGGATGGCCCCCAACCCGCGCCGGATGCCGGATCCTGGTGCCACGCTCCTACCCGCCGCCGCGCTGCTGCTGATTTATCCGCACGCGGACCAGTGGCACGTGCCGCTCACGGTTCGCGGGTCGGGACTGCGTCATCACACCGGCCAGGTCTCGTTGCCCGGAGGCCGCCTCGACGACCCGGGCGAGTCGGTCGAAGACGCAGCCTTGCGCGAGGCATTCGAGGAGATCGGCATCGTCCCCGCGGAGGTCGAAATCCTGGGCCGGATGACACCGCTTCCGATCGCCGTGAGCGGCCATATGCTGCATCCGGTGATCGGCGTCGCAGCCGCGCGCCCGGCGTTCGCGCTCGCCGCCGAGGAAGTCGAGCGCTTGATCGAACTGCCGATTCCACGGTTGCTGACGCCGGATGTCATCGCGTGGGAACAGCGAATGCGGTCGTCGGATACCGTGAACGTCCCGTACTTCGCGATCGACGGAGCGCGCGTCTGGGGTGCGACGGCGATGGTGCTCGCCGAGTTTATCGCGTTGCTCGAGGATATCGACTTTCACGTCGAGGACTAGCGAGGAGGCGGTAGCGAAGAAGCTGGCCGCGATGATCCAGCGTCTGCAGCCGCGAGTTGTGCGTCAAGCTCGCAGTGGCGCGAAAGTTCGTTATACTCGCGAAGTGATGGCTCGACGCCTGTGCGCGTTGGTCCTTGTGCTCGTTGCCGTCCTCGCTCCCGTGGCGACGGTCGTCTGTCAGGTGCGCTGCCAGTCGCATGGCACCGACGCTACCTCTGGTCACGTTCATCACCATTCGTGTCCGCCGCTGCCGTCGGTATCGGGCATTTCCGTCGCGGCGCTTCCACACACCTGCGGTCACCCGACTGACCAGACTGTTGCTGTTCAACAATCGTTTCAATTGCTCACGGCGCCAGCGCTCGTTGCGGCGCAACCGTTTTCCTTTGCGCCGCCTCTCGACGTGACGATGGTGACTCGTCGCACTCACATCGAGCAAAGTCCGCCAGGTCTTCCCGCGCTTCCCGCCCAACTCCGAATCTAACGCCGCCTCTCTGCGGCCCCGTCGTGTCTCTTGCAGAGAGGACCCATGTACATAGTTTCGTTGTCTCAGCGCCTTGTGGGCGCTCGCACACGCACACTCGCAACCGCGTTCGCCATGTCGATCGGCGCCGCTGCACCGGTCATCGCGCAGGACACCGCGCGTCAGCACGAAGGACATACCGCCACCGAAAACGAGGGCAGTGGCCGTGAGATCCCCGAAATGGCCCGCGAAGGGTCGGGCACCAGCTGGCTGCCGGATGAATCGCCGATGTACGCCGTGCATTCGATGCAGGGGTCCTGGACGCTGATGTTCCACGAGAACGCCTTCCTGCAATACCTGCACGACTCGGGGGACCGTGGAGACCACCAGCTCGGAAGCATCAACTGGCTCATGGGGATGGCTCAGCGCCGCGTCGGCTCTGGACGTTTGGGATTGCGCGCTATGTTCAGCGCTGAGCCATGGTCGATCGGCGGGTGTGGCTATCCCGACCTGCTCGCGTCAGGAGAAGAGTGTAACGGGGAGAAGATTCACGACCGTCAACACCCGCACGACCTGTTCATGGAACTCGCCGCCGACTACACCGCTCCCATCGCCGGCGACGTACGATGGCAGGTGTACGCCGCACCAGCCGGCGAGCCGGCGCTTGGCCCCGTCGCCTACCCGCACCGGATTTCGGCAATGGCGAATCCGCTGGCGCCCATCACCCATCACTGGCTGGATTCGACGCACATTACGTTCGGCGTCGTGACGGGCGGTGCCTACGGCAAGAAGTGGAAGGCCGAGACATCAGTCTTCAACGCGAGGGAACCGGATGAAGACCGGACCAATTTCGATTTTGCGGCGCTCGACTCGTTCTCTGGCCGGCTCTGGCTGTTGCCGTCGTCACGCCTTGCGTTGCAAGTCTCCGCAGGCCACCTGAAGGAAGCCGAAGCCGGAGAGGGCGGTGGGGCACGCATCGACGTCAACCGTGTCACCGCATCGGCGACCTACCACTCGGCGTTCGGCGAGAACAGTATCTGGGCGAGCACGATTGCCTGGGGTCGTAATTCGGAGCCCGACCATGCATCGAATGCACTCGTGGCCGAGACCAGCGTGACGCTGGACGGACGCGATACCTGGTTTGGCCGGTTCGAGATCGTCGGCAAGACCGCGGACGATCTCGACGTACCCGATGTGCTCGTTCGCGACGTCAAAGGCAATGAGCCGTACACTCTCGCGAAATTGCAAGGCGGGTATAGCCGTTACCTCCCGGCCAGGAACGGCTTTCAAGCTGGTCTCGGCGCCGCGCTGTCTCTCAGCGTTGTGCCAGAGGCCTTGAAACCCGCCTACGGCGGCCGCGGAAATGTTGGCTTCGCAATCTACCTGACGCTGAGGTCGGCCGCGATGATGCATGGGCCCGCCGCACCCGTGCCGACTCCGGTCGATCACTCTCAGCACGGCGTGCCGCCGCAGAACCAACCCGCCGCCCCCGGGACGCGAAGCGAAACGGCACCTGCGCCTCAACGTCCAACGGCGCAACCGCGTTTCCCTGTTGCGGAAGCGGAACGGGTTGTCGACCCGGCGTGCGCGGCGAAGATCGATCTGGTCGACGGTCCAAGGGCGACGTATCAAGGTAAGGTCTACTACTTGTGCTCGACCGCGGATCGCGATGCGTTCGTGAAAGATCCTGCGAGCTACCTGCGGAGGCACCCCCAATGACGATGCGAGCGGTGGTGGCGGCGTTTCTGCTGCTCGTGGCGGTCGTCGTCATTGCGTTGGTCGGCGCGTTCATCTGGATCGATTCACGCGGCATCAGCGCAAAGGCGGAACCGGGTCGCGTTGAAACGATCGTCGCGCGGACGATGCGGCGCCTGGCAATTCCGCGGGAAGCACGTGAGCGGACCAATCCCGTGCCGCACACGCCCGAAGTCATCGCCGAAGGCATGGCGCACTATGCGGATCACTGCGCCTCGTGTCATGCCAATGATGGCAGCGGCGAAACAGACCTGGGTCTGGGGTTGTATCCGAAACCTCCCGACATGCGCCTGCCCGCCACACAGTCGCTGACCGACGGTCAATTGTTCTACATCATTGAAAACGGGGTTCGACTTACCGGGATGCCCGCATGGTCGACCGGGCAAGCCGAAGGCGAGGAGGCGACATGGCACCTGGTTCACTTCATCCGGGAGCTGCCGCAACTGACGGAGGAGCAGATCGATCAGATGAAGCGGCTCATTCCACGCTCACCGGCCGAGATTCAACGGGAAATCGAGGAAGAGCAGTTTCTTCGGGGAGGCGCGGACCCGTCGCCGCCACAAGCCACCACGACGCAGCAACACACAGGAGCACACGAATGAAGTGGATGATCGGACTCGCGATGCTGACGCTCGCGCTCGTCGTCCCGGCTGCGCGTGGGCATCATTGACCGCACGCCGCTGTCTTACAGTGGGCAGAGCCGTTCCAATCAACTTTCGCGTGGAGGACTGTCATGGCGATCACCGGTACGCACATGCTGTTCTATACGTCGGAACCCGACGCGCTGCGCGCCATGCTGCGCGACGTGTTCGGCTTCAAGTACGTCGACGCGCACGAAGGCTGGCTGATCTTCGCGCTGCCGCCGGCGGAAGTCGGCGTCCATCCCCTGGAAGGGTCCGACGCTGGCCCAGGCACGCGTCATCAGATCAGCTTCATGTGCGACGACGTCCACGCGACCGTGAAGGATCTGCGGGCGAAAGGCGTCGTCATCAAAGGCGCGCCCGAGGATCAAGGCTGGGGGATTGCGGTCTCGCTGGGATTGCCCGGTGGGTGCGACGTGATGCTCTACGAGCCGCGCCATCCGGTGGCGATCGGCCGTTAAATGCTTGATCTTCGACCGCCTCCGGGTGGACACTTTTCTCCTGGAGACTTCCGTTCTTCCCTGAAGCAGGAGTGTGCCATGCGCATGTCCGTTTCGGCCCCCCGAGGTTGTCTCGCGCTCGCCCTTGCCGTTTCCAGCCTGATTCCAGCGGCAGCGTTTGCCGGGGCGCCGTCGGCGACGCCGACCTTCTCGAAGGACGTCGCGCCGATCCTTCAGGCGAAATGCCAGCAGTGCCATCAGCCGAACTCGATCGCGCCGATGTCGCTGCGGACGTTCCAGGAGGCGCGTCCGTGGGCCAAGGCGATCCGAGAGCGGGTCATCGCGCGCCAGATGCCGCCGTGGCACATCGACCCGAGCGTGGGCGTGCAGCACTTCAAGAACGACATGTCGCTGAGCCAGGCGCAGATCGACACCATCGTCCGCTGGGTCGACGCCGGCGCACCCGAAGGCGACCCGAAGGACATGCCGCCGCCGATCCCGCTCGCCACCAATGACTGGCAGGCGGTGCGAGACGGGTTCGGACCACCGGACCTCGTGATTCGATCCGACGACTACACGATGCCGGCGCGACATCAGGACGTCTGGTGGCGACCGATGAGTGACATCCCGATCACCGAGCCGCGCTGGGTGAAGATGGTCGAGATTCGCCCGAGCTCTCTCAAGGCGCGCAGGATCGTCCATCACTCGATTGCCTACCTGGTGTTGAACAACGATCCGGACGCGGTGAATCGTGGCACCTCCAGCGGTGCCGCACGCCAGGACGATGCTGTCGACGTGTTGGTGGAGCGGCGGCCGCAGTTGATGGAATGGGCGATCGGCAAGGGTTATGACCTCTATCGTCCCGACACCGGCAAGTTGATTCTGCCGGGCGAAAAGATCGCCTGGGATCAGCACATTCACGCCGACGAGAAGGAAGACATTACCGGTGGCTCGGAGATCGGTCTGTGGTTCTATCCGAAGGGACAGGAGCCGAAGCATCGCAGCTATCTGGTTGCGTTCACCGGCATCGATCGCTCGAAGATGCTCGACATCCCGCCGAACTCGATGGCGCAGACCGAGGGCTTCACCGTGCTGAAGGAGAATGCGGTCCTCGAGAATTTCCAGCCGCATTTCCATCTGCGCGGCAAGGCAATGAAGGTCGAGGCGATTCTTCCCGACGGCAGTCGTCAGGTCATCAGCTACGTGAGCAACTTCAACTTCAACTGGATGACCAATTACATCTACAGCGACGATGCCGCACCGGTGCTGCCAAAAGGAACGGTAATACACGTCAGCGCCTGGTACGACAACACGCGCGCCAACAGGAGCAACCCGGACCCGGATCAATGGGTGGGCTATGGCGAGCGCACGGTTGACGAGATGGCGCACGCCTGGATTAACGTGGTGTATCTGAGCGACGCGGAGTACAACGCGCTCGTCCAGTCACGCAAGACGACCAACAACACGACGCAGTAGGCGAGGCGCCGATGGCAGTGACTCGATCGATCGCGCGGCTGGGCGCGGCGGCGGTACTTGCCTGTGTCGCGCTCGTGTCCGCGCAGCAGTTGCCGGACGAACCGCCGAAGCAGTTCGGCTCCGGCGTCACTGGCGCGATGGAAGGCTGGTTCGACAACGCCGACGGATCGCATAGCTTTCTTGTCGGCTATCTGAATCGCAACCGCGCGCAGGAAGTCGACGTCGAGATCGGCCCCAACAATCACATCGATCCGGGCGGTCCCGACATGGGGCAGCCCACGCACTTCCTTCCCGGCCGCCAGGCCGGCATCTTCGTCGTGACCGTGCCGAAGACGTTCGGCAGGGCGGATCGTCTGACGTGGACGATCACCGTCAACGGTCAGACGAACACCGTCCCCTTGCACCTGGTGCCCGATTACGTCATCAATCCACTCGAGGAGGCCTCGGTGCACAACACGCCGCCGGTTGTGCACCTGTTCGACCCGAAAGCACCTGGCATACAAGGACCGATTGCGCAGCTGGCCACGGCGCCGGCGAAAGCGGCGACGGTGTCCATGCCGCTGTCGCTGCCGGTGTGGGCCGACGACGACGCGCATTACACGAACAATTCCAGCGTGCCGTTGACCAGGCCGCGACCACCGGTCACCCTGACGTGGACGCAGTTTCGGGGGCCGGGAAAGGTGACCTTCGACAAGGCAAGGCCGCAGCTCGAGGTGCTCAAAGGCGGGAAAGTCGACGAGCCGTATAGCGGGAAGGCGATTACGACCGCGACGTTCAGCACGCCCGGTGACTACGTGCTCCACGTCGTTGCCAACGATTATTCCGGCACGGCCGGCGGCGGATTCTTCTGCTGCTGGACGACCGCGCTGGTCAAGGTTTCTGTCACGCCGTAGCGACCAACCTCAGAACCGAACGTTGCGCTGCTCTTCTTCGATTTTGCGCTGTGCGCGCAGGATGTTCGCCATGCCGTAGTTGCCTTCGTGGCAGGCGTACTCGTACATCGGGTAGTTGGTCCGTCGCATCGGGTACTCGCCGCTCCACGGACGATCCCACGTGTGCGGATCCTCGATCGTGAACCGGTAGCGGATGGTGTTGGCATCGACGAGCGTCAGACGCTCGGTGACCTTCATCTGCTCTGACGCGCCGCGGAACGCGGTGCGATCGGTGAAGTTGGTCGTCTCGATGACCATCGTGTCGCCGTCCCACCAGCCACGCGAATCGCCGCGGATGTTGCGGATCGCGCTGCCCACGTGCGAGGCGCCGAGCCGTGCGATGCGCGCGACGGGCATCATCTCGGGAATGATGACGAACTCGCCGGGCGACTGCACGATCTGGAGATTGTTGTTGTAGCCGGTCGGCAGCAGCGGCGGGCCTTCATGAGCCCAGTAGATGCATCGTTCAGACAGTCCCCGGGTCTGCGCCGAATCGTAGATGCCGACGCGCTGCCGCGCCGCCGCGCTTTCCTGATTGCGCTTGCGTCCTTCCGCATTCATCGGCGGGATCTTCCCGTTCGGCTCGGTCACGATCGATGTCCGCAGCGTGGAGAGTCCTCTGGGCGTTTTCTCGCTCATCCAGATGGCGTTGTCGTAATGCGCGTCGGTGTCGGGCTGCTCCAGAAACCGCTCCAGGGCGCGCTTGGCGAATTCGGACGCTTGATCGGGTGTGAAGAACTCCTGGTTCTTGAACTCGTCCGGCCGTTCGAAGGGCGTGTAAGTGGCCGTCGTCCACGAGCCCTGAAAGTCGGGACGGCCGTCCGGCATGCGTGGAATGCCGGCGTGAGCGCCGTCCTTTTGTCCTGGTCCATTGACCGGAGCCTGCGCGTGGACGACCAGTGCTGCCGAGGCCATCAGGGCGGCCACTGCCATGACGGGAGCCAATCTCTGCATCGTTACTCCAATACCTGCCGACCGTGCTTGTCAGGACCTTAATCAGGATAGCCGTCGTACGTCCTTCTTGACCAGATCTCCGGACGTCGTTACGCTCCTCAACGCATGAGGCACGTTATCGCCGTCATGGCGTGTGTCACGCTGGTCATCGCCGCAAGCAGCCGACGTGCATCGGCGCAGGCGCGGACCGAAGGCGGCTCGTCAAGGCCGCGCGTCAACCTCAACGCGCCGGGCGAGGTGCCTCCCAAAGGCCCTCCCGTCCCAGCGCCTCGCGATGCCACGGGCAGGGTGGTTCTGTTTGGAACGCCGGACGGGAAAGGGATCTGGATGCCGGTCCTCGAGTTTGGCGCACACCTGCTTCCCCCGGCGGAGATCCCGTTTCTGCCGTGGGCCAAACGCATGTACGAGGAGCGATCGATCACGCAACTCGAACCGCACACGCGGTGCAAGCCGTCTGGCGGCGTGCGGCAGCTGCAGACGCCATACGGCGTCGAAATCATCGAGCTTCCCGACGCGAAGCGCATTTTCATGTTCGATGTGGGCGGCCCGCACTCCTTCCGGACCGTCTACATGGATGGCCGCACGCATCCGCTGTCGATCGTCCCGAGCTTCTACGGGCATTCGATCGGCTGGTGGGAGGGGAAGGACACGCTCGTCATCGACACGATCGGATACAGCGAAGGGTTCTGGCTCGATCGCAAAGGGCTGCCGAGCACCGACCGACTGCACACCGTCGAACGGTTCACACGACGACTGCTCGACACAACCGATTACGAAATCACGATTGACGACCCTGCCGCCTATACGCGGCCGTTCAGCGCGCGGTTCGAACTGCGCCTCGAGCCGGCGATCGAGCCCTACGAATACATCTGCCAGGAAGCCAACTACGCCGAACAGCTGATGATTCGTGAGGGTGCCCGCAACGAGTTCGGGAGCGACTTCGTTCCGTGATAGAGAGGTTGGCGAATCACCGCGATGGGGTCGGCGATTCGTCCGGCATACAGTCAAACGCAGCAGTGACGGAGGTTCAGATGGAGTATCTGTTCCTGATCGGTCGCATTCTGTACGCCCTGGTGTTTCTCATGTCGGGAATCAACCACTTTCGAAACACGGGCGCCATGACCGGCTATACGGCGTCGAAAGGCGTGCCCGTACCGAAACTGGCCGTTCTCGGCACCGGCGTGCTCATGTTGCTGGGTGGCCTCAGCATCGCCCTTGGCTGTCGACCGACCTGGGGGATCATCCTGATATCGGTGTTCCTGGTTCCGACGACCGTGATGATGCACAACTTCTGGGCGGACACCGACCCAATGGGACGGCTGAACAACTTGATCAACTTCCAGAAGAACGTCGCGATGCTCGGAGCAGCCTGGGTCATGCTGATGGTGCCGCAGCCCTGGCCGCTCAGCATCGCACTGTGATCAGCGAACGCCACGACCGATCGCCGTCACGCGTCGAACGCTTTCGCCAACTGCACGAATCCGGCTGCTTCGTCATTCCCAATCCGTGGGACGTCGGCAGCGCGCGCGTGCTCGTCGGCCTGGGCTTTCACGCGTTGGCGACGACGAGCTCGGGAGCGGCCTGGAGCCTCGGTCGACCGGATCATCACGTCACGCTCGAAGACGCGTTGGCGCACTTCCGGACGATCGCTGCGAGCGTCGGCGTGCCTGTGAACGGCGATTTCGAAAGCGGCTTCGCCGTGCAGCCAGACGACGTGGCCGTCCATGTGAGAGCGGCGGCCCTCACCGGTGTGGCGGGCCTGTCCATTGAGGACTCGACCGACGACGCCGCCAACCCGTTGTTCGACTATGGCCTCGCTGTCGAGCGGATTCGCGCCGCCCGGCAGGCACTGGACGAGACGGGAAAAGGGCTCCTGCTGACCGGCCGCTCCGAGGGCTTCATCGCCGGCCGTCCGAATCTGGCGGAAACGATTCGACGACTCACGGCCTACGCGGAGGCGGGAGCGGACTGTTTGTACGCGCCGGGGCTGAAATCACACGACGACATCGCCGCGGTGGTCAACGCGCTGTCGCCCAAACCGGTGAACGTGCTCGTCGGAACTGATTTCACGACGGTGAAGCAGCTGGCGGTACTTGGCGTACGACGGATCAGCGTTGGCGGCGCACTGGCGCGCACCGCGTGGACGGGATTTCTTGCGGCGGCGCGCGAGATCGCGCGTCAGGGAACGTTCAGCGGGTTCCGCGGCGCGACGTCGGGCGCGGAGCTGAATGGTTTGTTCGGTGGAGACATGAGATGAATCCTGTCGCATTCGGTATCGCGCTGATTTGCGCGATTGTCGTCGGCTCATGGTCGCCGGTTGCCGCCCAACGAGGAGGTGCCGGCGAATGCGCCCCTTCCGGAGGACTTGCCTTCATCTGCGGCGTGCAGAACCCCGAGGATCTCGTCCTCGTGCCGAATACGAAGTGGCTCATCGCCAGCGGCATGGCGCCGGGCAGTGGCCTTCACCTCGTGGACACGCAGCGCAAGATGGTGCGCAACCTCTATGCGTCCGGCGTGGCGCAAACGCGGCCGGACACGAACCGGTACGCGAAATGCCCACGACCGCTCGATCCGAAGCAGGCCGTCCTGCATGGTCTAAGCCTGCGGCCGGCGCAGGGAGGACGGTACACCGTCTACGCCACCAACCATGGTGGTCGGCAATCGATCGAGGTCTTCGAGCTCGACGCGCGTGGTGCGATGCCCAGCGCCGTGTGGATCGGGTGCGTGTTGATGCCGAACGAGCTCGAGGCGAACAGCGTCGCAGCCTTCAGCGATGGTTCACTCCTGGCCACGGTGCTGATCATGCCGGGCAAGACGTTCGAAGATGCGTTCGCGCAGAAGATCACCGGCGCCGTCTTCATGTGGACAGCGGCGACAGGGACGTTTCGACAGCTGCCCGGTACCGAGTTGTCAGCCGACAACGGAATCGAGACGTCACCAGACGACCGCGAGTTCTACGTCGTATCGACGACGACGAAGCGCATCGTCGCGTTCGCGCGCACTGACACATCGAAGCCGCTGCGCGCCGCGCAGCTGACCGAGTTCGCACCCGACAACGTGCGATGGACCAGTGACAACCGACTGATCACGGCCGGCATGATCGACAACGAGCCGGCATGCGGCGGCGCGCCGCGCACCCAGGCAGGCATCAGGTGTCCGCGCGGTTACATCGCCGTCACGATCGATCCAAAGACGATGAAGGCGACCGAGATCGCGCGCGGCCCGGCGACGCCGGCCTATACCGGAACCGCGATCGCCATGCAGGTCGGGGACGAGCTGTGGCTCGGCTCGTTCAACGCAGACCGTCTGGCCTACCGCTCGCTGAAGAAGTAGCGCATCGGTGTGCGAGCCGCCGGCAGATTCGGCGGCGGTGGCGTCGACGGTGCAGGGCAGTTGGATCATTTCGATGTATCAGCCTGATCTCTACGACGCGGTGACGCCGGCGAGCTTCGCCGGCGACACCGACTGGTACCGCAGCAAGGCTCGCGAGTCCGGCGGGCCGGTGCTCGAGCTCGGTTCCGGTACGGGTCGCATCACCTTGCCTCTCGCCCGCGATGGCATTGCGGTTCACGCGCTCGAAGCCGATGCGCGGATGCTCGACGCGCTTCGTGCCAAGGTATCTCGTCAGCCACTCGACGTGCGCGATCGCATCACGATTGTCGAGGGAGACATGCGCCACTTCGAGCTGCCCGAGCGATTCGCGCTGGCGATCGCGCCGTTTCGCGTGTTTCTTCACAACCTGACGGAAGTAGATCAATCCGCCTGCCTCGCATGCGTGCGTCAGCATCTGCGACCTGGCGGAGCGTTCGCGTTCAACATCTTTCATCCATCGCTGGAGGTCATGTCGAGGAGCGCGGGTCCGCTGACGTGGGCCTGGCGAGTGGTTGGAGTATTCGACCAACCGGCGGGCGGATGGATCGTGCGTTCCGAGGCGACGCGCTATGACACGGTCCGTCAACGGCTCCACTCGCTGCATCGCTACGAGGAGTACGACGCGGGCGGAACGCTGGCGCGGACGGCGCTGCACAACCTGCAGCTGGCCTACTTGTATCGTGCCGATATCGAACGCCTGCTCGAACGCGCCGGCTTCGCATCGGTCCGAATCGCCGGCGGTTTCGACGGTCGTCCGTTTGCCAGCGACGCCGACGAGCTCGTCATCAAAGCGCGCCTCGCCTGAAGTCGACAAGCGCGGACATGGTCTTCAAGAAGCAGCTGCGCGAGGGCGTTCGCCGCGGACGAATTCGCTGCAGCGTTCGGATCTGGCAGCGTCCGCATGTGAAAGTCGGCGGTCGCTACCCGATGGACCAGGGGCACATCGTCGTGGACTCGATCCAGCCGATGGAGCTGGAGGAGATTACCGACGATCTCGCACGCGAGTCAGGGTTTGCCAACGTTGACGATCTGCTCGAGACGGCCAGGCACGGTCCGGGCGACAACGTCTACCTGATCCGATTTCACTACTTGCCGCCGGGCGGATGGGACACCCGATGATCGAGGAAGGATACGAGGCTGCGTCGACATTGCTGCTCCTCAAACGCGGTGACGCGTTCAAGGACGATGCGAGCACGAAGACGCAGCGTTGGTCTCGCCACACGTCGACGATTCGAATTCGGTGTCCGCTCTGTTTGTGGCAGCCGAATGCGGCGAGCCGGTGGTGTTGTAACTGCGTTGGCACGCCGGAGCCACGGTTCGACAGCTGCGGCACGGTCTGGAACACCTTCGATACGCACGGACGCTGCCCCGGCTGCGGTCACCAGTGGCGCTGGACGACGTGTCTGCGCTGCGCGACTGCGTCGCCGCACGAGGATTGGTACGAGGAGAGCAGCGAGGAATGAAACCGCGTTTCAGCCGGTTTCTTCGTCACCGAACGAACGCGTTCGTCTTCGGGATTAAGATACGGCGCGGGGAGGCAGAAGGGATGAGAGCGGCCCGGGTGATCGCAACCATGCTCGCGCTTCTCATGACCGCCGTGTTCGCGCAGGAGCCGGGGTGGAATCCAGCGGCAATCCGCGAATGCGATCGCGCCTGCCTCATCGGCATCATGGACGGTTACATGAGCGCCATCTTCAAGCACGATCCGAAACAGGTGCCGCCGCTCGCACTCGATGTGCGCATGACGGAGAACACGGGTCGGGTCGACGTCGGCGAAGGTGTGCTGTGGCGCTCGAAGGTCGAGCCCACGTCGTTCAAGGTGTACGTCGCCGATCCGGTCGCCCAGCAGGTGGCGCTGCAGACCCGATTGCAAGTGCAGGGACGCGACACGCTGGCGGTCATCCGCCTCAAGATCGATCGCGGCAAGATTCTGGAAATCGAGCAGCTCCAGGCCGGCAATGTCGCGCCGCAGGCACTGGAGCTGCTGACGACACCGCGCACCATTCTGACGGAAGACATTCCGGCCGCGGAGCGAGTGTCACGCGAGGTGATGTATCGTGCGGCCAACTCGTATTTCGATGCGCTCGAGGGCGACAGCGGAAAGATCGGCGCATTTGCGAAGGACTGCGTCCGCCACGAACAGGGCTACCGCACGGTCAATAACCCTCCCCCGGGCGGTCGCATGATGCCGGGACCGGCCCTGCCGGATCCAAACACCGAGCAGGGGCGATCGCAACTGAAGTTCAGCATGCTCACATGTGCCGAGCAGATCGACACGAAGATCTTTGCCTACATGAAACACATTCGGCCGCGCCGCGCGTTGATCATCGACGAGCAGAAGGGCCTCGTCGGCACGTTCCCACTGTTCGTGCACGACGGCACGCGTCGCGGCGCGCCGGCCGATGCGCCGCCCGGCATGCTGCAGAACCTCGTTACGATGGAGACCTTCGCGATTCGCGGCGGTCTGATCCGCCATGTCGAGGTGTTCCCGTTCGTCACGCTTCCGTACGGCCTGGGCAATGGATGGACGCCGGGATCCGGGCGATGAGTCGGTGGCTTTCCGCCGTGATTGTGTGCGTGGCGATTGCAACATCAGCAAGCGCGCAACCGCGCCCCGACGCCACGTCGAAGCCGAACATCGTCCTCGTCATTACCGATGATGTGGGGTACGGCGACATCGGAAGCTATGGTGCGCCCGATGTCAGGACGCCGAACATCGACAGTCTGGCGCGCGACGGCGTGCGGCTGACCGATTTCTACGCGAACGGGGCGACGTGCTCACCGACGCGCACGGGATTGATCACCGGCCGCTACCAGCAGCGTTACGCGATCGAGGTCCCGCTGCCGGGGCGCGGCACGGCCGCCGGCGAACGCGGCCTGGTCGCCAACGGCCGCTCGCTGCCGCAGCTGCTCAAGAACAACGGTTACGCGACCGCGTTGATTGGGAAGTGGCATCTCGGGTACTCGCCGGAGCAGAGCCCGAACGCGCACGGCTTCGACTACTTCTTCGGCTTCAAGAGCGGATTCATCGACTACTACATGCACACCGGGGGTGATGGCCAACCCGATTTCTTCGAGAACGAGACGCCCATTACGCGAGACGGCTACTCGACGGATCTGATCACGGCACGGTCGGTGAAGTTCATCGAAGACAACGCCAGTCGGCCGTTTTTCATCGACATCGCCTACAACGCCGCGCATTGGCCGTATCAGCCACCGGATCATCCGTCGAAGGCACCCAACAACGGGCGCCATGTCCAGCCGCAGGACGACAACACCGCTACCCGCGCCGACTACGTCGCGATGATGGAGCGTGCGGATCAGGGGGTGGGCGAGGTCCTGCGGACGTTGAGCCGGCTCGGACTCGCGGAGAACACGCTCGTGATCTTCACCAACGACAACGGCGGCGAGTGGGTCTCGCGCAACGCGCCGCTGTTCCACCGCAAGCAGACGGTGTGGGAAGGCGGCATTCGAGTGCCGGCGATTCTGCGCTGGCCGGGTCGCATTCCGGCCGGTCGCGTCAGCGATCAGGTCGGGATCACAATGGACCTCACGTCGACGATTCTCGCCGTCACCGGAACGACCGTGCCTGCTGACGCGCGACTCGAGGGGATGAACCTGATGCCGATTCTCCAAGGCAACGCACCGGAAGTGCAGCGCACGTTGTTCTGGCGAACCGTCGCGCCACACTCGCAGCGCGCGGTGCGACGCGGCGACTGGAAGTTGCTGATCGACGGGACGATCGTCATGCTGTTCAACCTGCGGCTGGATATCGGCGAGCGCAACGATCTCGCCAACCAGCGGCAGGACATCGCGCATGAACTGCGGCCGCTCGTCGCGGCGTGGGAAGCGGACGTGGATGGCGAGGCCAAAGCCCTGAGCACGCGCTGACGCGTGCCGTCGCTTCAGCGAAGGCGGGCCGCCGCCCGCTTCCGGCGTATAGTTGGCGTTATGAACATCGTCCGGTCTGCATTCGTGCTGCTGTTTTCCGCCTCCATCGCCTTCGCTCAAGGCCAGGGTCCCGCATCTGCCGACGGGCCGCGCTACGCCGTCGCCTATGTCGAGGTGGTCCCCTCGCGGGCCGGCGCCTTCACCGATGCCTTTCACAAATATCGCGATGCGAGTCGCGGTGAGGCAGGATACGTGGGGTTCGAGTTGTTCGGCCAGAGCGAGCGGCCCGGTCACTTTGTGGTGATCGAAACATGGAAGGATCAGGCGTCAGCCGACGCGCATGCCAAGTCGGCCACGGTGGCCCAATTCCGGGCCGCGCTCGATCCGATTCGCGTGAGTGGCTATGACGAGCGTCCGTACAAGAGCCTGAACGTGAAAGGAACGAGCGGTTCGGGACGTGGTGCCCTGCACGTGGTCACCCACGTCGACTTCGCGCCGGGAAGCGGCGACGGGGTCGCGCTGCTGAATCGGCTGGCAGATGCCAGCCGCCGTGAAGCCGGCTGCCTGCGCTTCGACGTGATGCAGCACGCGATGCGAGCGAACCACTTCACGATTGTCGAGAGCTGGGCGAGCATGCAGGCGCGCGACGCGCACGCCGCAGCGGCGCAGACGCGCACCTATCGCGACGAGGTCCAGCCGATGACCGGCAGCCCGCTCGACGAGCGCGTGTTCAAGGCGGCCGAATAATCGGATTTTGACCTTCGTGTCCTTCGTGGCGAAGACCGTCTTTTGCGATCTTCGTAGGGCTAAGGGATGAAGGGACTCAGCAAGTTCTCACCCGCCATGCTCTCGGGCGAGAGATTGTTCTCCTGGCACGAATACTCGAACAGCTCCAGCCCCTTCTGCCATCCGAGCGTGTAGCCGCTGGTCCATGGCCCGGTGTAGGCGCCGGCATCGTCGATCGTCACGTCATAGTTCAGCGTATCGAAGTTGACGCGCGTCAGCCGTTCGGTCAGGTGCAGTTGTTGCGTGTGTGGCAGGCCGTCGCGATTCATCCAGAAGTTTTCGCTGAACCCCACCGAGTCGATGACGAGGGTATCACCCTCCCACCAGCCGATGGAGTGACCCAGATAGGTTGGGACGAGATTGCGCGGATGCGTGCGGCCATCCAGGTAGATCGTGCGATACGTCTGCGCATTCGAGATGTTGAGCACGTAGATACGTTTCAACTCGGGCAGATCGAGGATCTCGAGACCGTACGGCGACATGATCTGACGCGGGCCACCGGCCGGTTTGCAGCGCGTGTAGGGCTCGCTGGCCAGTGCCAGCGTGTGCCGATAGTCCGTCAGCGCTCTGGCCCAGGGCTGCAGCGGCACCTGGTCGATGTGCACGCGCGCGGTCCGCGTGGCGTTCGCCTGATAGGACCTGGGGTTGATGACGAGGTGCTCGTTGCGCCGCTCCCAGAGGCCCTTCTCTCCCGGAGGCGCGCCGAGGTTGATGCGGCCATCCGGCCACCGCGGCGCCGGCGCCGATTCAGCGGGACGTCGCTGCTGAGCCACCGGCGTCATCGTCGGGCCACCGATCAGCAGGACGGTCGCTACTATCGTCATCACCGCGCGACGGGTCATCAAAGCTCCTCGCATCGAGGATAACTCAGACGTCGAAGCATCAGTTCCGGGTTGCAGGTTCCCGGTTCCCTGTTCGAGGAGCTCCGGTTCGGGTTTTGTGTTCCCGAGGTTGGTGAGGCCGGTAGCGAAAAAGGCCACGCGCGTCATCACGTCGTACGCGATGGCGGTGGCCGGACGATTGCTGACCGACTCGGCATGCAGCCAACTCGTGGTTCACACGAGGAGCATGGCTTCTCGCTGCTCGAAGTGCTGGTCGCACTGGCGCTCATCACGATCGTGATGGCCTCGCTATCGCAGTTGTTCGCCGTCGCGACGGCCTCCGACATCGCTGCCCGGGACCGCACGATGGCCGCCTTGCTGGCGGAGGAGAAGCTCGAGGAGCTGCGTGAGCTCACGTTTGCCTTTGATCGACAAGGCGCGCCGATGACGGATCTCACCACGGACACGGCGCGCGACCTGATGGCCGACGGTGGAACAGGATTGACCGGCGGAGGTTCACTCGATCGCACAGTCGCTGGCTATAGCGATGACATCGATTCGTTCGGCCGCAGAACAGACGCCAGTCGCGCGGCATTCGTCAGACGGTGGTCGATCCAGCCGCTCGCTTCAGATCCCGCAAACACAATCGCGATCCAGGTGATGGTTCTCAAGCGCGGAGGTGCCACTCGCGTCCGGCTCGTGAGCGCACGTACAAGGAAGCCGCGATGACTCTCGCGCGGCGGGTCTGCTCGCCATCTGGCATTTCGTTGTTCGAGCTCGTCATCGCGATGGCAATCACCACGCTGATCATGGGCGCGGCGATCGCGATGGTCGTTCCCGCCCAGGGCATCTTCGAGGCGCAGCCCGAAGCCGCTGACCTGCAACAACGCGTCCGTGCCGCGGCGGAAGGAATACGGCGCGACCTGATGGCCGCCGGCGCAGGCGTCGATACCGGCGCCAGCGCTGGTCCGCTGTCCGATTACATCGCAGCGGTGTTGCCGTACCGCATCGGCGACGCCAACAACGACGTTGCGAGAAACGTGTTCTTCAGAAGCGATACGGTGTCGGTGGTGACGCTGCCATCGCTCATCGCGCAGACACGCGTCACCCGTGCATCCATCGTTGGACAGCAGCTCGTCGTCGAGGCGGCGCCGAACTGTGGCGGCGGCGTGCCCTTCGATCGTGTCTGCGGATTCACGCAAGACACTCGCGTCATCGTCTTCGACAAGGATGGAACGTACGACCTCGGAACAGTCTCGAGCGTGCTGGCACTCGTCGTCACGATCGATCATGCGGGGGCATTTGCCGGCGCTCACAACAGCGGTGAGGCAATGCTGGCGGCTGTCGACATCCACACGTACTACGGCAAACCCGATGCGTCGACGGGCGCCCTTCAGCTCGAGCACTATGACGGACGTGTGACAGACCTGCCGGTCGTCGACGAGCTCGTGAAACTCGAGTTCGAATACTTCGGTGACCCGTCACCGCCGCAACTCCTGTCCGGTGTGGATCTGCGCTCGATGCAGGGCCCCTGGACCACCTACGGACCAAAGCCGCCGCCACTTGCCGTTGACAACCTGGCGGACTCGTGGCCGGCGGGCGAGAACTGCACGTTTCAAGTGAATGAGGGTGCACATGTCCCGCGTCTGGTCCAGTTATCGGGAGCACTGGCCGATGTGAAGCTGGATGCAGCTGTCCTCTCGGACGGCCCATGGTGTCCCGATCCCGCGTCACCGGTGCGCTACGACGCGGACCTCTTACGCATTCGCCGCGTCCGCGTGACCATACGGTTCGAGGCGGCGGCCGCGTCATTGCGAGGCGCGGCCTCGGCGCGATTTCTGCGCGGCGGCACGGCTTCGTCCAACGAGCGAGTCGTTCCGGACCTCGAAGTGCGATTCGATGTGACGCCGCGAAATCTGAACCTGTCGCGATGAATGTTTCCCGGCGTTCGCGTCGGCCTCCACCGGTGAATGAGGACGGCATTGCGGTGATCGCCGTGCTCCTATGGACTACGCTGACCGCCGCACTGGCATCGGCCCTGATTCTCGTGACGATCGTCGAAACGACAATTTCGGGACGCCATCGCGATGGAATCGACGCGTTATACGCCGCCGACGCCGCAATGGAGATCGCGATCGGACAGCTGGCGGCGGTGGCCGATTGGGATCTCGTGCTGAACGGAACCGTGCGCTCGCCGCTGAGCGATGGTGCCGTTGTCGGTATGCGACAAATAGCGGACGGCACCAGTATCGACCTTGCGGTGCTGACAGCGCTGCTGCGCTGCGGCAAGGAGTCCTGTGTGGATGCCGACATCACTGCGATGACGGCCGATCGATCCTGGGGCATCAGCAATCCGCGCTGGCAGCTGTTTCTGAACGCGCCGCTTCGAACCATCCTCAATCTGCCGGAGACCGCGACGCGGACATACGTGCTCGTGTGGGTGGCCGACGATCCATCGGACAGCGACGGCGATCCGCTGCGGGACGGGGTCGCCGGCGACAATCCCGGGCGCGGGCGCATCATGCTCACGGCGCAGGCGTATGGAGCCAGTGGCGTCAGGCGGACGATTCAGGCCACAATCGCGCGTGCGGGCGCCAACGTCCGCATGGTGAGCTGGCGCGAGGTGCTGTGATGCGACGTCGTTCACTGTTGCGCGGTGTGGGCGGGCTGCTGGCGGTGGGAGCCGTCCCTCCCTTTGCGGAAGCTCAATCGCGACGCAACGAGATACCGGTTCCGTCTGACGTCACCGCGCGTCTGGCGCGGTACATGGTGGAAGCACGCAGCCGCAGTTTGCCGGCGGATGTGATGACCGCAACGCGCCACCGCATTCTGGACACGCTCGGTGCCATCGTTTCAGGTGCGCGCTTGAAACCCGGCGAGGCCGCTATTCGCTACGTGCGCGCACAAGGCGGTGCGGCGGAAGCATCGGTCTGCACCACGGACATCAAGACGACAGCCGTGCACGCAGCCCTGGCGCACGGAATGTTCGCGCACGCCGATGAGACCGATGACTTCGAACCGGTGACCAAGGCGCACCCGGGGTGCTCGGTCGTGCCCGCGGCGCTGGCAATCGGGGAGCGCGATGATCGTTCCGGGCTCGAACTGATGCGCGCGGTCGCGCTCGGCTACGACGTCTGTTGCCGGTTCTTGATGGCGGTGGATCCCGATCGGGTGCGCGCCACGCATCGCAGCGCGGAGGGAGTGAGCTCGACCCTCGGCAGCGTCGCCGCCGCGTCGTCGCTCGCGCATCTCGATGAAGCCGGTATGCGTTACGCGCTCTCGTACGCCGCGCAGCAGGTGTCCGGCGTGTGGAGCTGGGAGCGCGATACCGAGCACATCGAGAAGGCATTCGACTTTGCCGGCATGGGCGCGCGCAATGGCGTGGCCGCGGTCGCGATGGTGCAGGCTGGATTCACCGGGGTGCCGGATGTGCTCGACGGCGCGCACAACCTGCTGCAGGCGTTTTCCGCGGAGCCGCGGCCCGAGCAGATGATCGCGGAGCTGGGCCACCGCTTTTTCGTCACCGAGACCGCAATCAAAGTGTTCTCGGTCGGCTATCCGATTCAAGCGCCGCTCGATGCATTCCTCTCCCTGCAACGCGAGCACAGGCTGACCGTCGATACCGTCGACCGCATCGTGGTCCGATTGCCTGAGGATGGTGCCCGCATTGTCGACGATCGCGCCATGCCCGACGTAAACTGCCAGTACGCGATTGCCGTCGCGCTGATCGATGGGACCCTGTCCTTCGACGACAGCCATTCATACGAACGGATGCGCGACCCACAGGTGCTTGCGGTGAAAACTCGCATTCAGCTGATTGCCGACCGGGCACTGATGGATCGCGCTGCGCCGCGCAGCGGCCGGGTCGAGGTCACGTTGCGCGACGGTCGCACCGTCGGCCGCTTCACGCGTTTCCCACCCGGCACCCGAGAAAACCCGCTCGACGACGCGCGTGTCAGTGCCAAAGCCCGCGAGCTGATGGCTCCGGTACTCGGCGCCAGCCGTGCCGAGGCGGTCATCGAGCGTGTGAACTCGCTGGAGCGCTTGGACAGCGTGCGCACGCTCGTGGCGCTCCTCCTCTGAGCACGAAGAACACGAAGACGGTGTTGGCCACGAAGGACCCAGCGCGGCTGCGCCGCAACCAAAGAGCGCATCCGCGCTGGGTCGAACCAGTGTTTGCCCGTGACACTACCGCGCCAAGAGTTGTGCAGAAAAACAAAGTTTGGCGCGGTAGTGTCACAACGGACACAAAACAAGGACGCAAAGATCTTGAGCCGTCGGGCAGACGCGACATCTGACGAGAGGCGAAGCTGAGACAGAGCTCGACGCGGCGCCGCGCAGCGGCGCGGCCGGTCCGCACGTGACGAATGAACAAGCGTTCAGACGTCCACATGCTTGTTCATTCCTCACGCGCGGGCCGGACGTAACGGCCTGCTTCGCAGGCCGACCGCATCGAGCTCACGCGCAAAGGAGCTGAAGCCAGCTCGATCTTCTTTGTGTCCTTGCTTTTCCGTCTTGGTGTTCTTCGTGGCAAAAGCGTCTTTGTGAGCTTCGTGTGCCGCGCATTACCGCACTCGCTCCCACCGGACATCCCGCCCTTCCCGGCGATCGACAAAGGCGACCACGCGTCCGGCAGAATCTCGCAGAAAGATTTTGCGCACGCGGGGTTGACCCGGGACGAAGAACACGTCGGGCGCTTCAGCCTTCAGTATCTGCGCCGGGCGGCCGGTTCGCTCGCCGCTGAGCGTATCGGTCGATCGCTGGACTGTGTAGGCAAGGTCAGGTGTCAGCCCATACACCCCGGCGTATTCATCCAGACGCGAGGCGGGCAGCGCGATGGCGGGCGGATCGATCAGCGCAGCGTGTACCTGACTCGCGATCAATTTCCAGCCGGCCGGCGTCTGCAGCCACGTATCGGTCGTTCGATACTGCGCGTTTAACGTCTGTCCGTAGTAGTTCTCGCGCTCGTTGTCGTCGTGCGTGGCGATCGCGACGTTGCCGTGAGCGCGCACCTCGAATGCGCCTATAGTGATCGCGCCGCTGATGCCGGGTGGTAGAGGTTGCAACTCCGTGAGGAGATCGGCTTTGCCTTTGCGCGTGCCGTCCTCTGCCAGATAAAGCATTGCGGGATCGAGATAGCGATCCCATACTTTCGTGTCGCCGACGGCCACGGCGTCGAGCAGCGCCTGCGTCTGCATTTTCAGCAGCGACGTCAGCTCCTGTCGCGCCGCCGCGTCGCTGGCGAGACAGGCGCAGGCGGCAACGACGGCGATCCGTGACGCGATTCGGATTGACCAGCGTCTGAGAACAGTCATGCCACACATGAGAGCACACCTGTCGAGAATCGTGTTCCTCCTTCTGTTCAGCGCCGTAGTAGTGGCCGCCTGCCGTAGAGCCGAGGCGCCGCAACGAGCGCTGAAATACCCGCCGACCACGAAAGGCTCTGTCGTCGACGACTACGGCGGCACCACGGTCGCCGATCCGTATCGATGGATGGAGGCGCTCGACTCGAAAGAGGTCGCCGACTGGACCGCGGCAGAGAACTCGGTGACCGAGCCCTACCTGCGATCGCTGCCGCTGCGCGAGCCATTGAACAAGCGACTCACCGAACTGTGGAACTACGCGCGCGTCGGCGTCCCGACCATCGAGCACGGCACGCTGTTCTACGCGCGCAACACCGGCCTGCAGCGTCAGTCGCCGGTGTTCATGCGCTCGAGCATCGACGCACCACCGGCGGTCGTCATTGACCCGAACGCAATCTCGGAGGACGGATCGCTGTCGCTGTCGCAATGGACGCCGTCGCCCGACGCACGACTGTTTGCCTACGCGCTGTCGGAAGGCGGTGCCGATTGGGAGACGGTCAAGGTGCGTGATCTCTCGTCCGCAAAGGATCTGTCCGACGAAGTGAAGTGGGTTCGGTTTTCTGCCATTGCGTGGACGAAGGACAGCAAAGGGTTCTATTACTCGCGGTATCCGGAGCCACCGAAGAACAAGGTGCTCGAGGCCGCGTTGTCGGGACACACGCTCTACTACCATCGTGTCGGCACGCCGCAATCGCAGGACGTGCTGGTCTATCAGCGCAAGGACCTGCCCGAATGGATCGTTAACGGCATCGTCAGTGAAGATGGCCGCTATCTGTTCGTGCTGATGTATGAGGGCGCGGAGAACAAGAACAGTCTGTATTACGCCGACCTCGGCAATCCCGCTGCACCGCGAGTCGACGCCGCGGTCAAGCCGGTCATCGAGGTCAATGACGCGGAGTACGCACCAATCGGCAATGTCGGATCGACGGTGTTTCTGCGATCCGACAAGGACGCGCCGAACCGCAGGATCATCGCCATCGATCTCCGGACGCCGGCCGCTGGCGCCTGGAAAACGGTCGTGCCGGAACGCAAGGAGGCAATCGAAGACGCGCATTTCATTGGCGGACGCGTCGTCGCGCAATACCTCGTTGACGTGCAGAGCCGATTGCTGCTCTTCGATCGCAATGGAGCGGAGCAGGGAACGATCGCGCTGCCGTCGACTGGAACCGTGGTGGCGATTGCGGGTCGGGAAGACTCACCAGACGTGTGGTACGCGTTCAGCTCGCCGCTCACTCCAGCGACCGTCTACCGATTCGATCCAGCGGCGCGCACAAGTACCGCCTTCGAGGCGGTGAAGCTGCCGGTCGACACCAGCGGCTTCGAAACGAAAGCGATGTTTGCCATGTCGAAAGACGGCACGCGTGTACCGTTCTTCGTTACCGCGCGCAAGGATCTGAAGCGGGACGGCAGCAATCCGACGATGCTGTACGGATACGGCGGCTTTTCGGTCAGTACGCTGCCCACGTATCGGCAGGATGTGCCGGCGTGGCTGGAGCGTGGCGGCGTGTGGGTGACAGCCAGCATGCGCGGCGGCGCCGAGTACGGCGAGACCTGGCACAAGGCGGGCATGCTCGAGAAAAAGCAGAACGTCTTCGACGACTTCATAGCCGTGGCCGAGCGTCTGATCAGCGACAAGTACACGTCGCCGGCCAGGCTCGGGATCATGGGTGGATCCAATGGCGGTCTGCTGGTTGGCGCGGCGATGGAGCAGCGACCTGACCTGTTTGCCGTCGCGTTGCCCGCGGTCGGCGTGATGGACATGCTTCGCTACGACAAATTCACCGGCGGGAAACTCTGGACGACGGAGTACGGATCGGCATCGAACGCGAAGCAGTTTCCGTTTCTGATCAAGTATTCGCCGGTGCAGAACGTCAAGGCCGGGACCTGTTACCCGGCGACGCTCATCACCACCGCCGACCACGACGACCGCGTCGTCCCGAGCCACTCGTTCAAATTTGCCGCGGCGCTGCAGGCGGCGCAGAGCTGCGACAAGCCCGTGCTGATCCGCGTGGAGGTCCAGGGTTCACACGGCTATCGTCCAACCGACAAGCTGATCGCCGAACGCGCGGATCAATGGGCGTTCGCCGCGGAGAATATGGGCATTCGGTGAATTTGAAATCTTCAATTTGAGGCTTTGAGACTCGATTTGATCATTTGCGGATGGGGCATTTGCTCAAGTGAATTTGTTCATGTGGAGATGTGCAAATTTGAATGTCCCAATTTCAGATCCTCCAATTCACTTGCTCGAATGAGCCAATCTCCACATATTCAAATCAATTCTCAAATCCTCGAATCGAACATCGTAGATTCAGCGTCGTAGTGTTCATGTTCGCGATCGAGCCGCCAATCGAGCCGATGCTGGCCAAGATCGCTGCTGACCTGCCGACGGCCGGTGCCTTTCTCTACGAACCCAAGTGGGACGGCTTTCGTGCGATCGTCTTTCGCGGAGACGGCGACGTCTTCATTCAGAGCCGCGACCTGCGGCCGCTCGATCGGTACTTTCCCGAGCTGCATGACGCGTTGCTGAAGCGGCTGCCGGACGGCTGCGTCGTCGACGGTGAGATTGTGATCGCGACGCCGCATGGGCTCGACTTCGACTTGCTGCAGCTGCGTCTCCACCCGGCCGCATCGCGTGTGGCCAAGTTGGCAGGCGAGACGCCGGCCTCGTTTGTGGCGTTCGATCTGCTCGCGGTCGACGGCCACGACCTGCGCGAGGCGCCGCAGCGTGAACGGCGCGCGCGTCTCGAGAAGCTTCTCGACACCGTTCAGCCACCGGTGTTCCTGACCCCTATGACCCGCGACGCATCGGAGGCATCGCAGTGGCTCGAGCGATTCGAGGGCGCTGGCCTTGATGGCGTCATCGCCAAACCTGACGATGGTACGTACCAGCCAGGCAAGCGCGCAATGGTCAAGATCAAACATGTTCGCACCGCCGACTGCGTGGTGGCGGGCTTTCGCTGGCACAAGAACGGTCACGGAACACATGTCGGGTCGCTGTTGCTCGGCCTGTACGACAAGCGCGGCAAGCTGCAGCACGTCGGCGTGACGTCGTCATTCACGATGGCCACACGCCGCGAGCTGGCGATCGAGCTCGAGCCGTTGCGCAACCGCGCGTTCGACGATCATCCGTGGCGCGCATGGGCCGAAATCGAGGGCGCGGGGACACGCATGCCTGGCGGTCAGAGTCGATGGAGCGCCGGCAAGGATCTCTCGTGGGAGCCGCTGCGAATCGAGCGCGTGTGCGAGGTGAAGTACGACCACATGCAGGGGGACCGCTTTAGACATGCCGCGGTGTTCTTGCGCTGGCGTCCAGACAAGCGACCCGAGGACTGTACCTACGAACAGCTGGAGGTCACGACTCCGTACGAGCTCGAGAAGGTCTTCGGCGCACGTGGGGGCCGCCTTTAGGCGGACCTTCCGCGTCCAAATGATTCGACTCATTGGGCATGTCGTCCGGATCCAACGGCTCCTCCGCCGGTCGGAGCTCGTTCGGCACATGCTGCAGATTGATCCGAATGCGCGTCCACGTGCTGAATCGACCGCGCATCGCGTCAACCAATACGTCGGCGGGTTTCAGGTGCGAGGCCGCGTCAGGATGACGTTCCTTCCAGCGCTCCAGGCCCGCGAGTACGTCCTCCTTTCGTCGCGATCGGCCGATCTCGATCAACGGATATTTCGAGACGCGGCGCTTTGACGGCTGCACGCGCGCCGGTTCGCCCAGCTGCTTGCGGAAGTGCGGCGGCCACGGCGCGTCGCCGACGCCGTCGCGTTCGTGTCGAGCGGAGAGCTCGAGGAGCGCGTCGAGCGAGCAGGGACTCTCGTCCATGTGCGCGTGCGGGTTGCCGATCGCCGCAAAGCGGGCCGGCATCGTCGCCAGCGTGAAGTCTCCCGGCTCGCACGCCTCGACTTCGTTCCACGTCAGTGGGGCCGACACACGCGCATCGACGCGGGGCCGGATCGAATACGCGGCTGCGACCGTGCGGTCCTTCGCGTTCTGGTTGTAATCAAGGAAGACGCCGTGCCGCTCTTCCTTCCACCATTTGCTGGTGGCCAGCGTCGGCGCACGGGTTTCCACGTCGCGCGCCAGCGCGAGGGCGGCGCGGCGGACCTGATCGAACGTCCAGCGCCGCTCAATCCGCACGTACACGTGCATGCCGCGCGAGCCAGACGTCTTCGGCCAGCCGATCAGCCCCAGGTCCGCGAGCGCCGCGCGCACGATACCGGCCACCTGACGGACCTGTGGCCATTCGACTCCCGGCACCGGATCGAGATCGATGCGCAGCTCGTCGGGATGGTCGAGATCATCGGCGCGCACCGGATGCGGGTGCAGCTCCAGACAGGCCAGATTGGCCATCCACGCCAGCGCCGCCCGGTTGCGCGGCACGACCTCCTCGGCCGTGCGTCCCGACGGGAAAGATAGCGTGACGACCTCGATCCAGGGGGGCCGCGACGCGGGCGCTCGCTTCTGATAGAAGAATTCGCCGCCGATGCCGTTGGGATACCGGACGAGGACGTTGGGGCGGTTGCCGGCGGCTCCGAGTGCGCCGTCGGCGACCGCGAGGAAGTAGCGAACAACGTCGAGCTTCGTGTATCCCGCCTCCGGAAAGAGAACTTTTCGCGGATTGGAGATCGTCAGCTCATGACCGTCGACGAGCAGGATCTCGGAGTCGGGTTGACGCGGCACCTGTTGATTCTCGCATCCGGCTGGCAGCTTCCGCCTGCGCCTCTCGCCAAGGCAACGGCCGGATGATATCCTGCCGCGTTCGACAGCTTCAGCGGGCGTCGGCGTGATTGAAACGCCGCTTTTCACACGAGGAAACCAATGGTTCTGACCAAACCCGAATTGATCGCATCGCTCCAGGGTGAAGTTCGTATCCTGCTGCACCTGGCCAGCAAGGTCGAGCCCACCATGATCGATTACCGCCCGTCCCCCAAGCAGCGCAGCACGCTGGAATTGCTGCAGTACCTGACCATCATGGGGCCGATGCTGGTGAAGGCGGCGAAGGGGACCGGCTTTGACCCGGCCGCGTGGGCCGAGGCCGAGGCCGCGTCGAAGAAGCGTGACTTCGCGGAGACGGTGAAGTCGCTCGAGACGCAGGCCGACACCTACGCGACGTTGCTGAGCGACATGACCGACGCGCAGCTGCGCGAGGAATTCGAGGTGTTCGGCCGCAAGATGACGCGTGGGTCGTTTCTCGTGAACCTGGTGCTGGCGGGCCATGCCGCATACCGCACGCAGCTGTTTCTGTATCTCAAGTCGTGCGGCCGCGAGGAGCTGAACACGATGAACCTGTGGGCCGGTATGGACGCGCCGACGGCGGCCGCCTAGACAGATCCGAAAATGCAGAAGGCTGATTGTGGACTGTCGACTCAATGAATCAATGCTGACTGTCCGGTGACGAATACTTCGGGGACTCCTCAATCTGACGTCGAAAGTATTCGCCATTCATAGGTCCCCATTCGGCAATGAGTCTGCGATGAATCGGTCAGCCTTCGTCAGCACAGAAAGGCGGGAAGTCATGTTTCGAAGCACGCTCGCTACGGTCGTGATGATTCTGGTGCCGCCAGTGGCGCTCGCGCAGGACGCCAAGTCGGTGATCGACGCGGCCTCGAAGGCGATGGGCGTCGACACGCTGCGCACGGTCGAGTATTCGGGCAGCGGCTCCGATTTCGTGTACGGCCAGGCCTACAGCCCCACATCACCGTGGCCGCGGTTCACGGACAAGACCTACACCCGTCAGATCGATTTCCAGACGCCGGCATCGCGCATGGATCGCGTACGCATGCAGGCGGAGAACCCGCCGCGCGGCGGCGGGCAGCAGCCGATCCGCGGCGAGCAGATGCAGAACCAGACGATTGTCGTCTCGGCGTCGACGCCGTGGGTGCAGCAGCTCGAGATCTGGATGATGCCGCACGCCTTCCTGCGAGCGGCGGCAATGAACAACGCAACGGTCAAGTCGCAGCGCGCCGGCGGCAAGGCCTATCGCGTGCTGACATTCACCGGCCAGAACAAGGCGGCGGTCAACGGCTACATCAACGATCAGAATCTCGTCGAGCGGGTCGAGACAACGATCGACAACCCGCTGTTTGGCGACACCGCGTTGGAGAGCGTCTACAGCGACTATAAGGACTTCAGTGGTGTGAAGTTTCCGATGCACATCGTGCAGCGGCAGGGCGGTTATCCGGTACTCGACCTGACCATCACCGACGTGAAACCGAACGCCCCGGTCAATATCCGGCCGCCGGCCAACGCGGCCGCTGCTGCGCCTGCCCCGCAGGGAACGCCGTCGGAGAAGCTCGGCGACGGCGTCTACCTGATTCTCGGTGGCTACGCGAGCCTGGCGATCGACATGAAGGATCATATCGTCGTCGTGGAGGCGCCGCAGAGCGAGGAGCGCGCCCTCGCGGTGTTTGCCGAAGCCAAACGCCTGATTCCGAACAAGCCGATTCGCTACGTCATCAATACGCATCATCACGTGGACCATTCGAGCGGCATTCGTGCCGCGATGGCCGAGGGCGCGACGATCATCACGCACGAAGTGAACAAACCATTCTTCGAGAAGATTGCGGCCGCGCCGCACATGCTGGCGCCCGACCGGCTGAGCGCCGTCAGAAAGAAGCCCGTCATCGAGACGATGACCGAGAAGAAGGTGCTGACCGACGGCAATCAGGTCATCGAGCTCCATCATCTCGCCGGCAACGGGCACAATGCGGGCCTGCTCGTCGTGTACCTGCCAAAGATCAAGACGCTGCTCGAGGCCGACGCCTACAATCCTCCGGCCCAGGCAAGTACCCCGCCACCGACGCCGGTCAGCCCCTACACCGCGAATCTGGTGTCGACGATGGATCGGTTGAAGCTGGATGTGGAGACGATCATTCCGGTGCACTACGCTGCCGACGGCCGCAAGGTCACGCGCGCGGAACTGATGCGCGTCGCAACGGCGGGAACGAACTGATTCATGATTCGTGATTCATGATTCGTGATTACGGGGCTTTCGCCAGAATCGCAATCGCCGGACAAATCGCGAATCACGAATCACGAATCAAAGATAGACGAGTGCCCTTCTACTACGACCTTCATCACCTCGAGCGCGCGTACGGGCAGCGAACGGCGAACGGTCTGCTGCGGTTGAAGACCGGATTTCTCGCCGACGCTGTCCCCGAGCGGGTCCGCGACAGCAGGCTCCTGCTGGCCACCTGGAACATTCGCGAGTTCGAGTCGGAGAAATACGGCGCTCGTGAACGGGAGGCGCTGTACTACATCGCCGAGATCATCGACCACTTCGACATCGTTGCGGTGCAGGAAGTCCGGGAAGACCTGTCGTCGCTCGAACGGGTGATGAGGATTCTCGGCAGCTGGTGGGATTACCTGCTGACCGACGTCACCAGAGGCCCGCAGGGAAATCTCGAACGCATGGCGTTCGTGTACGACACGCGCAAGGTGCGTTTCGGCGGGCTCGCGGGCGAAGTGCTCGTTCCGCCGATGAAGGATGCACCGTCCAGGCAGTACGCGCGGACGCCGTTCATCGTCGGCTTTCGCACCGGCTGGTTCAAGTTCACCATCTGCTCGGCGCACATCTATTACGGCGAGAGCACGGCCGAAGACCCGCAGCGCGTGCGCGAGATCCAGCAGCTCGCCGGGCACCTGGCCGACGAGGTCACCAGACGCCGCGCCTGGGCGCGAAACATGATCCTCCTCGGCGACTTCAACATCTTCAACGTGAACGACGCCACGTTCAAGGCGCTCGCGGCCGCCGGCTTCCAGATGCACCCGAAGCTGCTGGGTGTCGGGTCGAACGTGGATCAGTCGAAGCACTTCGATCAGATTGCCTTCATCGCGCCCGACCTGAAGGATCGCCTCGAGGAGTGCAACGCTGGCGTGTTCAACTACTACAAGTACGTCTATCGCGACGACGACGCCGCAGCCTACGACGCGCTGGTGCCAAAGACGAGCGCCGGCAAGCCTGGAAGCTATCGGCAGTGGCGGACCTACCAGATGTCGGATCATCTGCCGATCTGGATTGAGCTGAGGATCGACTTCAGCCGCGAGTACCTTCAATCGATGGCCGGTTCAGGCAACGCCGTGATGCCGATCAGCGCTCCGGTTGCTCCCAACGCTTGAAAACTCCCAACTGCCAACGTGGGTCGTCGCCCAGCTCCCAGTTGAGAACTCCCAACTGCCCACTCCCAACTCCCAACTCCCAAAGCTGCCAGTCCCAAGCATTCCCTGCGCGTTGGGAATTGGCCGTTGGGTCACGCGTAAGCGGATTGGGAGTTCCACGAGGATGAGGATTCTGGTTACCGGAAGCGCCGGGCATCTCGGCGAGGCCCTCGTCCGCACGCTCCAGTCAACAGACCACCAGGTCATCGGCCTCGATCGCAAAGGCTCGCCGTTCACGACGCTCGTCGGTTCGATTGTCGACCCGCAGGTCGTGCGGGCCGCGGTGCAGGGAGTGGACGCGATTCTGCACACTGCGACGCTGCACAAGCCGCACGTCGATACGCACTCACGGCAGGCATTCGTCGATACGAACATCACCGGCACGCTGAATCTGCTGGAGCAGGCCGTCCGCAATCGGGTGCGGGCGTTCGTGTTCAGCAGCACGACGAGCGTGTTCGGCCGCGCGCTGCGACCGGATGCGCAGCAGCCCGCGGCCTGGATCACCGAGGACGTGCGGCCGGTTCCGCGAAACATCTACGGCCTTACCAAGACAGCCGCCGAGGACCTGTGCGAGTTGTTTCATCATGATTGCGCGTTGCCCTGCCTGGTCCTGCGCACCTCGCGTTTCTTCCCGGAAGAGGATGACGACGAGGCGATGCGGCTGGCGTACGAGGGAGAGAACGCCAAGGCCAACGAGTTCCTGTATCGGCGAGTAGATCTGGAAGATGCCGTGTCTGCGCATCTGCTCGCGCTGCAGCGCGCGCCTTCGATCGGATTCGCGCGCTACATCATCAGCGCGACGACGCCGTTTCAAGCGGAGGACGTCGGGGATCTGCGGACCAATGCTGCCGAAGTCGTGCGGCGCCGCGTGCCTGAGTACGCGGCCGAGTATGCACGGCGTGGCTGGAAGATGTTCGAGACGATCGATCGCGTCTATGTGAACGACCGCGCCCGCCGCGAGCTGGGCTGGCACCCGCGCTACGACTTTCGTCTGGTGCTGGAGAGGCTGAGCAGAGACGAGTATCCGCGGAGCGAATTGTCAGCGACGATCGGATCGAAGGGATATCACGGATGATCCAGAAGGAATCAGGTATCAGGATTCAGGGCTGGGCCAGGAATCAGCCGCCAGGATTCAGGCAAAGTTGAACCTGATTCCAGTAGGCCTGATTCCGAAGCAGCCTGATTCCAGATTCCTGAGTCCTGATACCTACCGCGGCAAGGCGCGTCCCGTCCGCTGCCGCGCCGAGATGATCGCCTGCTTCAGCTCGACCTCGCAGGCCGCGAGCTGTTTCTCCGCCTCCGCCCGCTGGCGCTTGCCGTCGTCCGCAATCCGCAGTGCGTCGTCGATGGTGGCGATAAGCGCGTCGTTGGCCTGCTTGACGGCGGCGATGTCGACGACCCCGCGCTCGATTTGCGTGCGGATGGTCTGAGTCGATGTCCGCAGCGCATCGGCGTTGGCCGTGAGCAGCTCGTTGGTCAGGTCGGTCGCCTTCTTCAGCGTCTCGCCCGCTTCGGCCGAACGCGCGATCGTCACGGCGATCGCCAGCTGCTGGCGCCACAGTGGAATCGTATTGGCCATGGTCGATTCGATCTTGGCGACCAGCGCCGCGTCGTTCTGCTGCACCAGTCGAATCGACGGCAGACTCTGCATCGTGACCTGACGCGTCAGCTTCAGGTCGTGCACGCGTCGCTCGAGATCGTCGCGTCGCGCGCGCAGATCGGCGAGTTCCTGCGCTCGGACGACGTCCTTGCTCGCTTCCACTTCCCGAGCCAGCGCCGGAATGGTTTCCGTGTTGAGGCGCCGCAGATGTTCTTCGCCCGCGGCGATGTAGACCTCGAGGCGATGGAAGTAGTCGAGCGTCCGCTCGTAGAGCCGATCCAGCATGCCGACATCCTTCATCAGCATGCTCGTGTGCGCGTCGAGGCGGTTACTGATCGTGTCCACCTGCGAGCGGACCTGCTCGTACTGCTGCAGCACCTTTGCCAGCGGACGGGCACGGCCGAGCAGGCGCTTCAGCAGTCCCGGCTTGTTCTTGGGATCGAGATCCTGCGCCGAGAAGCCGCGCAGGGTGACCACCAGCTCGTTCAGCGTCTGCCCGGCGACGCCGGTATCCTTGTTGCGCACGCCCTCGAGCATCTCGTCGGCCACCGACGTCACTTCCTCCTGGGCGGCGGTGCCGAACATGAGGATCGTCTTGCTGTCGTCGATGTCGAGCTCGGTCATCGCTTGCTCGATCTCCGCGCGACGCTCTGGAGGTGCGCTCTGATACGTCACCAGCTCGGTCGGCACGGGAGGGGGCATCGTCACGACGCGTTGCGCTATGGCGGTGTTGGCTGGAGGTTCCACCTTGGGAACGCTCGTACCCTGGGGTGCCGTCGTCTCGCTCATGATCGTGTCTCCACCTGATCGACTACGCCCTCTCGCTTCAGACGGGCGCTCAGGACCTCCATGTCGACGTCGAGCGCCATCGTATCGTGCTCGAGCAGCTTCTTGTGCTGCTGGCTGAAGCTGTTCTCCATGTCGATCAGCAATTGACGGAATCGCTGTTCCAGCGGCTCGCTGCGGCCTTGTCGCTCCGTGCGCGCGAACTCCTGCGTCACGCGCTCGGTGCTGTCCAGATACAGATGCAGAAAGCGGCGGGCACGCGTCGCCTCGCGCGGATCACGCTCGATCTCGCCGAGGATGTTCGTGCCGATGGCGATGATGCGTTTGAGGCGATCGCCGAATTCCGGAACGGTAATGCTCCGCGCCGCCGCTTCGATGCGGCGAAGCCGCTGATACGCCTGCTGCAATTGCTCGCTCACGGCCGAAACGTCGACGCCGGCGAGCGGCGCAACGGTCACGCGGCGGGGCCGCAGATCGACGCCGTAAAACGCCAGATGGCCGACGCCGCCGAGGCCGGCGAAAATCGCCGTGCCCAGAGCGGTGTGACCACCAGCCATCGCCGCCAGCGCTGCACCCGAGGTCGTGAACACCGCGCTCACCAGCTTTCGCGGAACCGGCGGAAGGTCGAGACGATCGCCAAGCAGGTAGCGCGCCTCAGCCACCAGCGCCTGCCAGCACAATACGCCCGCGGTCCAGAAACAGGCGAGTGCGCCGCCGCTTAACGCAAGCCGTTGGACGTCATCGCCGACCAACGCGGCAAGGACCGCAAACGGGAGCGGCGCCGGCAGGATGAACAACGCAGCCGACTTGAGTACGGGCGCCCATGCGCGTGCGCGCTGCACCGGCTCCGGCCGCGCGGCAGGTATCGGTGGAATCTGTCCCTCGCGACGTGGAGGGGCGTAGAGCGGATTGCTCACCGACCGTCCGTCTCGAAGAATCCCGGGCTGAACTGCTGCGGCGCGTTAATCGTCGAGGCGTGCGTGAACACCGCCTGACAGCTCGGCAGCGTGATCGACAGAATCAGCGCGATCAGCCCCAGCACGCGCACCGGGAAGGTGGCCACGCATGATTGTACGGGCATACGGGCCGTCGGGAGAGGGGATGGTCCAGGCCGTCGAGCTGGGGGGGCAGGCGGCCACGATTGAGTCATGGCTACATCCTATGAAACGGACTCAAGCCCCTGACGGTTCCATACACATGGGTATCGGATCTGTGTGTAAACCCCAAATGCCAAATCCCAAATCCCAAATCCCAAATCCCAAATCCCAAATCCCAAATCCCAAATCCCAAATCCCAAATCCCAAGCCAACACTCAAACAATTGGGATTTGGGGTTTGGTCATTGGGATTTGGGATTTCTCACGGTAACCAAATACAGCACGAAACTCAGGCCAAACGTCACGAACCAGGCGTACGTATAAAGCGTGTCGAGCAGCATCGGATTGGTGACCTGCCCGCCAGGAGTCGTGGCTGCCCGCACAAATCCGGGAATCACCGGCAGCACCGAGACGGCGAGCACGACGATGGCGCGTGCATTCACGCCGCTGCCATATGAATAGCGTCCCCGCAGTGCGAACAGATCGCTCAGTGCGAGCTGCTTCCGTCGTAGCACCCAGTAATCGGCGATGAGAATCCCGCCAATCGCGCCCATGAGGCTCGAGTAGCCAATCAGCCAGGTGAAGATGTACGCCGCGGCGTCGGCGTAGAGACGCCATGGCATCATCACGATGCCGATGACCGCGGTGATCAACCCGCCTGTGACGTAGCTCACCCTCCGCGGCGCGAGACTCGAGAAGTCGTTGGCGGGCGAGACGACGTTGGCGGCCATGTTCGTCGTGAGCTGCGCGAGCAGCACAATGAGCGCGCCGAAGATGATCACGGCGGGGTTGCCAATCCGCGCGATGAGCGCGACCGGATCCCAGATCGCCTCGCCGAAGATCACAATCGTCGCGCTCGTCACCGCCACGCCGATGAACGCAAATGCCGTCATCGTCGCCGGAAGACCGAATGCCTGGCCGAGGGCTTGTGACCGCTGACTACGCGCGTAGCGCGTGAAATCAGGGATATTCAGGCTCAGTGTCGCCCAGTACCCGACATTGGCGGTCACCGCAGCAGGGAAGAGTTGCCAGAACGGCACGTGCGTCTGCTGCAAGCGGACCGATTCCGAGAGGACGTAGCCCAGACCGCCGCCGCGACGGATCGCCCATCCGAGCAGCAACGCACCTCCCGCCAGGAGCAGCGGCGCGGACCAGCCCTCGAGCTTTTTGATCCCTTCCAGACCGTTGACGATGATCCAGAGCTGGATCGCCCAGAAGATCGCGAATGCGATCCAGATGTTGCCCGGGACTGTCGCCCATCCTGACCACGCAGCGGCCAGCAGCGTATTCAGCGCGAGTCCGCCAATCCATGTCTGAATGCCGAACCAGCCGCACGCGACGAGCGCCCGCAGGATCGCTGGCACATTGGCGCCGCGAACGCCGAACGCCGCGCGGCACAGCACCGGAAAGGACACGCCGTACTTCGTGCCGGCGTGCGCGTTGAGGATCATCGGCACGAGCACGATCATGTTGCCAAGCAGGATCGTCAGCATCGCCTGCCACCAGGCCATGCCCTGTTGCATCAGGCCGGACGCGAGCGTGTAGGTGGTGATCACCACGCTCATGCCGATCCAGAGCGCGGCGATGTGATAGGTCGACCAGGTCCGGCGGCTCAGCGGCGTCGGGGCGAGGTCCGGATTCCAAAGCGGGCTGGAGGATAGGTCCTCGGTGGGTTCGACGAAGTCGCCCGTGGCGACCTCGATCATCGTGCCTCCGCGGCAGCATAGCCTTCGGCTTCATAGCCGCCGTGATACGCCTTCGCATCCGGGCGGCGAATGCGGGAGTGCGCGACGATGCGATCGCGCCGCAGGCCGCGGAAGTCGTCGAGCGTCGACCAGCCGTGCCGCTCCATCGCTTCCAGCATCCCTGCCGTCAATTGCTTGATCAGGTTCGGCCCGATCGCGTGATCGAGCATCGCCGCCGTGCACACTTGCACGGTACCACAGCCGAGCAGGAAGTAATTCAACGCCTGCGCGAACTCGGCGACGCCGCCGATGCCGGAAAAGGCGCGATCCGGAAACGCCTGCGTCAGCTGCGCCATCTTCGCCATCGACAGCGGAAGGATCGCCGGACCGCCAAGTCCGCCGCTCGAGACGAAGCCGTCGACGTTCAGCTCGAACTCCAGTGTTTCCGGATCGATCGGGGGCAGGGAGGGAAATGTGTTCGACGAGGTGATCGCATCGGCGCCGCCGAGGAACGCGCCGCGCGCTTCGACGACGATGTCGGTCGTCGATGGAGTCAATTTGGCCCACACCGGCACGCGTGCCACTTCCTTGACCGCCTGCGTGACCGTGGAGATGAGCACCTGATCCTTGCCGATGTTGGACCCCATGTCCTTGCGGTCCATGTGCGGACACGAGAGGTTCAGTTCGAGCGCGTCGGCGCCCTCCTCCTGACAGGCTGTCGCCAGCGTCTGCCAGTGTCCGAGCTCCTCGTCGCTGCCCGAGCCCGCCATGATCGAGGCCACGAGCACACGTGTCGGGAACGCTGCCTTGATGCGGCCGATGCGCGGCACCCACCAGTCGAGCGGCTTGTCGGAGATCAGTTCCCAATTCCACGACGAGTGCAGTGCCGTCCCCGGGCGCTTCTTCATCGACAGGTGCGGTGAGTCCGGGGTCACGCGGAGAAACTTCGTCTTCGGGCCGTCGACGTTGACGACCGGATGCAGACCGATCGTCTTCGTCACGACGCCGCCCCAGCCCGCGTCGTACGCGCGCATGATGTTGCTGTCGGATTCCGTGGGCGGAGCTGACGCCAGTAGAAACGGGTTCTCGAACCGCAGACCGGTGAAGGTCGTGGTCAGTTGCGCACCCATAGGCTCCTCGCGATCTGGATAGTGGATCGTGGATGGTGGTTCGTCGCGGGTGTGGCGGCTGCATCTGGTCCGCAGGGTCGCGACTTACGCGCACCACGATCAACCAGCCACTAACCACCATCCCGTCCCGCGAGCGGTCACTATACCCCTATAATGGGCGCTTTCACGCGAAACCACGGAGGCGTCTCCGTGGTGGGAGACCTCCATTGGCACAAGCCAGTCCATTATCGAATTTCATCGACGGCCGCTGGGTCACCTCATCGGCCACCGAATTCGTCGATGTGCACAACCCTGCGCGCGGCGTCGTGATCGCGAAGACGCCGCTGTCGACCGCGAGCGACGTCGACGCCGCGGTGCGTGCCGCATCGGCCGCCTTTGCGGGCTGGAGTGAAACTCCGCCGGTCGTGCGCGCGCGATCGATGTTCGCGTTCAAGCAGCTGCTCGAAGCGCACTACGAGGAGCTGGCGCGGCTGGTGACGACCGAGCATGGCAAGACGCTCGAGGAATCGCGCGGCAGCGTGCGACGCGCCATTGAATGCGTGGAGGTGGCCTGCGGCGCGCCGTCGATGCTCATGGGATACGCGTTGGAGAACGTCTCCTCAGGGATCGATTGCGTGGCGATGCGGCAGCCGGTTGGCGTATGTGCGGCGATCGCGCCGTTCAACTTTCCGGCCATGGTGCCGCTGTGGTTTCTGCCGTTCGCGGTGGTCTGCGGCAACACGTTCGTGTTGAAGCCGTCGGAGCAGGTGCCGCTATCGCAGCAGCGGATGTTCGAGCTGCTCCAGCGGTGCGACCTGCCGCCGGGGGTCGTCAATCTCGTGCACGGCGGGAAGGAAGTGGTGGAGGCGATCTGCGATCATCCGGACATCAAAGCGGTGTCCTTCGTCGGATCGACAGCCGTCGCTCGTCTCGTCTACCAGCGTGCCACGCACACCGGCAAGCGTGTGCAGGCGCTCGGCGGCGCCAAGAACTTCATCGTCGTCATGCCGGACGCCGATCTCGATCGCGCGATGCCGCTGATCGCGGAGTCGTTCTACGGCTGCGCGGGCGAGCGGTGTCTGGCGGGCAGCATTCTCGTCCCGGTTGGACCGTCGCACGCCGAAGTGCGCGATCGCATGGTGGCCGCGGCTGAATCAATCACGGTCGGCGACGGACTGGAGCCGGGCGTCACGATGGGTCCGGTCATCAGCGCACGTCACAAGCAGCGGGTGCTGGGGTATGTGGAGAAGGGCGTGGCGGAAGGCGCCAAGCTGGTCGCCGACGGCCGCGCGCGGAAGCTGCCGCAGGACGGCTACTTTGTCGGACCGACCGTGTTCGATCAGGTGTCGCTGCAGATGAGCGTGGGCCGGGAAGAGATCTTCGGGCCCGTCGCCACCGTGGCGCCCGTCAAGAGCGTGGACGAGGTGTTCGAGATGATGCAGTTCCATCCCAACGCCAACGCGACGTCGATCTTCACCTCGAGCGGCAAAGCGGCGCGCGAGTTCGCGCATCGTGCAACCGCATCGATGGTGGGTGTCAACATCGGCGTTGCCGCCCCGATGGCGTACTTCCCGTTCGGCGGCGCCAAGGACAGCTTCTTCGGCGACCTGAAAGTGCACGGTCGCGATGCGTTCGATTTCTACACGGACAAGAAGGTCACGATCTCGAGGTGGTTCTAGACAACTCCCAACTTCCAATCTCCAACTCCCAAACACGCGGGCACTTCGGTCTTGGGAGTTGGTAGTTGGGCGTTGGGAGTTAAGTCAACGTAGGGCGCCGTCTTTAGGCGGCCCTGGGAATCCAATGCCACGAAAACTGCTCGGCGGCCTCATACAAGCCGCCGCTCCGATCACCGACCCAGCGGCCCCGATCGAGAAAGTGCGTCAGGCGGCCATCGATGCGCACATTCCGTTCATCGAGGAAGCCGGCAAGCGCGGCGTGCAGATCCTCGGACTGCAGGAAGTGTTCAACGGCCCGTACTTCTGCCCGTCGCAGGACGCGCACTGGTACGACATCGCCGAGCCTGTCCCTGGACCCACGACTGAGCTGATGGCGCAGTACGCGAAGAAATACAAGATGGCCATGGTCGTGCCGGTCTACGAGAGGGAACAGGCGGGCGTCTACTACAACACGGCGGCGGTGTACGACAACGACGGGACCTATCTCGGGAAATATCGGAAGAATCACATCCCGCATACGTCGGGGTTCTGGGAAAAGTACTTCTTCAAGCCTGGCAATCTCGGCTATCCGGTCTTTCAGACGCGACACGCAAAGGTGGGCGTCTATATCTGCTACGACCGTCACTTTCCCGAAGGCGCGCGTCTGCTCGGTCTGAATGGCGCGGAGATCGTCTTCAACCCGTCGGCCACGGTCGCCGGGCTGTCACAATACCTGTGGAAGCTCGAACAGCCGGCGCACGCGGTGGCCAACGGCTACTTCATGGCGTGCAGCAATCGCGTCGGAACCGAGGCGCCGTGGAATATCGGACGCTTCTACGGGTCGTCGTACTTCGTCGATCCGCGCGGCAACTTCCTCGCGGTCGCCTCTGAAGACAAGGACGAGCTGATCACCGCCGACATGGATCTCGACATGATCGAAGAGGTCCGTCGTGTGTGGCAGTTCTATCGTGACCGCCGTCCCGAGACGTACGCGCCGATGGCAGAGCTGCTGCCGTGAGCACGCTGCTGATCACAGGCGGCACGATCGTGACCGCCACGGACCAGTACCTTGGCGACGTGCTGATCGAGGACGAGAAGATCACGACGATCGGCACCGCGCTCTCGATGCCGGCGGACCGCGTGATCGATGCGGCAGGGAAGTACGTCTTGCCCGGCGGCATCGACGTCCACACGCACCTCGATATGCCATTTGGTGGCACGACCTCCGCCGATGATTTCGAGTCGGGCACCCGTGCCGCGGCCCACGGCGGGACGACGACGATCGTCGACTTTGCCATTCAATACAAAGGACAACGGCTGCACGACGCGTGGGAAGCGTGGCAGAAGAAGGCGGAAGGAAAGGCGACGATCGACTACAGCTTCCACATGATCATCACCGACCTGACCGATCAGGTGGAGCAGGAGATGGACGCGCTCGTCCGTCAGGGGGTCACGTCGTTCAAGCTGTTCATGGCCTATCCCGGCGTGTTCATGCTGGACGATGGGAGCATTTTCCGCGCGCTGCTGAGAACGGGGAAGAACGGCGGGACGATCTGCATGCACGCCGAGAACGGCGGCGTGATCGACGTGCTGGTCAAACGCGCCCTCGCCGAGGGAAAGACGGCGCCGAAATATCACGCGCTGACGCGGCCGGCGCGGGCGGAAGCCGAAGCGACGCACCGGGCGATCGCGCTGTCGGAGATGGCCGACGTGCCGATCTACATCGTGCACCTGTCGGCGGCGGAAGCGCTGGAGATGGTCACCGAGGCGCGCGATCGCGGGCTTCCGGCATACGCGGAGACCTGCCCGCAGTATCTGTTCCTGTCGTACGACAACTACGAGGAGCCAGGATTCGACGGCGCGAAGTACGTCATGAGTCCGCCGCTGCGCCCGAAGGAGACGCAGGACAAACTCTGGCGCGGCCTCGCCTTCAACGACCTGCAGGTGATCTCCACCGATCACTGTCCGTTCTGCATGAAGGAGCAGAAGGCGCTCGGTCGCGACGACTTCTCGAAGATTCCAAACGGCGCACCCGGCATCGAGACGCGCATGAGCCTGGTCTTCGACGGCGGCGTGCGGCAAGGTCGGATCTCGCTCAATCGGTTCGTGGAGCTGACGTCCACGTCGCCGGCCAGGATCTTCGGCCTTTTCCCGCGCAAGGGGACGATCGCTCCCGGCAGCGACGCCGACATCGTCGTCTTCGACCCGCAGCGCACACTGAGGTTGGGCGCGCGCACGCTGCACATGAAAGTCGACTACAACCCGTACGAAGGGCGCGAGGTCACCGGTGTCACCGAGACTGTGATTTCCCGCGGTCGCGTCGTGATTGACAACGGGAAATTCGTCGGGCGTGCCGGGACCGGATCGTTTCTCAAACGCGCTACGAGATGACACCCGAAACGAACCACGGAGTCACGGAGACACGGAGCGGACGTTTTGGATATCGTGAACCAGCGCCCGATTCGAGATAAAACAACAAAACAGCCTCTGTGCCTCCGCGTCTCCGTGGTTCGTCATGGCTGACGGGCGCCGCTGCGGATTCGGGATTTTCGATATCGATGACCAGCGAAGAAATCATCGCGTTATCCAAGAAACACACGATCTTCGAGTGGGCCGCCCAGGGGCCGCTCGATCCGATCCCGGTCGCTCGCGCCCAAGGCGTGTACTTCTGGACGCCGGAGGGTAAACGGTTCATCGACTTCAACAGCCAGTTGATGTGCGTGAACATCGGGCACGGCGATCCGCGCGTCGTGAAGGCGATTCAGGAGCAGGCGGCCGTGCTGACTTACGTCACGCCGTCGATGGCGACCGAGCCGCGGGCGCGACTCGGCGCCAAACTCGCGGAGCTGACGCCGGGCGATATCGACGTCTTCTTCTTTACCAACGGCGGCGCCGAAGCGAACGAAAACGCGTTCAAGATCGCGCGCGCGGTCACCGGGCGCCAGAAGATCATTGCCCGCTATCGTTCGTATCACGGCGCCACGGGCGGTGTAATTACCGCGACCGGCGATCCGCGCCGCTGGTCGCAGTCACCGATGCCCGGGATCATCCACGTGCTCGATCCGTATCACGGCGTCGCGCAGGGATGGGATACGGCGGAGGCATCGCTGCGCTATCTCGAAGAAGTGATCCAGCTCGAAGGATCGTCGACCATCGCGGCGTTCATCCTCGAAACGGTGACCGGCACCAACGGCGTCCTGATTCCTCCCGATGGTTACCTGCAGGGTGTGCGTGCGCTCTGCGACAAGTACGGCATCCTGATGATCGCCGACGAAGTGATGTCCGGTTTCGGCCGCACCGGCAAGTGGTTCGCCGTCGAGCATTGGAACGTCACTCCCGATTTGATCACGATGGCCAAGGGACTGACCAGTGCATACGTGCCGCTCGGAGCCGTGGGAATGCGGCGCGGGTACGCGGAGACGTTCAGGGATGCGATGTTCCCGAGCGGGCTGACCTACAGCAGTCATACGCTCGCCTGCCACGCGGCACTCGCGACGATCGGCGTCATGGAAGAAGACCACCTGGTCGCGCGCGCGTGCGAGCGTGGACGATTGATGGCGTCGCTGCACGCGGAGCTTGCGGCAAAGCACCCGTCGGTCGGCGCCACGCGATCGATTGGTCTGTTCGGTGTCATCGAGCTCGTGCGCAATCGCCGAACGAACGAGCCGCTCGCCCCGTTCAATGGCACCTCACCCGAGATGGCGGCGCTGACAAAGTTCTTCCGCGACGAAGGACTGTTCACGTTCGTGCGCTGGAACTACTTCTTCACCAACCCGCCGCTGTCTATCAGCGAAGACGAGCTGCGGGAGGGGTTTGCGATCATCGATCGCGGTCTGGAGATCACCGACCAGGCGGTCGTGTGACATCGACCGGGAGGCTCGCCATGAACGCGCCGCGCTTACACGTGACACGCCGCGCCTTTCTCGGCGTCGGCGCGCTGGCGCTCGTCGGCAGTGACGCAGCCGGCTCGAGCGCAACGGCGTACCGCGCCGGACAAAACGAGGGCAGACGGACCGCCGATGTGCCGCGCGTCACGGCCCTCGTCTTCGACACGTTCGGGACAGTGGTCGACTGGCGCACGTCAGTGGCGCATGAAGTGGAGCGGTTAGCAACGCGAAAGGGTCTGACGGTGAACGCCGAGCAGTTCGCCGACGCGTGGCGTGCGGGGTACGCGCCGGCGATGAACCAGGTGCGCACCGGTGAGCTGCCGTGGACGAAGCTCGATCGCCTGCACCGGATGATCCTCGACAAGCTGCTCGTGGACTTTCGCGTCACCGGGCTCGCTGAATCGGAGATCGACGACCTGAATCGCGCGTGGCACAGGCTGCGGCCGTGGCCGGACGCCGTGAGCGGTCTGACACGGCTGAAGAAGAAGTTCATCATCGCGCCGCTGTCGAACGGCAACATTTCGCTGATGACCGATCTCGCCAGATTTGCAGGCCTGCCGTGGGACTGCATCCTCGGCGCCGAACTGGTCCGCCACTACAAGCCCGATCGCGAGGTGTATCAGTCGGCCGCCGACTATCTCGATGTGAACGTCGGTGACGTGATGATGGTCGCCGCGCATCTCGGCGACCTGCGGGCCGCGAAGCAGGTGGGACTGCGAACGGCCTTCGTGCCGAGACCATTCGAGTTCGGCCGCGCCGGGAGACCCGACTTGCAGCCCGACGCGTCGGTGGACGTGACCGCGAAAGACTTCAACGATCTGGCCGCTCAACTCGGAGCGTAGGTCCATGCCCAACCGGGGACAATCCTCTCGAGCCGCACGGCTCACTCACCGGGATTTCAGACGCATGGCACTCGCGCTCTCCGGGGCCACGGAAGGCGCGCACATGGGTCATCCGGATTTCCGCGCTCATGGCCGCATCTTCGCCACGCTGCACGCCGACCTAGTTCACGGCATGGTGAACCTCACCCCGGATCAACAGGCGAGGTTCATGCGCGAGGATCCGGCATTCGTCCCAGAGAGTGGTGCATGGGGCCGGCAGGGAAGCACGCGCGTGACGCTGGCGGCGGTGGATGCCGAGAAATTGGGCGAAGCGTTGACGCTCGCGTGGCAGAACGCCGCGGCAGCAGCCGCTGCGCGAAAAACGTCGCGCGCCCGACGTCGATGACGATCGCGAGTCGTGGCTATTCGGAGCCGTCGCCCCTGCGCACGTCCACGTAGCGCTCGCCGTCCTCCCACCACACGGTGACCTGCCACGGGTTGCAGCAGACCTCGCAGTCCTGCACCAGCGTTCCGTGAATCTCCGGCTCGACGTAGATCTCGCCCTCCTCACCGCAGTACGGGCAGACGACGTGGAATTCGGTATCAGTACTCACGCCTGAATCGAATTGTCGCGCAACCGAAGACGCGATCCATACTGTAGCCCCGCTCTGTCACCCCAGACGAACCACGGACAAGAATCCGTGCCGCCGCGTCTCCGTGTTTCGTGATCGGTGGAGGTGCCGCGGGTCAGGAAGGATCTCGAATGAGCGAGGAACGGAACCGGCTGTCGCGACGTGAGTTGTTCGAAGCAGGCGCGGCCGCGGCAGCGACCGCGGCGATCGTGGTCGCCACCGTCGAGGACACAGCGACACAGGGACGCGGCGCGGCGGCGCCGGCACCAACCGAGGAGCTCGCGTTGGTCAACGGCCGCATCCACACGATGAATGGCAGCAACGCCGTCGTGAACACCGTCACGATCAGCAACGGCCGGTTCTCGGCGGTCGGCGGCCCGACGCCACGATCGGTCGCCGGTCGCCGCGTGATTGACCTGAAGGGCCGCACCGTCGTTCCCGGCATTATCGACAACCACAATCACATCATCCTGATGGGCAATCGTCCCGGCTATCACACGCCGCTCGAGAATGCCACGTCAATCCGCGACGTGCAGGAGATCGTTGCCGCTCGCGCGAAGGGCATTCCGCGCGGGGCATGGGTCACGACCATCGGGGGATTTCACCGCAACATGCTCGTCCCGGCGGGCGAGATGCCGCGGCTGCCGACACTGGCGGAGCTCGATGCCGCCGCGCCGAACAATCCTGTCTATCTGTCCGAGTCGTTCTTCGGACCGTCGGCGACCAACACGCTCGGCAAGAAGTTTTTCGAGAGCCAGACGCCGCCGATTCCCGTCGGTGCCGATGGAGCGATCGCAACTGGCCCGCAAGGCACTGGTCGCACGACGCTCGCGCTGCGGCAGACGCTGCTCAACCCCGAGCAGCGGAAGCGCGGTGCACTCGACGCGCTGAACTACGGCCTCAGCCTCGGCGTGACGACGCATCTGGACCAGGGCGCATTTCAGGCAACGAACACGCCGAACGACGGCGCCGCGCACGAAGACAACTACACGATGGCGGTGCCGTTCATGGCGCTCAAAACCGACGGGAAGCTCCCGGCACGGCTGCGCATCAACTTCCTCCATCAGGATGCGACCGCGGATCTCCTCACGCTGAAAGAACGCCTGCGCAACTCGTTTCCGTTCTTCGGCGACGACATGATCCGCACCGGCGGCATCGGCGAGTTCATTGCCGGCGGCGGCGGGCCGGCTGGTCCGCCGAGTCCGCTCGTCGATGCGGCCAAACTGATCGCGCGCGCCGGCTGGCGGGCCGAGGTCCACTCGCTGACGCAGATGGACTACCAGCAGGAGATTCAGGCGTACGAGGCTGCGCACGCCGACACGCCGATCACCGATCTGCGCTGGGTCGTGGCACACGTCCCCTTCATCACCGAGCCGTGGGTGAACCGGTTGAAGGCGATCGCCGGGGGATTATCGCTCACCAGCTGGCGCTATCTGGCGGGCACGCCCGAGCAGAACGGACCGCCGTTCCGCATGATCGTGGACAACGGGATTCACGTCGGCATGAGCTCCGATGGAATGCAGATCGCGACGATGAACCCGTGGATCAACATGTACTACGCGACCACCGGCATGAACGCGCGGCAGGTGCTCATCAACGGCGGGCAGCGGATCTCACGCGAGGAAGCGCTGAAGCTGTACACGGCGAACAACGGCTGGTTTCTGCGCGAGGAGGATCGACTGGGATCGATCGAGACCGGCAAGCTCGCCGACCTCGTCGTGCTCAGCGACGATTTCTTCACCGTGCCGGAAGAACGGATCAAGAAGGTCCGCTCGGTGCTGACGATCGTCGGCGGCAAGATCGTCCACGATGAACGGATCCTGTAAAGGGGAATCGAACAGCTCCGCGAACGATTCGAACCTCTCGAACGATCCGAACGTCCCGAACGATTCGAACCTCCCGAACGATCCGAACGATTACCGCGTCGCCGATGACGTGGCGCGGAACGGGGCTCGATCGACGGCCGCGCCGCGCAGATACACCGCGGCAATCTTCCGCGTGTTCTTGATGTCCTCGAGCGGGTTCGCATTCAGCACGACGAAGTCGGCGCTCTTGCCGGCGGCGATTGTGCCGGCATCGGCCAGCTTCAGGAACTCGGCGCCGTTCTTCGTGGCGGCGACGAGCACCTGCGCCGGCGTCATGCCCGATGCCACCATGTCCTCCATTTCCATGTGCGGGGCCCACGGCGTGTTGCCATCGGTGCCGAGCGCAATGCGCACGCCCGCCGCGTTCAGCTTCGCGAGGTTCCGCGCCTGGATGCCAAACGTCTTCTGCACGTCCGGGCGATCGGTCGCCGCATCCTGCAGCTTTCGCCACTCCTCGGCCGGCACGCTTTCCTTCAACCAACTCAAATCGGTGGCGACGCCGCGATCGGGCAGGTTCGGCACCAGCGTCACATTCGGGTGCGCCTTGAACAGCGCCACTCCCTCATCATCGAGATCGCGGTCGCGCACACCGTGCGCGAACCCGTCGATGCCCGCGCGGAGCAGCCCTTTCGCGTCAGCGAGCTCGAAGATGTGCGCCGTCACCCGCAGGCCGCGCTTGTGCGCTTCATCGATGACGGCGGTATAGAGCTCGGGAGAGAGCTTCTTGTACGTGTGATTGCGGTCATCGACCCAGATCTTGACGATGTCCACCTTTTGGGCGGCCAGCTCCTGTACGGCTTTACGCGCCTCCGCTTCGGTGGTCACCCAGTACGGAACATCGCTACGGCCTGGTTCGGGCGCCGTGATGCCGCGGCCCGCGAGGAAGTAGCGCGCGGCGCCGGGCAGCGGATTGGCGCGCATCTCGAACTGCATGTCACCTTTGTCCGTGCCGAGGCTCATCACCGCGCCGACGCCGTAGAACGCGCGGCGACGCAGATCGAGCGTCAGCTCCTCACGCGTCTGACTGAGATGAGTATGCGTGTCGATGATGGCCGGCATCACTGTCTTGCCCGAGAGGTTGATGCGCGTGGCTCCGGCGGGAACTCGCACCTCGCCGGCCCGGCCGACTTGCAGGAAGCGGTCGCCGCTGACCACGAAAGTGGCGTTCTCGATCGTGGCCCGCGGCTCGCCTGTAATCAGCCGCGCGCCTTCGAAGACCGTCACCGATCCGGCCTCGGCTGACGGCCGGCGTGTCTGCGTATACACGGACGCTGCGGCGATAGCGACCAATGCGGCAACAGCGATAAGGCGGCGGGCGAACATCTCGGCTGGACGCATGCACGGCTCCTTGGGCGAATGACGGTCGAACTCTACTCCACAACGAAGCTTCGTTCCAGGTTCGGTCGGGTATGTCACAATCGCGCCGCCGCCAAGGAGGCCCCGATGACGATTCTGCGAACGTGTGTGTTCATCGTGCTGATGGGAGCGCCGGTCTTGGCGCAGTGGGCAAACCTGCCGAAGCCGCAGGTGCCGCTGACGCCGGACGGGAAGCCGAATCTCTCTGCGCCCGCACCTCGCCTGCCGGACGGCACGCCCGATCTCTCGGGCATCTGGAATCCGCCGACGGGATACCTGCGCGATCTGGGCAAGGACGTCAAGGAGCCGATCCCGTTTCAGGCCTGGGCCAAGGCCCTCTACGACGAGCGCGCGCAGGGACTGCACTGGCGTGAGGAGCCCGACGCCAACTGTTTGCCGCAAGGGGTGCCCAAGGTGCTGCTCGCGCCCGCGCCGTGGCGGATTGTGCAGACGCCCCGGATCATCTTCTTCGTCCATGAAGCGTTCAACCTCTGGTGGCAGGCGTTCACCGATGGTCGAACATTGGCGATCACCGACGATGTGGCGCCGACGTGGCACGGATATTCGACAGCGAAATGGGAGGGGGACACGCTGGTCGTGAACAGCCGCGGGTTCAACGGCCGGGTGTGGCTCGATCAGCTCGGCAAGCCGTCCACCGAAGCGCTGCAGGTGACGACGCGCTTCACGCGCAAGGATGTGGGACATATGAATATCGGGATCACGATCGATGATCCGAAAGCCTATACACGCGCGTGGGGCACGTCGGTCGAGGTGACCTTGCTGCCGAACACGGAGCTGATGGAGTTCATTTGCCTGGAGAACGAAAAGGACACCCGCAAGAAGTGACATGGACGATCGACGTCGGGGGCCAGCAGACGACGGCGGCGTGGGATCCGCCGGTCTCGCCGCCGCCGACCGACGACACCGTGGTGTTCGTCTGTGCACACGGCGCCGGCGGGCAGATGAACGACCGATCGATGCTCACGATCCGCGACCTGCTCACCGCCGAGGGGCTCGGCATCGTCCGCTTCAATTTTCTCTATCGTGCGAAAGGAAGCTCGCGGCCCGATCCGATGCCGCGTCTGCAGGCGTGCTGGTCGGCGGTTGTGGAGCGTGTGCGTCGGGAGTTGCAGCCCGACCGCCTTATCCTTGGTGGTCGCTCGATGGGCGGTCGCGCGGCGTCGATGCTGGTCGCGGATGGCGCGACGTGCGACGGCCTGCTGCTGCTTGCCTATCCACTGCATCCGCCTGGAGCCACGGACAAGTTGCGCGCCGATCACCTCCGCGCGATCACCGTCCCCGTTCTCTGTTTCAATGGCACGCGCGACGCCTTCTGCGAGCGTCCGCTGATGGAAGCCGTCGTGTCGAAGCTGGGGAGCAACTGGCACATGCACTGGATCGAAGGCGCGGATCACGGGTTCCATGTCCTCGAGCGATCGGGCCGAACCGGTGCGCAGGTGATGGCGGAGGTCGCCGCCACCACCCGCGATTGGCTGCCCGTGCTTTTGGCCACGCGCTCATCGGGGTAGAATTCGCGCGTGAAACGACGATCATTTCTGTCCACCGTCGCGTCGGCGCCCTTCGCCGCGGCCGCCGTCACCGCCGCGCAGCGCGCGGCTCCCGCGCCGCGGCCGGCGTCTCCCAGCAAGGGCCGTCTCAAACAAAGCGTCATGGCCTCCGTGTGGGGAATGACGAATCTGCCGTTCGAGGAGCGCTGCAAAATCCTCGCGCGGATCGGATTCCAGGGTGTCGACCTTCCCACGCCGGACCAGGCGAAGATACTCAAGACGTACGGCCTCACGCCGACACTGATGACCGGTGCCGGCACCACGTTTCAAGACGGACTGATCCGCAAAGAGCTGCACGGCAAGTTCGAAGAGGCGTTTCACGCTGGCATCGACACGTGCGCCGCGGTTGGTTGTCCGACGCTGATTGCGATGCCTGGTGAACGGCGCGGCATGCCGCGCGAAGAAGCCGCCGACAACGCCGCCGCGATCTTGTCGCGCGTCAAAGGATACGCAGAGCAGAAAGGGGTGACGCTCTGCATGGAGATGACCAACTCGAAGGTCGCGGCAGATCAGCGAACCGATCAGGTGTTCAATCACCTCGATTGGGGCTGGGACGTGTGCCGCAAGGTGAACTCACCGCGTGTGAAGATCCTGTACGACATCTACCACGTGCAGATCATGGACGGCGACGTGACGCGCAATCTGCGCGAGCACATCGACCAGATCTGTCACATTCATGTCGCCGGCGTGCCGACACGTCAGGAGATCGACGAGACACAGGAGTTGAACTACCGTTTCATCGCCAATGCGATTGCCGATCTTGGCTTCACCGGCTTCGTCGCGCACGAATATCGGCCGGGCCCGGGCCGCGATCCGCTCAAGAGCCTCGAGCAGTGCTTCGAAATCATGAACGTGTAGATCCGGGTAGGAATCGGGTTTCGTGATTCCTTGAGCGCAAGTCCCAAGTTCCCGATCTCCAACTCCCAAACGTCCTGGTTTTGCGGTTAACATTCGCCGCCATGCACACGCGAATGATCAGATGCACGGTCGGATTGACCCTCCTTGCCTTGAGTCTTGGCCGGCCGCCGTTCGGACATGCGGACGAGGTCACGCTGATCGCGCCGGGAGGCATTCGCGCCGCGATCGAAAAGATGATCCCGGCCTTCGAGAAGCAGACCGGTCACAAGGTGAAGGCTACTTTCGGATCGGGAGCGGGCACCAAGCAGCAGGTGATCCGCGGCGAGGCGTTCGACGTCCCGGTCGTTCAGCCACCGCTGATGCCGGTGATCGACTCGGGCCACGTTGTCAAGAGCAGCGAGACTCCACTGGCCACGGTTGCGGTCGGCGTCGCGGTCCGAAAGGGCGCGGCCAAACCGGACATCTCGACGGCCGACGCGGTCAGGCGCGCGCTGCTTGCGGCGAAGTCGATCTCGTATCCCGATCCCGCGGGCGGTGCGGCCGCGGGCGTCAGCGTCGAGCAGACACTGAAGACGATGGCACTGCTCGATCAACTGGGCCCAAAGATTCACCGCGCGATGGGTGGTGCGGCGGCAATGGAGATGGTGGCCACGGGCGACACGGAGATCGGGCTCACGTTTGTCAGCGAAATGGAAAACCCAGGTGTCGACATCGTCGGGCCGCTGCCGCGCGCGGTCTCCACGCCCACAGCGCTCGTGGGCTTCGTGTCAACACACGCGAAGTCGCCGGACGCGGCGCGAGCGCTGCTCCGCTACCTCTCGTCGTCGGAGGCGGCGGCTGCGTACAAGTCAGTGCACATGCAACCGGGCAAATGAATCTCAACTTCCAACTTCCAACCCCCAAATAAAAACCTCAATTCGCGATGCCAGGGTGTTTGGAGGTTGGGAATTGGTAGTTGGGCGTTGACATAGCCCTTTATAGGAGGAGAGATGAAAGCGCTGCTCGGGTTGGCGATGCTCGTGATGATGACGGCCGCGGTTGCTGGCGATGGCGTTCCGACCGTCGTCACCTATGTGCCGCACGACAAAGTGAACGCGACGATGGTGAAAGGTGGGCAGATCATCAACGACCATGGACTGATTGTCCTGGCGCAGCGTCGCGGTGCCGGCGAGGTCGAGGTTCACGAGAAGACCCACCACGTGTTCATCATCGTCGACGGCGAGGCGACGTTCGTGACCGGCGGGACGCTGGTGAACGCGCGGAACACCGATCCGGGCCAGATTCGCGCGGCGAACGTGCAGGGTGGGGAAGTGCATCAGCTGACGAAGGGCGACGTGATCACCATTCCGGCCAAGACGCCGCACTGGTTCAAGGAAGTAGCGACCCAGACGATCGCGTACTATGCGATCAATACGGAGCCGTAGATGGACCAGGCCGAGATCCGCGGGATCGGCGGAACAACTCACCAATGATCAGCGCGTCGTGGTCGTCGTCGCGCCCAGCGCGAATGTCATGAGCTTCGGGTTGAAAGCAGTCGCAGTATTGCCGGGACCCGCATTGCCGGTCACATTACCGACACCGCCCATCACCGCGACGTACTGGCGTCCATCGATCCGATAGGTGATCGGCGGTCCCATCCCGCTGCGCAGGCCGGTGTCGATCTCGAGCAGCTTCTCACCCTTGTCCGCGCTGTAGGCACGCAGCCGTCCATCCTGGAGCACCTGGAACACGAGATTGCCTGCCGTGGTCACGGTGCCGCCGCCAATACCGCCGCCGCCCGGCACTCGCCATCGCATCTGCTGCGCGACCGGATCCCACGCGACCAGCGCGCCGCGATTGGTTCCCTCGATCGGCTCAGGGCCGATAGCGGGAGGTGGCGGCAGTGTGGCCGTGGGCGCAGGACGAACGGTCCCAGTCGTGCGTCCCGGCTGTGGATCGAATGTCGCTTCCGCCGCGTAGGTGAAGGTGTTGCTCGTCGACGTCGGGATGTAGGTGAGCCCCGTCATCGGATTGAACGACATCGGCGACCAGTTGTGCGCGCCCCCGCCACCCGGTGTGATGGCGATCGGCTCGGTCCCGTAGTAGGCCTCAGGGTTGACGATCGGGCGGCCCGTCTTCGGATCGATTCCTTTGGCCCAGGTCACTTTCGAGTACGGCTGCGCCGAGATGAACTGACCGGTGATGCGATCGATCACGTAATAGAAACCGTTCTTCGGCGCCTGCATGATCACCTTCCGTCGGCGCCCGTCGACGCTCAGATCGGCAAGGATCAGATTCTGCACGCTGTCGTAGTCCCAGTTGTCGCCGGGCACCACCTGGTAGTGCCATTTCAACTCGCCGGTTTCGACCGACACCGCCAGGATCGAGCAGACGTACAGATTGTCCTTGTCGCGTGAGGAGCGGAGCTGCATCGCCCACGGCTCGGCGTTGCCGGTGCCGACGTAGACGAGATCCGCGTCGGGATCGTAGGCCATACCGTCCCACACTGCGCCGCCTCCGCCACGCTTCCACCAGTCCGAATCCCACGTGCCGGCGGCTTTCTTCATCGCCTCGTTCTCGAACGGCTTCGACGGATCGCCGGGGACGGTGTAGAAGCGCCACAGACGACGCCCGGTCATCGCGTCATAGGCGTCGAAGAATCCACGCGTCGGCCGATCGCCGCCGCTGGCACCGATGATCACGCGTCCTCTCGCGATGCGCGGCGCCATCGTCACGGTGTAGTGATCCTGCGGATACGCGATGCGTGTTTCCCAGATCGGCTTGCCGTTTTGCGCGTCGAGCGCCTGCAGTCGTCCGTCAATCACCGGCGCGATGACCATCCCGTTGTAGAGCGCCACACCTCGATTGACGACCCCGCAGCAGATGCGCGGCCGCACCGCCGTCTGATTCACTTCCGGATCCCAGCGCCAGCGCTCCTTCCCCGTGCGCGCGTCGACGGCAAAGACGATGCTCCAATTGGTGATGCCGTAGAGGGTGCCGTTCCACACAAGGGGTGTCGCTTCCTGACCGCCGCCGCCAGCCCCGATTTCGTACGACCAGGCGGGGGTCAGCTGGCTCACGTTGCTCGCATTGATCTGCGCAAGGGGACTGAATCGAGACTCGGCCTGGTTGAGACCGTGGGTCAGCCACTCGTCTCCGCCTCGACCTGCGTCGCGAAGGGCAGCGTCATTGACAAGCCGTGTCTGCTGTTCCGCGGTCGTGGAGAATGCGAGAACGAGGACGCTCACGCCCATCACAGTGGCCAGTCTGCGCATGACCGCGGAGTCTATCGCCCGGGTTGGGAAATTCCAAGCAAAAGCCCCAGGGCGCGCGCGATGACCGAGTGGCCGGCGAAGGGATTTCAGGCTATCCTTCGCGGGATGTCCATGGATGCGTCATGATCGGACGGACCTCCCGCCTTCGCCGGACGGTATGGCGGACAAGCTGTTAGGTCCGCCATGCCGGCGGGAATTCGTGCGCGTCCTGCTGGGCGCCGCCGCGAGCGTTCCGTTCCGGGCACGCCTTTCCGGGGAAGGGTCTCCTGGCGTGATGCGCCTGAGCGAGGGGTTGTTCCTGGTGACGGGCGCTGGTGGGAACGCGGTCGTCCTGAATCAGCGCGAGGGTGTGCTGATGGTCAACGGCGGTACGCGCGAGCGGTCTGCCGAGCTCATTCGCGTCGTCGAGCAACTGACCGACAGCCATCGTGTGCTGACACTCTTCAACACCGACTGGCATCCCGAACATACCGGATCGAATGAGACGCTCGGCAAGGGCGGCACGCGCATCATCGCCCACGAGAACACGAAGCAGTATCTCGCCAACGAGATGTTCATCGATTGGGAGAACCGGACCTACAAACCCCTGCCCCGGCCTGCGCTGCCGGTCGAGACCTTCTACACGTCGGGCAGGCTGACCTTCGGCGACGAGCGCGTCGAATATGCGCACCTGGGTCAGGCACATACCGACGGCGACATCTATGTATTCTTCCCGGGGCCAAACGTTCTCGTCGCAGGGCATGTGATGACCGTCGGACAGTACCCGATGCCGGATTACGTGAGCGGCGGTTGGCTGGGAGGTCTGGTCACCGCGACCAAGACGCTGCTCGATCGTGCCAACGCGGACACACGCATCGTTCCCGCGTCGGGACCGGTGCAGACACGCGCTGACCTGCAGGCGCAGTTCGACATGCTGTCGGCGCTGCGCGATCGCATGGCGAAGATGATGAAGCAGGGCATGAGCGCCGAGGACATGCTGGCCGCGGGCGTGACGAAAGAGTTCGATGCGACGTGGGGCACGCCGCAACCGTTCGTCGCCAATTGCTACCGAGGCATGTGGCTCCATGTGCGCGAGCTGGGAGGGATCGTGTGAAATCCCAAGTCCCAAATCCCAAATCCCAAATCCCAACGATCCGTGGGGCTTTACTCGTCGCGCTCGGAGCATTCAGTCTCGCGTTCGTCTTCTCCACGGCGCGTATGGTCGCGGCCAAGACGCCGCAAGCCACGGCGGCCAATGCCGTACAAGCCTCGGTCGCGATCGATCGCACGCTCATCGACAGCTACTGCATCGGCTGCCACAACCAGCGGGCCAAGACTGCGGGAGTGATCCTCGATACGGCTGACGTGAACCGTATCGGCGAGAACGCCGAGCTGTGGGAGAAGGTCGTGCGCAAGCTGCGCGGGGGCATGATGCCGCCGCCGGGTGTGCGCCGGCCGGAACAGTCCAAGGTCGATACGTTCGTGACCTCGCTCGAACACGCGCTCGATGATGCCGCAGCCGCACATCCCAATCCTGGGCGCGTGGCGCTGCATCGGCTCAATCGCGCCGAGTACGCCAACGCGATTGAGGATCTGTTCGCTGTGCGGATCGACGCCAGCGCGCTGCTCCCGAAGGACGACGAAGCGGACGGATTCGACAACGTCGCGAGTGTCCTGACAGTGTCGCCGTCGTTCCTCGAGCAGTACATCTCGGCAGCACGCTTGGTGACGAACGTGGCCTTGGGCCCGGCGACGCCGCGAGCGACGAGCGCCGCGTATCGCCCGGCCAAGGGAACGGATCAGGCATTTCACGTCGACGGGCTGCCGCTCGGGACGCGCGGCGGTCTGCTGGTCGAGCATCTGTTCCCGGCCGATGGCGAATACAAGCTGAATATCAACGGCCTTGCCACTGCCGGCTACGTGCGTGGCATGGAGTATCCGCACACGCTGGTCGTGACGCTCGACGGCGCGAAGATCTTCGCGCAGACGATCGGCGGTGAAGAAGATATGAAGGCCATCGACCAGCAGCAGGCGCCCGCGGTAGCTGCGATCAACGGTCGATTCCAGAATATTCCACTCCGTGTCGCGGCGGGCCCGCACAAGATTGGCGTCACGTTCATCGCCCGGACCTATGCGGAGTCCGATGACGTGCTCTACTCGTTCCGTCCGGGCATCCTCGAGGATCGCATCCCGAAGGTCGGCAGCGTGGAGATCGTCGGTCCGTTCAACCCGTCCGGCATCAGCAACACGCCAAGCCGTACGCGCATCCTGACCTGTCATCCGACCACGGCAGCGGAGGAGTTGCCGTGCGCGAAACGCATCCTGTCCGCCGTCGCGCGGCGCGCGTTCCGCCGTCCGGTGACCGACGATGATGTGCGTGCGCCGCTGTCGTTCTATCAGCGCGCACGCGCGGCGGGGACATTCGAGACCGGGATCCGTGAAGCGCTTCCGGCGATTCTCGCCAGTCCGAAGTTCCTGTTCCGCGCCGAACGAACACCGCAGCAGGTGTCGGCTGCCGGCATTCACCGCATCAGTGACGCGGATCTGGCGTCGCGGCTCTCGTTCTTCCTGACCGGACATCTTCCCGATGACACGCTGCTCGCGGCCGCGGAGAAGGGCACGCTGTCCGATCCGAGAGTGCTCGATGCACAGGTGCAGCGACTGCTGCACGATCCGCGCGCACAGTCGCTCGCGACCAAGTTCGCGTTTCAGTGGCTGAAACTGCGCTCGCTCGACGATGTCGATCCCGACGGTGTGTTGTTTCCAAACTTCGATGAAGGACTTCGCGACGCGTTTCGCAACGAGCTGGAGCTGTTCCTCGGCAGCGTGCTCATCGAGGATCGCAGCGTCCTCGATCTGCTGACGGCCGACTACACGTTCGTGAACGAGCGGCTGGCACTGCATTACGGGATCGGCGGGGTCCGCGGTGAGCGCTTCCGTCGCGTCACGCTGGCCGATCCAAACCGTTACGGCCTCCTTGGCAAGGGCGGCATCCTGTTGGCAACCTCATACGCCAATCGCACCGCGCCGGTGCTGCGGGGCGCGTGGATTCTCGAGAACCTGATGGGAACGCCACCGTCGCCGCCGCCACCCGACGTCGAGGCGTTTCCGGAGAACAAGGACGGCGAGAAGGCGCGCACGGTGCGCGAGATCATGGAGCAGCACCGCGCCAAGCCTGCCTGCAACGCCTGTCACGGCGTCATGGACCCGCTCGGTTTTGCGCTGGAGAACTTCGATGCCATTGGCGAGTGGCGCACGCGCGATCGCTATGCGGGTACCGCGATCGACGCAGCGGGTCAGCTCGTCGACGGGACGCCGGTCAACGGTCCAAGCGACTTGCGTAAGGCGCTGATGCGGCGTCCCGACCAGTTCGCGCGGACGTTCGCCGAAAAGCTGATGACATACGCCCTCGGCCGAACGGTGGAGTATTACGACATGCCGGTCGTGCGGCAGATCGTGCGCGATTCAGCAAAGGACAATTACCGGTTCTCGTCGATCGTGAGCGGCATCGTCAAGAGCGCGCCGTTCCAGAGGCGCAAGGCGGCGGAATCGGGCACACGGTAGGGCCGGCCTTGGCAGGCCCGCCACGAGCGACGCATATGTTCATCACAAAGAAACATCTGTCACGACGAACCTTCCTCCGCGGCGCAGGCGTCGCGATCGGCCTTCCGCTGCTCGACGCGATGGTGCCGGCATGGACCGCGCTGGCGCAGACAGCGGCGAGTCCGAAGCCGCGGCTCGGCTTCATGTATCTCCCGCACGGCGCGATCATGGAGCACTGGACTCCAGCCGCCGAAGGCGCCAACTTCGAGCTGACGCCGATCCTCAAGCCGCTGGAGCCGTTCAAGCAACAGCTGACGATTGTCAGCGGTCTCGAGAACAAACCGGCGATCCTTCCGCCGGTGCACGCACTCAATCCGGGCACCTGGCTCAGTTGTGTGACGCCGCGTGCGAGCCAGGAACCCTACGCCGGGGTGACCATCGATCAGGTGGCCGCCGCGCATCTCGGTCAGGACACGCCGTTGCCGTCGCTCGAGCTCGCCACCGAAGCGCGCGGCGGGGGTGGCGCGTGCGATCGCACGTACGGGTGCAGCTATGGCGGAACGATCTCGTTCCGCACGCCAACGACTCCGCTGCCAATGGAGGCGGACCCGCGCAAGGTGTTCGAACGGCTGTTCGGCCAGGGCGACACGCCGCAGGAGCGCACAGCGTTGGCGAAGCAGTACTCGAGCATCCTCGACCTCGTCACGCAGGAAGCCGCCGATCTGCAGCGCACCCTCGATGCGCCCGACCGCGCCAAGCTCAATGACTATCTGGAGAGCGTCCGGGAAATCGAGCGGCGCCTGCAGAAGCTCGAAGAGCACGATCTCGGCGCGCTCGATCTGCCGGACGTGCCCGTATCCACCAGCTTCGATCAACGCCTGAATCTGATGTTCGACATGATCGCGCTCGCTTACCAGGCGAATCTCACGCGCATCTACACATTCATGATGGCCGCCGAAGCGAGCAACATGACCTACAACCACATCGGCGTGCCCGACGCGTTCCATCCGCTGTCGCACCATCAGAACGACAAGGCGCGGAAGGACAAGCTGGTGAAGATCCAGACCTATCACTCGCAGGTCTTCGCCAAGTTCCTCGCGAAACTGGCGACGATGCCCGATGGCGACGGCTCGGTGCTGGACCACTCGATCCTGCTGTACGGCAGCAACATGAGCAACAGCAACGCGCACGATGAGTTCCCGCTGCCAACGCTGGTGGTCGGCGGCGGCGCGGGAAAGATCAAGGGCGGCCAGCACCTCCGCTATCCAGATCGCACCCCGCTGGCCAACCTGCACCTGACGCTGCTCACACGCGCCGGGATTGCCGTCGAGAAAGTCGGCGATAGCGATCGGGTGTTTTCTGAGATCTAGAATTTGGGATTTGGAGTTTGGGATTTGACATGCTCGACCTCGTGCTCGTGACACTGCTGGCCGCCGGCGCGCCGCTTGTCGACGCCGTGAAGGCCGGCGACAGATCCGCCGCGCTTGCCCTGCTGGAGCGCCGCGCCGATGTGAACGCCGCCGAGGCCGATGGCACGACCGCACTGCACTACGCCGTTCATCAGGACGATGTGGAGCTGGTGCGGCGGCTGATCCGGGCAGGGGCGCATGTCACCGTGAAGAACGATTACGGGGCGACGCCGATGTCGGAAGCCGCCATCATCGCCAACCCGACGATGATCGGGTTGCTGCTCGAGGCGGGCGCCGACGCCGAGTCGGCGAACGCAGACGGACAGACGGCGTTGATGGTCGTGGCGCGCAGCGGACGCGTCGAGGCCGCACGGTTGCTGCTGTCGCGCGGCGCGAGTGTGAATGCCGTGGAGAAGTGGCGCGGGCAGACGGCGCTGATGTGGGCGGTTGCGCAGCGACAACCGGCAATGGTGAAGGAGCTGGTCGCGCACGGCGCCGATGTGAACGTCCGCTCGATGGTGAACAACTGGGGCCGTCAGGTCACCGCGGAGCCGCGTGCCATCTATCGACCGGCGGGCGGATTGACGCCGCTGCTCTATGCCGCGCGTGAAGGCTGCGTCGGCTGCGCGCGGGTCCTGGTCGAGTCGGGAGCAGAGATCAACCGCGCCGATCCGGAAGGCATCTCGCCGCTCTTGATGGCGATCATCAACGAGCACTTCGATCTGGCGGCGTACTTGATCGACAAAGGTGCCAACCCGAACCAGTGGGATCTGTGGGGTCGCGGTCCGCTTTACGCCGCCGTCGATCTGAACACGATCCCGCGCGGCGGCCGGCCGGATCAGCCGTCGCTCGACGCGACCACCAGTCTGCAGATCATCGAGAAGCTGCTCGTGGCCGGCGCAAATGTCAACGCGCAGCTTCGTCTGCCGCCGCCGTTCCGCAACATCGGCAACGATCGCGGTCTGGATACGATGCTGACCACCGGCACCACGCCGGTGCTGCGGGCGGCGAAGGCGTTCGATGCTCCGGCCATTCGCCTTTTACTGGCTCACGGCGCGCGTCTCGACCTCGCCAATACGCGAGGGATTACGCCACTGATGGCTGCCGCCGGCATGGGCTCAGTCGATGCGGATACGCGCGGCGTCTATACCACCGAAGACGTGCAGCAGCGATCGATTGAATCGCTGACGCTGCTGTTGAAGGCAGGCGGCGACATCAACGCCAGGGATCCGCGCGGCCTGACCGCATTGCACGAGGCGGCGCGCTGGGGTTGGAACGAGGTAGTCAAGTTCCTCGTGGCCAACGGCGCCGACGTGATGGCGAAGGACAATCGCGGCAACACCGTGGTCGATTCGGCGCTCGGCAAAGCCGGCGGCAACAGCCGCGGCGGCCAACGCATCGACGTCCACGAGGACACCGCCGCATTGCTGCGACCACTGCTTTCCGCCAACCAGTAACGACAAAGGCTGATCCCTATTCGACACTCGACATTCACGCCTTCGATATTGAATCGACCATCCGCAATCAGCCTTCGACAATGTTCGGTTCCCCTGACATCGACACGAAGGACCCCAACGCCGTCGCCGCGCGCCGCGAATTCCGGCTTCTCGTCGATCACCTGCACAGATTGCCGCCGCGCCTGCGCGCCAGGCTGCAGAGCCTCTTCACGCACAAGCTGATCGCTGACCCGATGCGCGTCGACACGCCTGCCGGTCCGCTCTCGTTCGTTCTTCTCGGCACGATGTCCGGGAGTCGCGCGATGACCGCGGTCAGCAAACAGCCGGCGACAATTGCGTGGATCGACGGGTTTCCCTCGAGCAGCGTCTTCTGGGACATCGGCGCCAACGTCGGCGTCTATACGCTCTACGCGGCATTGCGTGGCGCACGCGTGGTGGCGTTCGAGCCTGCTGCGGTCAACTACTTTCTGCTCGCTGCCAACTGCGAAGCCAACAGGGTGGACGATCGCGTCGATTGCCTGCTGATGGGAGTCGGCGGCAAGCGGCAGATCGCGCGGCTCGACGTCTCGCAGTTCAAGGGCGCCGGCTCCTTCACGTTTGAGGCGAAGGAAGACCACTCGCACGGCGCGCGGCAGAGCGCCATCATCCTGTCGATCGACGAGCTCGTCGGCGCCTACGGGCTGCCCTGTCCCAACTACATCAAGATCGACGCGCCCGGCGCCACCGAAGGCATCATCAGCGGCGCGGCCGGGACGCTGCAGCGCCGTGAGCTCCGCGAGCTGCACATCGAGATGAGCGCGGAATCGAAGCGCGGGCAGCGAATCGTCGCGATGCTGGAGCGGGGCGGCTTTGTCGCCACCAGCAGCCACGAGCACGGATCGACCGATCTGACGTTTGCACGAGCCGCGGCAAATGTCGAAGGCTGACCGTTGATTGCGCAGTCATTGCACGACCCGCCATTCCTGTGGCACGCGATGCCCAGATCTGCGGCTCGATCGAAGAAGGTGATTTCGTCGGGTCCGCCTTCACGCGGACCTTCCACGGTGCGCGGTGATAGGATCGCGCACACGATGCGCTCTCCCATCACCTTCATCCCGCCGCTCGCGCTGCTCCTGATCGTCGACTCCGTCGCCTTCGCGCAGGCTCCATCGCAACCGCCGAATGGCGAGGCGCTCTACAAGGAGAACTGCGCCAGCTGCCACGAGATGGGCGTCGGCCGCGCGCCCAATCGCGACGCGTTTCGCGCAATGCCGGCGGAGGCGGTGCTGGCGGCGATGGAAACGGGGGCGATGATCACGATGGCCACCGGACGCACTTCGGACGAGCGCCGCGCCATCGCCGAATTTCTGACCGGCCAATCGCTCGCCAACCCTCTCAACATGACGCCGCCGCCGAGCGCGATGTGCCGCGCGGACGCGAGGGCACGACGCTTCGATCCATCGCGCGGACCGCGCTGGGATGGCTGGGGCATCAACAACACCAACGCGCGATTTCAGGACGCCTCGTCCGCGGGCTTGACGGCGGCGGACGTGCCGAAGTTGACATTGAAGTGGGCGTTCGCGTTTCCCGGCGATCTGCAGTCCTTCTCTCAGGCCACGCTCGCCGATGGGCGGATCTTCGTCGGCAGCTGGGGCGGCAAGGTCTACTCTCTTGATGCCGCGACCGGGTGCGTGCACTGGTTCTTCCAGGCCGCGCGCGGCGTGCGGGGCGCCGTCAGCCTGGGCCGGATCACCACAGCTGCCGGCCCGCGCAATGCGGCCTTCTTCGGCGATCTCGGCGGCAACGTGTACGCCGTCGAAGCGACCTCGGGCGAGCTGTTGTGGCAGACGAAGGCAGACGACTACCCGGTCGCGCGACTGAACGCATCGCCGGCTTTCTACAACGGTCGTTTGTATGTCCCCGTCGCGTCTGGCGAGGAAGTCGCGGCCGCATCCAACCCGAAGTACGAATGCTGCCGGTTTCGCGGCAGCGTGGTCGCGCTCGATGCCAACACGGGCAAGCAGGTCTGGAAGACGTATTCGGTCGACGAGCCCAGACCGACGAAGAAAAACGCGGCCGGGGCGCAGCTCTGGGGACCATCCGGTGCCGGCATCTGGGCGAGTCCTGCGATCGATCCGAAGCAGCACGCGCTCTATGTGACGACCGGAAACAACTACAGCGACCCGCCGTCGCCGATGAGCGATGCGTTTCTCGCGCTCGATCTCGACACCGGAAAAATCCTCTGGTCGAAGCAGATGACCTCGTCCGATGCGTACACATCGGCGTGCCGGCTGCCCGACAAGACCAATTGCGCCGACTCGAACGGTCCCGACTTCGATTTCGGCGCGTCGCCGATTCTCGTCAACCTGCCGAACGGCCGCCGGGCACTCGTGGCGGGGCAGAAATCAGGCATGGTGCACGCAATCGATCCCGACAGGCAGGGGGAGATCATCTGGCAGACGCGTGTCGGCAAAGGCGGGACGATGGGCGGAATCCAGTGGGGATCGGCTGCCGATCGAACCAACGTGTACGTCGGGTTGTCGGACATCGGGCGCGTCATGCTCACCTACAGCACGAGCACTGATGCCGACCCGAGGCAGGGTGGCGGCATGTTCGCGCTGCGGCTGACCGATGGCGAGCGTGTCTGGTACACACCGCCGCCCGGATGCGGCGACCGGCCGCGCTGCAGTCCGGCGCAGTCAGCCGCGGTGAGCGCGATGCCCGGTGTCGCGTTTTCCGGATCGGTGGACGGTCACATGCGCGCCTATTCGACCGCTGACGGTCGCATCATCTGGGACTTCGACACAATTCGGACCTACGCGACGGTGAATGGCGTCGAGGGTCGCGGCGGGTCGATCGATGGTCCGGGTCCGGTGATTGGCGGCGGCATGGTGTTCTTCAATTCCGGATACCCGACCGCTGGCGGAACGCCCGGCAACGTCCTGCTCGCCTTCTCCGTGGACGGCAAGTAATAACTCCCAACCTCCACCTTCCAACTCCCAAGCTGACTGCAGCTGAGACGTTTGGACGTTGGAGATTGGAATCTGGGAGTCGACCATCACGACGCTCAGCTACCTGGCCACCTCGCCGCCCTTATGGCCGCCGTCGGTTACCGTCGATGCGTGCCTGGAGCGCGTACGCGAGCTCGAGCCGTCGATTCATGCGTGGGTGCAGGTTGCACCACAGTCGGCAACCAGCGATGGGCCGCTGCGCGCGATTCCGTTCGGCGCGAAGGACATTATCGAGACGCGCGGTCTCGCGACTGAGTACGGATCTCCAATTTACAAGGGTCGGATCGGGATCACCGACGCCGCGATCGTTAGGGCGCTGCGCAGCCGCGGCGCGATCCTCTTCGGCAAGACGCACACGACGGCGTTTGCGTACCGGACGCCGCCGCCCACGCGCAACCCGCACAATCTGGCGCATACACCGGGCGGCAGCTCGAGTGGATCGGCCGCCGCGGTTGCCGCCGGCATGGTGCCCGTTGCCCTGGGCACGCAGACGCAGGGGTCGGTGCTGCGCCCGGCCTCGTATTGCGGGGTCACCGGCTTCAAGCCGTCATACGGCATGCTGTCGACGGAGGGCGTCCTTCCCGTCGCGCCGACGCTCGACACACTCGGGCTGTTCACGCGAACGCCATCCGAGATGAGGGCGCTGTGGCAGGCGATCGGCCATCCGGTCGACGATCCGGGCGACTGCGCGATCGGCTTCGTCGATCCGCTGCAGCCGGTGGATGCCGTCATGCGAACGGCGTTCGACGGCGCAGTCGTGCGACTCCGGGACGCGGGCGTGCCGGTGCGCGCGATCGATCTGGCGGACACGCTGGAGCGCCTGGCGACAACGAACACGACAGTCATGTTCTACGAGGCGGCGCGTTTCCACGAGCAGCGCTACGCAGAGCACGGCGAGCGGCTCGGTGAGGATCTCGCGCGCCTCGTCCGCGACGGTCTTCGCATCCCCCTGTCGGAGTACGAACAAGCGAAGGCGCACATCCGTCATTGGCAGACGAAGCTCGCCGAGATGTTCAAGGCAACGCCAGTCATCCTGGTTCCTGCGGCGACCGGTCCGGCTCCAGAGGGACTGGGATGGACCGGCGACGCTCGCATGAACGCGCCGTGGACCGCGCTCGGCACGCCTGCCATCTCAATCCCGTTACCCGTCGACGGGCTGCCGCTCGGCCTGCAGCTTGTCGCAGACAGGGGTCAGGAGGCGCGTGTGCTTCGTGCCGCAGAACGCATTCACTCGCTCTGGAGGATCTAAACCGATATTCATCTGTGTTCGGCAAACCGATCGCCTTTCGACCGAAGATCATGCGGGCCGACCAATGAGAGGCCCGCTCAAAAGATCACGAGGACGTACCACTCAATGCTGAGCATCAACCCTCACAACGTGACCACTGCGTTCGAACTGCCGGGCCACCGCACCGTCCAGAACTTCGGCGTCGTCCGCGGCATCGTCGTCCGCTCGCGCAGCATCGTCGGCAGCATTGGCGCCGGCCTGCAGACGCTGATTGGCGGCAACATCACCCTGTACACCGAGCTGTGCGAGCGCGCGCGCGAAGACGCGTTCCGTCTGATGCTGGAGCACGCGGCGGAGGTGGGTGCCAACGCCGTCATCGGTGCTCGCTATGACGCGAACGAGGTTGCGGCCGGCGTTACGGAAGTGCTCGCCTACGGCACCGCGGTTCGCGTGGAGAGAGCAGCCTGACGGTCCCTGTTCCGGGTTCCCGGTTCCGGGTTCCCGTGGTTCCGCGTTCCTGGTTCAAGACGTAGGCATGGCACGGTTCTTCGTGCGTCGCGTGCTCACGGTGGGCGACGAGCAGGTCAGGCAGCTCGCCGACGTGCTGATCGACTGCGTGGAAGGCGGAGCGTCGGTGAGCTTCATGCATCCGCTCACGCGCGAGCGTGCGGAGGCGTTCTGGCGCCGCGTCGCGGACGGAGTTCATGCCGGGCAGCGCGCCCTTGTCGTCGCTGAGGACGAACAGGGGATCTGCGGGACGGTGCAGCTGCTGCTCGATCTGCCGGAGAACCAGCCGCATCGCGCCGACGTGGCAAAGATGCTCGTGCATCGACGGGCGCGGCGGCAAGGCGTCGGTGCGGCGCTGATGCGGGCGGCGGAGGCTGCTGCCCGCGACTGCGGCCGAACGGTGCTCGTGCTCGACGCGGTGACCGGTGGAGATGCCGCCCGCCTATACGAGCGTCTCGGCTGGCGGCGAGTGGGCGACGTCCCGAAATACGCATTGATGCCGCGGGGCGGCTATTGCAGTACGACGTTTTTCTATCGGGACCTGACCGGAAGCGCCGAAAGCTGATTCCAGTGTCACAGATTCGTCGTGCTTTGGTGAGTGCGGAATGTTGATACTTTAGAGATATTCGACATTCTTCATTGAGGCATCAGGCTGCCAGCAGTGAGCCTCGTGCATTTTCGGAGGACCCATGGTTACGCAGGAGATGACGACACCCGACCTGTACTTCGATACGATCTGGGGATTTCAGCGATCGGCGGCGTTGAAATCCGCTCTCGATCTGGAGCTCTTCACCGTGATCGATCGTGGCGCCGCCACGGTCGCCGACATTGCCGCGGCGTGCGGCGCATCCGAACGCGGCATACGGATTCTGTGTGATTACCTTGCGACGATCGACCTGCTGACCAAGAGTGGCGACCGCTATTCGTTGCCGCCGATGTCGGCGACCTTCCTGACGAAACGGTCCCCGGCCTACCTCGGAACGACCGCAGCGTTCCTGTATTCGCCGGACCTGATCAGAGGGTTCGACGGGCTGACCGACACCATTCGCCGCGGGACGGTGGCGGCCGCGGAGAACAACGACGCGCTCGCGCCAGACCACCCGATGTGGGTCGGGTTCGCACGCGCGATGGTGCCGATGATGATGCCGGCGGCACAAGAGATCGCGCAGATCGTCGGCGCGCGCGCCGGCGGGCCGATGCGCGTGCTCGATATTGCCGCCGGTCACGGCATCTTCGGCATTGTCGTGGCGCAGCAGAACCCGCAGGCGGAAGTCGTTGCGGTCGATTGGGCGCCGGTACTCGCCGTCGCGACGGAAAACGCCACAGCGATGGGCGTCGGCGATCGTCACCGAACGTTGCCCGGAAGCGCTTTCACGGTCGACTACGGCCGCGGCTTCGACGTTGCACTCGTCACCAACTTCCTGCACCACTTCGACGTGCCGACCAACGTCGGCCTGCTGCGGAAGGTTGCCGCCGCGTTGCGACCGGGCGGTCGCGTGGTGATTCTCGAATTCGTGCCCGACGAGAACCGGCTCACTCCGCCCATGGCGGCGCGGTTCAGCCTGCAGATGCTCGCCGGCACGCCGAGCGGAGACGCCTACACGTTGTCGGAGCTGACGAAGATGTTGACCGACGCAGGCTTCACCGACGTCACCGCGCACCCGTTGCACGGGCCGCAAACGGTATTGGTGGCGACGCGGTAAATTTTCGATTTTCGATTTTCAATTTGAGGATTGGATGTGTTCATTTGCAGATTTGCAATTCGCCCGGAGTGAATCTGCTCATCTAGATCGACAAATTCACTTGCGGCAATCGCCAAACTTTCAAATGGACATATCAAATCCTCAAACCGAACATAGCAAATCGAAAATTCAGGGAATGAACGGACTGAACCGGTCGACGGCCGTCCCTTCGCCGACCATCAGCGTCGGCGCATAGTTCTCCTGCTGGCAGACGTACTCGAACAGTTCCGTGCCCGGTTCCCACCGTAGATCCGCACTGCCAGTGAACGTCTGTGTGTAGGCGCCGGGATCGTCGACGGTGATCTCGTACTTGAGCGAGTCGAACCGCGTTCGCGTGAGGCGCTCGATCAGGTGAAGCTGTGACGTGTGCGGCAGGTTGCCGCGATCGATCCACATGTCCTCGTTGAAGCCAACGGTGTCGATGACGAACGTGTCGCCTTCCCACCAGCCGACCGAGTCACCATAAAAGGTCGGTTGCAGCTTCTCCGGGTGGGTCCGCCTGTCCATGTAAATCGTGCGATACGTGTGCGGGCCGCCGATGTCGAAGATGTAGGCGCGCTTGGCCTCGGGCAGCTCGACGATCTCGACGCCGTAGGGCGTGAGGAACTGACGCGGCCCCCCGGATGGCTTGCAGCGCGTGTGCGGTTCGAGCTGCATCCGCCGGCGGTACTGTGCGATGCCACGGGTCCACGGCTGATAGGGCGGCGCGGTAATCCCGAAGTTGGCTGGTCCGGGCAGCCACACGCCCTTCATCTCTTTGGTCGCGCCGATCACGATGTGGCCGTCGGGGAAGCGAGGAATCGGCAGCGCCGCCAGCTTCGCTCGCTCCGCGGCCTGTTGCTGCTGGCGCTGTTGCGCCCGTTGCTGGTCGCCAGCGCTACCCTGCGGCACGCCCACCTGCACCGGAGCGGGTTGTCCCGGCTGTTGCTGCTGCGGTGCCTGCGCGGCTGCCGTCAGGGAGGCGAGACCAATCCAGGCGGTGGCGAAGAGGACAGGGCGAATCTTCATGTCGCGAAATCCTAGCATGGGGTCCGCATGTCGTTAGCGCTTTGCCGGAGGCGAAGAGGCGCCCTCTGCCTTCTCGGCGGCGCGGGCGGCGCTGAGCATCCCGCGCATGCCTTCGTTGCCTTCGTGGCAGGCGTACTCATACACCTGCTGCGAGTCGTCGCGCGACAGGCGCATTCCAAACGTCCACGGCCGCGCCCACGTGCTCGGGTCGTCGAAGGTGATCGACCATTCGATGTCCCTGCCGACGGGTCGGAACCGCTCGATCGTCTTCAGCTTGTCGGATGCGCCACCGTACGCCGAGTTCTCGACATAGTTCGTGGTCTCGACGACCAACGTGTCGCCTTCCCAGTGACCGCGTGGATCGCCCATGTAGGACTTCATGCTGGCGGGCGCGTGCGGCCGGCCGTCGAGCGGAATGACGCGCGTCTCGTGCACCATCTCGTAGCGGATCGCCACCCAGCCCGGCCCCTGTGTGATGTCGTAGGAGTTGCCGTAGATGGCCGGCATCATCGACCCGGGCACGCCGCGCGTGATGCAGCGCACGTAAAGCGTGAAGTCTTCGGGGCCGTCGAATGGTCCTTTGTTGTAGCCGTCGCCACCCCGCCGCGCCGCACGCACGGCCGCGGCACGTCGTTTGGCGTCCTCGGTGAGCGCCGGCGTCTGACCGTCGGGCGGATCGGAAATCATCCAGGCGCGGCTGTTCTTCGGGTTGTAATTCTCGTACCAGTGGGTCGGACCGGCGCCGGTCGGATTCTCCTCGGTGGCGCCGATGTTTTCCGCCACCTTCTGGATGCGTGTGGCGCGCTCTTTTGCCACCCGCGCCATCTCCTCCGGCGTCACGTCCTGCAACCGGCGGCCGGCGAACTCGGGCGGCCGTTGCATCGGCGTGCCGCTCTCGTTGCTATTGTTGTAGATGCCCTGCAGGTCCGGATCGCCCCACGGCGTGCGCGGTGCCTGCTGATGCGCCTGTCCTTGCAGATGTGACGACCCGACGAACGCGACGAAGACGACACCGGCCAACAGACCGGCACGCGAGAACCCAGAAACCATCGACCTGCACTCCTCTTGCGCACGGACCTGTATGGTCCGCGTGGTGCGCGTAGAATTATCAACTCCAGATGGACCGGATGCCAGTGCCTTTCGAACTGCCGCGGTCGGCTCGGCCCGGGAACCCCTAAATCTCGCGCAAAGGAGCATTGCGATGCGTATTGCAGTGGTGTTCATCATGGGCATTCTCGTTGGCGTCGGCGTGACGACGGTGCTTGCGCAGAGCGAGCGGTTGCCCGGGGACAATTACGTGAACCACGTGGCGATCGCCGTACCGAACTTCGACGAGGCGTTCACCTTCTACACGCAGAAGATGGGATTCCGCGAGGCGTTCACGGTCCGCAACGATCAAGGACAGCCGCAGCTGGCGTACGTGCAGGCCAGCCGCAACACGTTCCTCGAGCTGCAGACGGTCAACGCAAATCGACCGGCCGGTCTCAACCACTACGGCCTGCACGTCGAGAACCTTCGCGCTGTCGTCGATACGCTGAAGCAGCGAGGCGTCAAGGTCGAGGAGCCACGCGTCAGACCAGACGATTCCTCAGTGGCGAACGCAACCGACCCGAACGGCATCCGCATCGAGATGTTCCAGTTCGGACCCAACTCGCCTCAGGGCAAGGCGATCGCGAGCTGGAAATAATCGAAAATCCCAAACCCCAAATCCCAAACCCCAAATCCCAAATCCCAAATCCCAACGCCCAAACGCCTCGCCAACCAGTTGTGACTTGGGATTTGGAGTTTGGGATTTGGGATTTGGGATTTGGGGTTTGGATTTCCAGGAGAGACTCCATGCCGTTGTTCGTCGTCCGGCATCAACATGCACCGGAGCGTTGCCCTGCACAGGATCCGTATCTGGGCGCGGGGCTTCTGAATTACCTGAGTCGGCCGAACGTGCGTCAACACGGGATCCATATTCAGGGTGAAGCGATCGTGCAGGGCGAACACACGCTCTACATCATTGCTGAAGCTGATGATGAGCAGCGGCTGCGCGAGTTCATGCGTCCGTTCCTGCAGGCCGGCAGCATCGACGTGTATCCGGCATCGACGTGCGCGCGCGTGGTCGCCAGCGGCGGATGCGGAGCGTCGCTGCCGTCGAGCGATCTCGGACCCGCGGTCGACCCCGAAGAGGCGTGTCAGGACGCAATCGACGGCGGCCTCGTCGTCCACCGCGCTCATCCTCTGAATTGCGAGACGTCGATCGAGGAGCTTGTCGGCGGCGTGGTGATGCCCAACGCACGCTTCTACGTGCGCAATCACTTTCAGATTCCGGCGTTGGATCCCGCAGTGTTTCAGCTGACGGTCGGTGGGCTCGCGGAACGCCCGTTGCGACTCAGCCTGGCTGACCTCCGACAGTTGCCCTCGAAGAGTCTCGTCGTCACCCTCGAGTGCGCCGGCAATGGTCGCTCGCGATTCGATCCTCCGATCGCGGGTGAAAAATGGAATCTCGGTGCGGTGAGTACTGCCGAATGGACCGGCGTGCCGCTAGTGGAAATCCTCGATCGATGCGGCGTCCGCAGGGAGGCACGAGAAGTCCTCTTCCGCGGTGCCGATGGCGGAACGGTCGATGAGCGGGCCGATTGCATCCGCTTCGAGCGAAGCCTGCCACTGGACGCGGCGCGCGAATCGGACGCGTTGCTTGCCTACGCCATGAACGGCGAGCCGCTGCCGATTCATCACGGAGCGCCGTTGCGTGCCATCGTGCCCAGCTGGTATGCCGTGGCGTCAGTGAAATGGCTGACGGAGATCGAGCTCATCGACCGTCCGTTTGCGGGCTACTACCAGTTCGATCGCTACTGCTATGAGTGGCCGCGCGACGACGGTTTCGCGCGCGAACCGGTAACGCTGCAGCGCGTTCGATCGCTCATTACGGAGCCCGCCCCGGATCAGGAGGTCGCCTGCGGCGAGGTGGCGATCCGCGGCGTGGCGTGGTCGGGCGCCGCTCCTATCGCTCGCGTCGAAGTGGACGTGGACAACACCGGCTGGCGAGAGGCACGGCTGCTTGGCGATCGCAAGCGTCACAGCTGGCAGTGGTGGGAACTGATCACGCGCGTCGATCGCCGCGGGCCGGTGTCGCTGCGCGCGCGTGCGACCGACCTCGCGAATCGCACACAGCCGGATCATGCCGACTGGAATCGCCTCGGGTACGGGAACAACTCCGTACAACATGTGTCCATTCATGTGGTGTAAGGGATGAATGCGCGACGCGCCGTTCGCTTTCGCCCGTCCGTGCTTGCGGCCATCGATCAGAGCAAGATCCTCCGCATCCGGGCGGGCGTCGAGCATCGGTTCATCGGGATCTGGGCCGTCGTTGTGAATGGGCGCGTGTTCGTGCGGTCGTGGAACGACAAGGCGAGCGGCTGACGGCGCGCCTTGATGGCGACCAAATCGGGCGGCGTTGAAGTCAACCGACGGGAGATCCCCATTCGCGCCCGCGCAACGCGCGGGCAACGGCTTCTCGACGCGATTCAGGCGGCCTACGCCGCGAAGTACACGACCCCTGCCTCGCTCCACTACGTTCGCGGCTTCGCGCGACGCCGACGCAGCGCCACAACGACCGAGCTTCTCCCGATTCGTGAATAGCGAATCGTGATTCGTGATTCATTGTTGATCTTTGATCTTTGATCTTTGATTTTTGAATTCATGGATCGAAATCGATCGAAATCACGAATCACGAATCACGAATAGCTATCAGCCCTGCGGCTGCGGCACGTAGCGGAGGTACGGCTTCGGCGCGTGCCAGCCGCCGGGGAAGCGCTCTCGCGCTTCGGCGTCGGTGACCGCCGGCAGGATGATCACCTTGTCACCGGGTTGCCAGTTCACCGGCGTCGCCACCTTGTGACGCGCGGTGAGCTGCATGGAGTCGATCACCCGCAGCACCTCGTCGAAGTTGCGCCCCGTGCTCATCGGATAGGAGATCACCAGCTTGATCTTCTTGTCCGGCCCGATCACGTAGACGTTGCGCACGGTCTGGTTGTCCATCGCCGTGCGGCCGTCGCAGGTCGTCCCGGCGTCGACGGGCAGCATTCCATACAGTTTTGAAATGGAGAGGTCCGCGTCAGCGATCATCGGGTAATTCGGCGCATGCCCCTGCGTCTCGGCGATGTCTTTCGACCAGCCGATATGGCTTTCCAGCGGATCGACACTCAGGCCGATGACCTTCACGTTGCGACGGTCGAATTCCGACTTGATTCGCGCCATGTAACCGAGTTCCGTAGTGCAGACCGGGGTGAAGTCCTTGGGATGGGAGAAGAGCACGCCCCATGAGTTCCCCAGCCACTCGTGAAAGCGGATCCGCCCTTCGGTGGTGTTGGCTTCAAAATCGGGAGCGTCCGCGCCGATCGCCAGCGGGCCGGTGGTTGTGGTCACCATGTAGATTCCTCCTGTCTACTTACGCGTAATCGGCACCGGAACGTCGTCAGGAATCAGGAATCTGGACTCAGGATCAAGGCTGGGCAAGGAATCAGCCTACGTGTTGTAGACTCCGCCTCGACGTGGTCACCCCAGCCTCTGGTGATATGACGGGCCTGCTCCGCGCCTGGAGCGCGGGTGATCAGGAGGCCGGCGACAAGCTGATTCCGCTCGTCTACGAGGAGCTGCGGCGGCAGGCCGCCCGCTACCTGACTCGCGAGCGTGCCGATCACACGCTGCGCCCGACTGCGGTGGTCAACGAGGCGTATCTTCGCCTGGCGCAGCAGCGCCGCGTCATCTGGCACGATCGCGCACAGTTCTTCGCCGTTGCTGCGACGGTGATGCGCCGCCTGCTGGTGGATTACGCGCGCCAGCACGAAGCGGTGAAGCGCGGGGCCGGCTGCACGATTGCGCTCGAGGACGGCAGCAGCATCGCGCTGGTCCCTGCGCCCGATCTGGATATCCTTGCCCTGAACGATGCGCTCGCGGATCTTTCCGTGCTCGATCCGCTGCGCGCGCGCATGATCGAGCTGCGCTTTTTCGCCGGCCTCACCACCGAGGAAACGGCGGAGGCGCTCGGCGTCTCGACCGCAACCGTCACGCGCGGTTGGCGTCTGGCGCGTGCGTGGCTGCACGCGCGGCTCGCACGGGATCCTCACCAGCCGGATCCCGCAGGCGAACAGACCCCGTCATGACCCCCGAACGATGGGCGCGCGCGGCCGAATTGTTCGATAAGGTCGTCGACCAGCCAGCGGTGGCGCGTCTGTCGCTGCTCGACGAGGCGTGCGCCGGCGATCCCGAGCTGAAAAAGGAGGTCCTGAAGCTCCTTCAATCCGATGCCGTCGCCGGCTCATTCGGCGAAACGCCGGCGTTCTTCTTCACGACGCATGAACCTCCGATCGCCGCCGCCACGCTTGCGCCGGGCTCTCGTCTCGGCCGCTACCAGATCGTCGCGCTGCTCGGCGCCGGCAGCATGGGCGAGGTGTACCGCGCGCGCGATCCACAGCTCGGTCGAGAGGTTGCGATCAAAGTGCTGCCGCCGCGCGTCGCGATCGGAAGCGACCAGCTCGCCTGGTTCGATCGCGAGGCCCGGGCCGCAGCGGCGCTGCAGCATTCCAACATTCTCACCGTCTACGACGTCGGCAGCGATCGCGACATCGCCTATGTCGTTGCGGAACTGCTCGAGGGCGAAACGCTTCGTGCGCGGCTGCAGCGCGGACGGATGAGCGTCGATCTGGCGGCACGCCTCGCGTTGCAGATTCTGTCAGGACTGGCGGCGGCACACGACAAGGGAATCGTCCACAGGGATCTCAAGCCGGAGAATCTCTTTCTCACCGGCGACGGCCTGGTGAAGATTCTCGATTTCGGACTGGCGAAAACCGTTGGCGCGATCGAGTCGGCTGCGCCGGTCGTCGAGCGCGGACTGGTGATGGGAACGGCGGGCTACATGGCGCCGGAGCAGGTCTCCGGTCTCGAGGCCGACGCGCGATCCGATCTGTTTTCGTTCGGCGTGGTCCTGTACGAGATGTTGCATGGCGCGCGCGCGTTTGGCGGGCAGACGCCGTTGGAAACGATGCGTGCCGTGCTCACGGCGACGCCTGCCGGACTCGACGACCTGCCGAGCGGATTCGCGTCGATCGTGAAGACCTGTCTCGCCAAGGATCCTGTCGGCCGCTTTGCCTCGGCGCGTGAGGTCGCGTCGCAGATCGCAACGATTGTCGAGCGAAGGCAGAGACGTGTCCGACGCGCATGGATGTCAGGCATCGCGGCGTCTGTCGCGCTCGTCGTGATGGCCGCCACGTGGGTTGTGGCGCAGCGAGCGCCGGTTCCGCTCGGCGTCGGTCTCAGCGGACGTCCGGCCCTCGCGGTGCTGCCGTTCGACGATCGGTCGGACGCGTCGCCGGACGCGTCGCTGGCAGCTGGCGTGTCCAGCATGTTCGTGACCGCGCTCGCGCAAACGCCGGGTCTCGACGTGATCGCGACCGAACGGCTCGAAGCCGGGTTCAGGGATCTCGGCCGCTCGCCAGACGACGGCTCCGCGCGGCAGGAGGTCGTCCGGCGTGCGGGTGCCGGCGGGATGCTGATCGGCACGCTGTTCAGAGCGGGGCCGGAACTGCGCCTGGACGTTCAGATCGAAGACGTCAAGACCGGACGCGTCATGGTCGCGCGCAGCAGACAAGGTCAGGATCTCTTCGCCATCGTCGACGCGCTGGCCGATGATGTGCGCGACGCGATTGACGTTTCCAACGGTCAGACGTCGCGGCCGCTGCGCGAGGTGACGACGACATCCGTCGAGGCGTACTCGATGTACGCGAAGGGGCAGCTGGCCCGGCACAACAATCGGTGGACCGACGCGCGCACTCTGTTCGAGGAGGCGCTGCAACTGGATCCGAACTTCACGCTCGCCCGCGCGCAGCTGGTGACGATGCTCGATCGGCTCGGTGAGAGTGGCGCGGCCAACACCGCGCGCCGCATCGTGCAGACGCAGCTCGATCGATTACCGGAGCGGCAGCGACTGCTTGCCGAAGCGGTGCAGACTTACGATGCCGATCCGGCCAAGGCCGTCGATCTCCTCGAACGGCTGTTGCAGCGATATCCGGACGAGGAAGAGGGCTACGACGCGATCATTCACGCCTACAGCCATGCGCGGGACCCGAAGTTCGCAAGCAGGGAACTCGCGCTCATGGAGCGATGGGCGCGCGCCATCCCCGGCCCTGGTTCCGGACATTTTCACAACCACTACGGATATGCGTACGTGCAGCGCCGGCTGTTTACCGAAGCCGAGAGGGAGTTCCGCGCCTACGTCCGCGTCAGTCCGGACGAAGCAAACGCGTACGACAGCCTGGCCGAGCTGTTCCTGATGACCGGACGGCCCGGGCTGGCGATCGAGAACTACGATCGGGCGCTGCAACTGAATCCCCTGTTCGGGTGGTCGCGCTTCGGGCGTGCGTACGCGCTTGCCGAGCAAGGGCAATTCGACGACGCATCGGCGGAGCTCACGACGCTGCAGAAGCTGGGTGCACGCGCGAACGTGCCTGCGCCGACCGTTCACGTTCTCCAGGCGCTGCTCTCCGCGCACCAGGGGCGATACCGCGACGCGACGGTTCATCTCGACACGGCCCGCCGGCTCGCGATGGAACTCGGCGACGCCGGAGGCGAAGCGGACATCGACCTGTTCGAAGCGGCATTCGCCGTCGAGCGGGGCGACTATACGCGCGCGGTGACGACGGCCCAACGCGCGGAGCGTATCGGCGAACGCGCTCCGGTCGAGATCATGCGGGCCAGACGTTCAGCGCTGGCGCAGCTCATGGCCGGCATCGCGGATGCGCGAGTCGGGCGTCTCGACTCGGCCCGCAGTCGGCTCGCCACGATGCGTGCGCTCGACGTGAGCGGCGATCCGTTCCAGCATTCGTGGCAGCAGGGGCTGGCCGGCGAGATCGCGCTGGCGTCGCGATCGTTCGACGAAGCGGAGCAGGCGTTTCGCGCCGCCGAATATCAGACGGCAACGAGCTTCGCCATCTTTCCGGTGTCCGTCGTGCTGTGCAACAACCTGCCGTTCAGGGACGGCCTGGCGCGGACAGCGCTCGCACGCGGACAGGTATCAGGAGCGGTCGCTGAATACCGGCGGCTCAACCAACCCGACGTGACCCTGAAGTGGAATTCCGTGTTCGACGTGCGCTACGCCAGGCTGGCTGGAGACCTGGCGAGACGCGCTCATTCGTGATTTGTGATTCGTGATTCATTTTCGATGTGTGATCTTCGATCTCTGATGTGCAGGCCTGAAGTGAACCGAACAATTCTGCAATCAAGATCGAAAACCCAAGATCGGAAATCGAATCACGAATCGCTAGTCACGAATGGGCTTAAGGCTTGTACGGTTTCTGTGCGCCAGCCAGGATCTGTTTGAACGTCGCGATCTGGTCGACTGGCGGGGCGTTGGTCTTGAACGAACGAATGTAGGCGTAGATGTCCTTCGCCTGTGTATCCGTGAGTGTCTCGGCCGCGTAGTTAGGCATGCTGGTCGAGGGCTGCACCGGTGCGACATTGGCGCGGCCACGCAGGAAGGCGAGGAAGCTCGACTCGGTGGCCAGGTTCGCCGGCCAGTTCGGCACGAACGGACGCGCGCCTGTCTCGCCGTTGTACCCGTGACACGAGTAGCAGGCGTAGTCGAAGTACAGCTTCTTGCCGTTCACTGCGTTGCCGGTGACTGGACTCGTCAGCGTTTTCACCGTCGGTCCCGACGTCGCCGCGCCGCGTCCGCCGCCGCGCCCTTGCGCACCTCCGCCCGCGGGCGCCTGTGCGGCAAGGGAGATTGCGCTTGCCGCGATGAGGACGACGACCAATGCTCTGATATTCACCAGCGTGCTCCCGGGCGGACCTGGCAATATCCGCCCTACCGGTCGATCAAAGATCAAAAATCAACGATCAGAAATCGAATTACCGCGGCTGCGTGATCACATCGATCATGTACGGCTGGCCACGCTTGACCGACGTCACGCCGCGCTTGAACGCGGCCGCCAGCTTGAGCGGATCCGAGATCGGCCCTTCGCCCGCCATCCCGTAACCCGCCGCCATCATTCGATAGTCGATGTTCGGATCGCGCAGCGTGGTGCCGATGTGGCCGCGCTCGCCACCGCGTCCGCGGACGCCGCACATGTACTCGACGAACATCAGTTCCTGATGCCACGCGCGATTGTTGTGCATCACCGTCAGCATCGGCAGATCGTGGTGGACGGCAGTCCAGAGCACGCCGGGCGCGTAGTTCAGGTCACCGTCGGTCTGCACGTTGACCACAATCTGGCCGCGGCTCTTCGCCGCCAGCGCCGCGCCCGTGCACGCCGGGGCGCCGTAGCCCATCCCGCCCGCGCCCTGGCCGCCCAGATAGCTGTACGGCTTGTTGTGATCCCACAGCTGCGCATTGTGTCCGCCGGAGAAGTTGCTCGGCGAGGCGAGCATCCAGTCCTCGTTCATGATGACCGGCCACAGCTCCGCGTAAACGCGCGCAGTGCTGATCGGGCTCGCATCCCAGCCGGCGCGCTTCTGTTCGAGCACGCGCTGCAGTTCGTCCATCCGCGCCTGACGATTCGCCTCGGCGTGCTTCGTCGCACGTTCCTGAATGAGACGCTGCTTGTCCGGCGACATCTGCTTGCGGACTTCGTCGATGATCGCGGGCAGGCTCGCCTCGGCGTCGACGTCGATCGTGCGGCCGCGCAGTGCGTTGCCGCCACGCCCGCCGCCTCCCCCGGCGCGGGAGATACCGGGCGCGATGCCGCCGAATCCGATGTTCGTCACGTCGCGGGCCAGCAGCGTGGACAGATTCGGACCGACCAACGCCACTTGCGCCGCCGGCGCTTCGAGTCCGAGCATGTAGTCGTATGTGGTGTTCGCGCCCGGCCCACAGAGTGGATGACGCTGCGGGAAACTCATCGGCCCTTGCGTTGCGGCGGTGCTGGTGCTGGCACCGACAAGCTCCGCGAGTTCCACCGCGTGCTGCACGCCCTCGGCTGTGCGAAGCCGACCGACGGCGATGCGCGGATTCTGCGCCTCGAGCAGACCCTTCGCGATCTCGCGTGCCTGTGAGGAATCGACGCCGGTGATCTTCGGCGCCTTGTAGGCCGGAATTTTCAGATCGCCCGATTCCTCTTTCTGCAGCTCGATATCGACGACCACAAGCGTCGGACCGCAGGGCGGCGTGATCGCTTCGTTGTACGCGCGCTGGATCGCGGTCAGCGATTCCTCGACCGTCTTCGGCTGCGCGTCCCATTTCGTGAAGCTGCGCACCATGCCGGCCATGTCGTTCGCGCTGTGCGCGGCGATGAAACCGAGATCGCGGCCGGCAATCATCAGCACGGGCGTGCGGTCGTAATACGCCTGGTAAATCGACATCGCGGCGTGCTGAACGCCGATCGTGCCGTGCAGCATGGCGCACATCGGCTTGCCTGTCGCCTTCCCGTACCCATGCGCCATCGTCACGGCCGATTCTTCATGGAGGGCGGTGATCCACTCGGGCATCTTGTTCGGCGGGGCGCCGTAATTGATCACCGACTCCTGGAGCCCCTCGAAGCTCGAGCCAGGATTACCCGCGACGTACTCGACGCCGAGATCGCGCATCACCTGCACCATCAGGTCCGATCCGGGACGTCTGACGGCGCGACCACCGGGATGAGCGGTGGCGGGACGTACGTTGCCGGCGTCGCGATTGACCTGCTCGGCCGTCGGCGGCGGGGCAGGCGCGTTGCCCTCGCCGCGCTGTGCGGCTTCGGCCGTGGTCGCCGGGACGGGCGTGGCCAGTCCTGCGGCACCGGCGGCGGCGGTGGCGGCTCCCTTCAGGAACCCACGACGGTTGACGGCAATCGCAGTATTTGCCGGAACGTCTTCACGACGTTCCTTTTTGGACTTGGCCATCGGTCGATCTCCTCAGCCGCGCGAGCGCGCGCGTGATCCGGCGCAGAATTATCCCTCTACCTCGCTCCAGTTCAAAGATCCAAGGACGAATCCATGTTCTGGTTCCTTGCGGCAGGGCTCGTCGTCGTTTTTCTCGCACACACCGCGCCATTTCCCTTCGCGCTCGAGCGCTTCGCGCCGGCCCATTCCCTGTGGCGAATGCCCCGCTTGCCCGGTTCCCCTCCGACGGTCTACCTGACGTATGACGATGGGCCGAATCCGACGGCGACGCCGGCTCTTCTCGACGTGCTGCGGGACGCCGGCGCAACCGCGACTTTCTTCCTCATCGACGCGCACCTCGACGAAGCCACCGCACCCATCGTGCGGCGGATGTTCGACGAGGGGCACGCGGTGGCGCTGCACTCTGATACCCGCGCGCTGATGATCAAATCACCGGAGACGTTGGCGGACACCCTGACGGTGTACGCGAACCGAATCGAGCAGCTGGCGGGCACACGCCCCTGCCGATTGTTCCGCCCGCACGCCGGGTGGCGCAGCGGCTCGATGTATGAAGGTCTGCGCCGCATCGATCACCGGCTCGTGGGCTGGAGCCTGGGTCGGTGGGACTGGAACTGGTATCGCCGCCCCGAACCGATGGCGTTGGCCGACCGTCTGGCGCGGCGTATCACGCCAGGCGACATCGTGGTGATGCACGACGGTCACCACGTCGATCCGACCGCCGACCGGCGCCACACGATCGAAGCCACGCGGTTGCTGATCCCGGCGCTGCGCGCTCGCGATATTGGTTTCGGGCGACTATGCTAACCGTTCGAGAATCCTTCCCGCGGAGCCCATCGATGCACACTGGACTCGACGTGTTGCTGCAAGACGAGGATCGATTGCGTGTTCTGAGGGGCAGACGCGTTGCCGTGTTGGCCAATCCGGCGTCGATGACCAGCATCCATCTTGGGTTCGAGCATGCGCTCGATGCGCTGGTCACGGTGCTCGGCAGCGCGGTGACCGCCGCGTTCGGCCCGCAACACGGAATGCGAGGCGACAAGCAGTACAACATGGAGGAGTCGCCGACCTACGAGGACCTGAAGCATCGCATACCGGTCTTCAGCCTCTACGGTGATGTGAGGCGGCCGACCGACGAGATGATCGACACCTTCGATGTGCTGTTAGTCGACCTGCAGGACGTCGGCTGGCGCGGGTATACCTGGGTCGCGACGCTGCTATACATGCTCGAAGCGTGCGCCCATCGTGACAAAGCCGTGTGGGTGCTCGATCGACCGAATCCGGCGGGTCGCGTGGTGGAGGGCAAGAGGCTCGTGAAGGGCCATGAAAGTTTCGTCGGCGTCGTACCGGTTCCGCAGCGTCACGGACTCACGCTGGGAGAGTTGGCCCGATATATGGTCGATCATTATTCCCTCGACACGACCCTTGAAGTCGTGACGATGGACGAGTACTCGCCGGAGGAAGCGCCCGGATTCGGCTGGCCGGCTGACAGCGTCTGGGTCAACCCGAGCCCGGCGATTGCGAACATCAACAGCGTTCGATGCTATACAGGAACGGTTCTGCTCGAAGGGACGAATCTCTCTGAAGGGCGAGGCACGACCACGCCGCTCGAAGTCGTGGGCGCGCCTGGGCTCGACGTCGACTCGCTGCTGGCGCATATGCGTTCGACGGCGCCCGATTTCTGTGAGGGGTGCTTTTTGCGTCCGTGCTTTTTCGAGCCCTTCTTCGACAAATACTCGAAACAACTGTGTGCCGGCGTTCAGATCCACGCCGATTTCCCCGGCTACGCACCGTCACGGTTTCGCCCCTATCGCCTGCTCTCAGCTCTCTTCAAGTCCCTGCGTACGGTCCAACCAGAGTTCCCACTGTGGCGTGAGTTCTATTACGAGTACGAACCGAATCGGCGACCGATTGACGTGATTCACGGCGGTACCGCGCTGCGCGAATGGGTGGACGATCCAGCGGCCTCGATCGCCGACTGGGACGCGGCGGTGCGCGCCGACGAGGACGCGTGGATGAAGGAGCGCGAGCCATTTCTTATTTATCAATAGAGGCGGACCTTCAGGTCCTTCTGCACGCACGTGGAAACGGGTCGAGCATGAATCGAAGATTGAAAATTCTGGTCGTCGTCACCGTGCTGGTGAAGTCGTCCGCCATCGCGACTGCGCAGATGCCTGCCAGTCCGCCACTGCGTCCCGTGCACACGTTCTCCATCGTTGCGCGCGATCCAGCGACAGGACAGATGGGCGTGGCGGTTCAGTCGCATTGGTTCAACGTCGGTTCGGTGGTGCCGTGGGCCGAGGCCGGTGTCGGCGTCGTCGCGACGCAATCGTTCGTCGATCCGAGCTATGGCAAGTTGGGACTCGAGTTGATGCGTGCGGGCAAGAGCGCGCCTGAGACGCTGAAGGCGCTGCTGGCGGCCGACACGGCGCCCGACGTCCGGCAGGTGGCGATGATCGACGCCGCCGGTCACGTTACCGCCCATACCGGTGCGAAGGACATCCAAGCCGCCGGGCATCAGATGGGCGCTACCTACTCGGTGCAGGCAAACCTGATGTTAAACACGACGATCTGGCCGGCGATGGCGCGCGCCTTCGAGGGTGCCAAAGGCGACCTTGCCGATCGCATGCTCGCGGCGCTCGAGGCGGCGCAGGCCGCCGGCGGCGACATTCGTGGCCGACAGTCGGCGGCACTCATCGTGGTCAGCGGCACGTCGACCGGCAAACCGTGGAACGATCGCATCTTCGACCTGCGCGTGGACGACAGCACAGAACCATTGCGCGAGCTGCGACGCCTCGTCGTGTTACAGCGCGCCTACAACCACATGAACGCCGGCGACCTGGCAGTGGAGAAGAAGGACAACGCAGGCGCGCTGCGCGAGTACAGCGCGGCGGCGGCGCTCGCGCCGGACAATCTCGAGATGGTCTACTGGCACGCCGTCGCGCTCGTCAATATGGGGCGCGTCGACGAGTCGCTGCCGCTGTTCCAACGCGTGTTCCGCGGCGACGCCAACTGGAAGACGCTGACCCCGCGCCTGCCGGCTGCTGGACTGCTGCCGAACGACCAGGCGCTGATCAATCGAATCGTCTCGGTGAACTGACATTGCGCCACCAGCATTCGTGTTCTCTGCGACATGCGCGCACGTTCCTCGTCGCGCTGGCGGCGCTGGCGAGTGCCACAGCGGCCTCGACTGGCCGCGAACGACAGGCGACCGGTTCTTCGGACGCTCGCGTTCTCACAGGCTCCATCGACATTCACGTTCACACCACACCCGACGATCGCCCGCGGTCGGTGGACGCCATTGAAGTCGCCAGACTTGCCCACGCACGCGGGATGCGCGCCATCGTCCTCAAGAACCACTACGAATCGACCGCGGGAATCGCGTTTCTTGTTCGTAAGATCGTGCCGGAGATGCAGGTCCTCGGCGGCATCGATCTGAATCTCACGGTCGGCGGCATGAACCCGGCCGCGGTCGAGCACATGACCAAGGTGTCTGGCGGCTGGGGCCGGATGGTGTGGATGTCGACCTTCGATGCCGAGAACCAGGTTCGCTACTCGAAAGAGGATCGGCCGTTCGTGCGCGTGGCTCGGAACGGGACGCTCCTGCCTGAAACGAAGTCCGTCATTGCTCTCATCGCGAAGCACGGTCTGGTGCTTGCCACCGGTCACACGTCTCCCGCGGAGGCGTTGCTGCTGCTCGAGGAAGGCCGCCGCACCGGCGTGCGCTCGATGGTCGTTACGCACGCGATGAACGCGCCCGTGTCGATGACCGTGCCGCAGATGCAGCAGGCGGCACGCCTCGGCGCCTTCATCGAATTCGTCGGTGGCTCGATGCGCGACAACGACGCCGATGCCAGAGTCACGCGCTTCGCCGACGCGATCCGCGCGATCGGACCGGCATCGTGCATCCTGTCCTCGGATCTCGGCCAGCCGAATAACCCTCTCCCGCCCGACGGTTTCGGCGCGTTCCTGTCAGCACTGCGTGCCAAGGGAGTTTCCGAAGCAGATATCGACCGAATGGCGAAGGAGAATCCCGCGCGACTCCTCGGTTTGTAGCGTCTACGCGGCCGACATGCCGGCGCGTCGCCTCGGCTCTGGGATGAAACCGGTCGAAGCCGTAACGGTGTGCTCAGTTTCGTTTCCGTCGCGCTGCGGCCTTTGCCGTGTTCTGTTTCGCCTTGAGCAGGACGATCCTGCGAATCAGATCGTACGGGACAGGTTCGTCGAGCGGGAACTGGAGATTTCCTTTAGGTCCGGCGTAGCGCGCAAGCGCTTTCTCGAGTCGTGCGTCACCAGACACAGGCGGATAGACGCCGATATGGGACGTGAACGCGGCGAAGTAGAGCAGGATGCCTTCCTGCTTGAACGCCGGCATGCGGTAGCTGATGACTTCTTCCGCGTCCGGCGCTGCTGCTGCCACGGTCGCGCGGATCTTCGTCAGGATCGTTCGGACCTTCGGCGGGAACTGCGCGATGTAATCATCGACCGTGCGCGGTGCAGCCGACGCCGGTGTCATGGAACAAATGGACTCGTGCGGTCGACGGTTCCCTCCGACACCGACGCGCCGACCATGAGCGTGCCGGCGTAGTTCTGCTCCTGACACACGTACTCGAATAGCTCCGTGCCTTCCTCCCAGCGGAGATTGAACCGGCCGGTGAAGGGCGCCGTGTATGCCGCGGGATCGTCGATCGTCACTTGATAGTCGATCGTGTCGTAATTGGTGCGCGTGAATCGCTCGAGGGTGTGCAGATGCTCGGTGTGCGGCGTGCCACCGCGATCGAACCAGAAATCCTCGTTGTAGCCGACCGTGTCGACCACCAGCGTGTCGCCGTCCCACCAGCCGACCGAGTGACCGTAGTAGCTGGGGGTCACGTTCTGCGGATGTGAGCGGCCGTCCATATAGATCGTCCGCCACGTGTGCGGTCCGCCGACATCGAACATGTAGATCTGCTGCAGCTCCGCAATGTCGACAAACTCCACGCCGTACGGCGTCTGCATCTGGCGCACGGCTCCCGACGCCTTGCAGCGCGCGTGTGGCTCGAGACGATGCGTCTGTCGATCGGCGTAGAGCGCCCGCGCCCACGGCTGGAACGGGATCGCGTCGGCCGGCGTGAACGACGTGGTGACGACGCCCGCCGGCAGCCAGACGCCTTTGTCTTTCGGCGTGGCACCGCCGAGAAGAATCTTGCCATCGCCCGAGCGTGGGGCTGGTTTGGATGGTCCGCCACCGCGGCGTCCGCGACCTGGTCCGCCACCCTGCGCGCCCCCGCGACCGCCCGCAGGCACTCCGACCTGAACCGCCGGCGTTGTTCCCTGCGGTTGCTGCGCTGACGTTGGTAAGCACAGGGCCGCGATGGCAAACAACGCGACGGCAGAACGGGCGCTCAGCTGACGAGACATTCCCATTAATCGTAGCCCAGGGGCTGCGAGTCGTGCGGCGATGTCACAGAAGCGCGTCCGCTTGACGCTGACGTGATCCGGGCCTAGGATGCCGCTCATCGGGGCGAAAACTCCCAACCCAACCACCAGACGCACCGTCACAATTGGGAGTTGGCAGTTGGACGCTGCGCAAGGGCGTTGGGAGTGGACGCGGCTTTCATCCCGAAGGAGGACTCGATGCGCTCGCGCTTAAAAATTGTTTCGGCGGTGACGCTGATGCTGGCGCTCGCCTCACCGTTGTGGGCACACCATTCGGTGTCGGGCCAGTTCGATACTTCGAAGCCGATCGTGCTCAAGGGCGTTGTGTCGAAAGTCGACTGGATGAACCCTCACGTCTACATCTACCTCGACGTGAAGGAGACGGACGGATCGGTGACGACGTGGGCGCTTTCGTCGCTGCCGACCGCGATGATGCGCAAGGCCGGCTTGTCGAAGGAAACGCTCATCGGCGCTCCGGGCGAAACGGTGACCATCAACGCAGTGCCGGCCCGCGACGGCACCAAGCGCCTCGGTTGGATCTCGAAGATCACCTACGCGGACGGACACTACTACCTGCTCGCCGGCGAATAGGAGAAGTCCATGTTCCGCCTGTTGCGTCCCGCTTGTGTCGCGGCCGTTCTCGGGGTCGCGCTGATCTCTCTTGCCACGCCGCCGGTGTCTGCGCAGGGGCCGCGCATGACCGCCGATCGACTGGCGCAGCTCGCGTCGAAGCCGACGCCACGTCTCGGCGAACATCCCGATCTGAATGGAACATGGGATCACCTCGGCGGCATCGAGTTCGTGCAGCCGCGCAAACTCGAGAACGGCTCGGTGTGCATCATCGGGTGCCCGCCAGCGCCGGGTGCCGGGGCTGGCCGCGCGGGTGGACCGTCTCCGGTCGCGGCCGGGACTGCCTTTCCGAAATACAAGCCCGAGTTCGCCGCCAAGGTGAAGGATCTCGACCAGCGCCAGGTGGAGATGGACACCGTCCTCAAATGTCAGGCGCCCGGTGTACCGCGCATCGGACCGCCACAGAAGATCGTGCAGAACGGTCGCGAGGTCGTCTTCCTCTATGATGATGTGAGCGGTGGCTTCTTCCGCATCGTGCCAACCGACGGGCGCGGCCATCGCAAGGACGTTCCAGCCAGTTACCTCGGCGACGCCGTGGCGCACTGGGAAGGGGATACGCTGGTCGTCGAGACGACGAACTTCAACGAGGAGACATGGCTGACCGACAACGGCGCGTTCCACACGAAGGATCTGAAAGTCGTTGAACGCCTGCGCCGCATCGGCGACACCATCGAATACCAGGCCGTCGCGACCGATCCCGCGGTTCTCGCCGAACCGTGGACGCTGCAGCCGCAGCGGCTGTGGATCACGAATCAGGAGATGGAGGAACCGGCGCGTTGCGAGGATCGCGACCTCGAACACATCGTCGACGGATCGCATCACACCAATCCGCGATGACGGAGGAATCAGGTATCAGGAATCAGGGCTGGGCCAGGAATCAGCCGTGAGGAATCAGCGCTGGGCGTCGGTCCGATTCCAGCCCCCTGATACCTTGCCCAGCCCTGAATCCTGATTCCAGATTCCTGATACCTTCGAATCACCAGTATCCGATCATCCGCCCGGCGGCTACCGCCGTCAGCCATGACAGCAGCGACACGCCACCCATGATCGCCAGCCGATGCTCCTCGGGCTGCGACGGCTCGCGATAGGAGAGCGCCTGCCAGGCCGGCGAGCGACTGACGATCGCGACGTTGACCAGCGCGATCGCAATCGCCGGAAACTTGATCAGCATGAACGGGTTGCCGATGTATTCGGTCGCCTTGGTCGCCAGCAGCCCGACTCCGGTCGTTGCCGCCACCGCAAAACCGGTTCTCGCCACCGGCACGGCGACGTCGCGAATCATCGCGATGGGCACGCGATGCCAGACGCCGAGCAGGCGTAGATCGAGGATCAGCACCGACCCGAACAGCGATGAGACGCCAAGGATGTGCGAGAGGTTGACGAGGGAGTAGGTCCACACACCGTGGTCACGCATCAGGTGCCCGAGAGGGGAGGACTCGAGCCAGGCGAGGAAGGCGTGCACGGTCAAGTCAAAACTCAAAACTCGAAAGTCGAAAGTAAGTCAACAAGTGGGTTGTACTTGCAGACTTACTTTTGAGTTTTGCGTTTTGAGTTCGGACTCAAAACTCGAACGTCGAAAGTAAGTCAACAAGTCGGTTGTACTTGCAGACTTACTTTTGAGTTTTGCGTTTTGAGTTCGGACTTGATCAGTCGCGGTCCGGGTAGACGTTGAACGTCTTGCCGTTCCACGTCACCCGCTCGGTCTTCATCTCGAGCTTCTGCGGATCCTTGCTGCGGTGACCGTGCGCCGTGATCGTGGCGCCCACCGGGATCACGCCTTCCTTCAAGCCAGCGCTTTCCGTGCGGAAGGGTGGGGCCAATGTCAGATCCCACAGCTTGCCGTCCTGCGCCTTGATCTGCATCGTCGCGTGCGGGCCGGCAAGGCTGACGCCCTTGGCGACGGTGCCGCTGATCTCGAACTCCTTGTCCTCGTTGCCGCCCCACCCGTGATGCGCCAGCGCAACGGTGGGGAAGAGCAGCGCGGCGGCAACCAGGACAACCGATAACTGCTTCTTCATAGCGTGCTCCCTATGAGAACGATGTCCTACGCGATCATAACCTTGCGTGGGTACTGTGAGTTGTCCTCCAGGAACGTCTTTTTGTTCTGCAGCTCTTCAGCCGTCGGCTGAACCTTGCCGGTGACGTCGGTGACGCGAGAAACGAGCGTGTGCTCGCCCGGCGTCGCGCCCGTCCAGCTATAGGCGAACAACTTCCAGGAGTACTTGCTGTTGGTCGCCGGGTCGATCGTGGCCGGCTGCCAGGGACCCTGGTCGACCTTTACTTCCACCGACTTGATCGGCGTGCCGTCGTTCAGGATCACGCCGAGTACCTTGTAGCGATCCGCCTCCTTGGTCACGCGCGCAATGTACGACTTGAGCTGCATGTGCGTGACGGCCCGCTCGACCCATTTCATCTCGCCGTCGATCATCTCGCCATACAGCGTCCGGTACCAACGTGCCTGGAACTTGCCGAGGTAATCGTCGGCCTGGAGATGAATCTCCGACAGCCATTTGACGTTCGACACGCCATACCAGCCGGGCACCAGCAGGCGCAGTGGCGCTCCCTGGTGCTTCGTCAGCGGCTCGCCGTTGAGCGCATAGGCGAGGAACGGATCGCCCGACAATGCCTTCTCGCGGGACAGCGCCCGGCCGAACTGCTGCTCGACCTCGTACTTGTTGGTGCGGAACTCGACTTCTTCCTTGCCGTGATCGGCTCCGAAGAACACAAACTCGCGCGCTTCGGATTTCACACCCGCACGGTCGAGCACTTTCTTCAGCGGAACGCCGGTCCACTTGCCATTGCTGGAGAGTCCCTGCAGCGGCCGCCGATTGCCGGAGCACTCGAATCCGGCGACGAGCTCCGTGCCGCCCATCTTCTTCAACTCGTCGAGCGACAGTGCAACAGGCCGATCGACCAGACCGCTCACCTTCAACTTGAACGTGGCGGGATCGACGTCCGGGTGTCCGTAGTGCTGTGTGGTGAAGAACTGATCCTTCGGCGTGAACGGACCGGTGATCGTTCTGATATCGAGCTGGCGTGTGATCGGTGTCGGCGTGAAGTTGGCGTTGGCCGGCAGATCGGTGAACGGCACCACCGTCTCGCCCTGCGCGAGCGCCGGCACCAGCCACTCCGGCACACCGAGCGCCGCGAGCCCCGCCGCGGCGAATGTTCCCTTCAGGACGTCTCGACGCGTAGTCATGGCTTGTCTCCGTGCACTCATCGTGCGTCTCCGTCTCCGGCGCCGCGACCCGTCGTTGGTGTGCGCGGCTGTTGTTGCTGCGGAATCGCGAATGCCACGAGCTGCGCGCCCGTTTGCGCACCGGGTTGGGCGCTGCCTCTCACGGCGAATACGACGAACTGTCGACCCTGGTGCAGGTAAGTCATCGGCAGACTGGTTTGCGAACCGGGAATCGGTGTCTGCCAGATCTCGGCGCCGGTCGCCTTGTCGTAGGCATGGAACACCGCCTGACCTCCAGGGCCTTCTCCGGCAAAGAGCAGCGTCTTGGTGACGAGCAGGCCTGCCTGCGACGGACTACCGGTCTTCGGGATGTCGACGCCCTGCAGCGCCGGATTGTTCTTGATATTCGGTGGCGTGTCGCCGTTGGGAATCTGCCACGCGATCTCACCGCGATTCATGTTGTACGCGGTGATCCGTCCGTACGGCGGTTTGATCAGCGGGAGTCCCTGCACGCGTGGCAGCACGCCACCCATCGTGTAAGCAGCGTCCACGCGCGATGTCGCCGGATCGTTCTCGTTGAGACCGATCACGTTTGCTGCGGTGATCGACCCGACGTAGACGAATCCGGTCTCCGGATCCGCCGCGCCGGAATACCAGTTGCCGCCGCCGCCATACCCGGGCAGGATGATCGTTCCCTTGTTGCCGTTCGCCAGCAGCGACCCGGGCGTGTAGAGGGGACCAATGCGATAGCCGTCGATGGCTTTCAGTGCTTCCGCTTTGAGCGCGGGCGTGAAGTCGACGAGATCGTCCGGCGTGATTCCCTGTCGATCGAATGCTGGCGGCTTCGAGGGAATCGGCTGCGTGGGCCACGTCTTCTCACCCGGCACGTCGCTCTGCGGCACCGGCGTTTCCGGCATCGGCCACACCGGTTTGCCATTGGTGCGATCGAGCACGTATGCGAATGCCTGCTTGGTGAGCTGCACCAGCGCCTTCACCGGCCGTCCGTCCACGGTGATGTCGATCAGGATCGGATGCGCGGGAACGTCGTAGTCCCAGATGTCGTGATGAATCAGCTGCTGATGCCACACGCGCTTGCCGGTCTTCGCGTCGACGGCCACGACGGAGTCCGCGTAGAGGTTGCTGCCGTGACGATGACCGCCGTAGACGTCGTTGGTTGGCGCTTCAACGGTCAAGTAGACCAGGCCGAGCTGCGGATCCGCCGAGAACGGACCCCACACGCCGGCATTGCCCGTGTAGTCCGCGGACCCGTTCTCCCACGTCTCGTAACCCGGTTCGCCCTTGCGTGGAATCGTGTGGAACGTCCACGCCTTCTTTCCCGTGCGCACGTTGAACGCCATGACATCGGCACGCACGTTCGACTTGTTGACACGCGTACCGACCAGCAGCGCGGGTCCAACGACGACGACGTCGCCGACGACGACCGGCGGTGAACTGTTGCCGATCTTGCCGAGGGGATCGATGCCGAGGTCATTATCGAGCTGTTTGAACAGATCGATCGTCCCGTTCTCGCCAAAGGTCGGAACCGGAGCGCCGGTGTTGGCGTCCAGGGCGACGAGCTGGAAACCGGGGGTGACGACGAGAATGCGCGAGTCGCGGCCGTCGGTCCAATACGACACGCCGCGATGGACCTTGCGCGGCGCGCGGTCGAACCGTTCGCCTTCATTCGGGCGCCACGTCCACAGTGTTTCGCCCGTGCCCGCATTGGCGGCGATCACCGTCCGGCGCTGACCGGCGGTGAAGTAGAGGACGCCGTTGACCATGATTGGCGTCGTCTCGCTCGTGTTCGTCTCCTGGATCGTGCCGAAATTGTCGAACTTCCAGGTCCAGGCCAGTTGCAGGTTCTTGACGGTGTCGCGGTCGATCTGATCGAGTGGGGAGTAGCGGGTACTGCCCTCTTCAGCGCTGTACGCGCGCCATTCGCCGTTGGACGCGCCCTTCTGCGCGCGGCCGACGAGCGGCAGAGCAAGGGCCAGAATCAGCAGCGCGACGCACGCGCGACCGCCAGGTCGTCGTGTCAAATAGTCCTCCATCGCCCATCAGGGCAACCGCTCGACGGATGTTCTCTTGGCACGGAGCCGCTGTCAAATCCCAAATCCCAAATCCCAAATCCCGAGCTCCAAATCCCAAATCCCAACTCTTGGGGTTTGGGTTTTGGGTTTTGGGATTTGATAATGCCCTCATGCAACTGCTCCTCGGGTACCTCCGCCAGTATCGCTGGCTCGTGGGCGTAGCGCTGGTGCTGGCGGCGATCAACCAGACGTTCTCGCTGCTGGATCCGTTGATCCTGCGCTACGTGATCGACCGCTACGCCACCAGATTCCAGGAATACACGACAGGCGAGTTCTTCCGCGGCGTGAGCCTGCTGCTGGCGGCGGCCGTTGGCGTGGCGTTCGTATCGCGGGTGGCGAAGAACTTCCAGGATTACTACATCAACGTGATCACGCAGCGGCTGGGCGCGCAGCTCTACTCAGACGGGATCCGGCATTCGCTCGAGCTGCCGTACTCGGTCTTCGAGGATCAGCGCAGCGGCGAGACGCTCGGCAAGTTGCAGAAAGTCAGAACCGACGTCGAGCGGCTGATCACGCAGTCGATCAACGTGCTGTTCGTCTCGCTGGTCGGAATTATCTTCGTGATGATCTACGCGTTCACGGTCCATTGGATCATCGCGCCGGTGTATTTTCTGACGGTCCCGATTCTCGGTGTCATCAGCTCCGTCCTGAGCCGCCGCATCAAGCAGATTCAGAAAGTGATCGTCTTCGAGACGACGGCGCTCGCCGGATCGACGACCGAGTCGCTGCGCAACATCGAGCTGGTGAAGAGCCTCGGCCTCGGTCAGCAGGAGATCGAGCGCCTCAATGCGACCACGCGCAAGATCCTGACGCTCGAACTGAAGAAGGTGAAGTATTTGCGCAGCCTGAGTTTCATCCAGGGCACCTGCGTGAACCTGCTGCGCACGAGCATCATGTTCCTGATGCTCTACTTGATCTACACGCGAGCGATCACCGTCGGACAGTTTTTCTCGCTCTTCATCTACTCGTTCTTCATCTTCGGGCCGCTGCAGGAGCTCGGCAACATCATCAACATCTACCGCGAGACGGAAGCTTCTCTCGCCGTGTTCCAGGAGATCCTGCGCACGCCACGCGAGGCGAAGCCGGCGCACCCGCGTCCGCTCCACGACTTGCGGACGCTGGCGTTCGAGCGCGTCACGTTCCAGCACCAGTCGGCCACCTCGCCTGCTGTCACCGACATCGCCTTCGACGTCGAGCGCGGCGAGACGATCGCGTTTGTCGGTCCTTCGGGCGCGGGCAAGACCACGCTCGTCAAGCTGCTGGTCGGACTGTACCAGCCGCAGTCAGGGCGGATTCTCTACAACGGCGTGCCCGGCAGCGACATCGACCTCGATCAGCTGCGCGAGCGGATTGGCTTTGTGACGCAGGACACGCAGCTGTTCTCCGGCACGATTCGCGAGAACCTGCTGTTCGTCAATCCGCAGGCGACCGATCAGCAGTGTTTCGACGTGCTTCGGCGCGCGGCCTGCGACAGCCTGCTCGCGCGTGCCAACAAGGGTCTCGATACGGTCATCGGCGAAGGAGGCGTGAAGGTCTCGGGCGGCGAGAAGCAGCGACTCTCCATTGCCCGCGCGCTGCTTCGTCGTCCGCATCTGCTGGTGTTCGATGAAGCCACGTCGTCGCTCGACTCGCTCACGGAAGAGGGAATCGTGGACACAATCCGCGACGTGGCCACGACCGGCGACGCGATGACGGTGCTCATCGCGCACCGATTGTCAACCGTGCTGCACGCGGATCGCATCTACGTCCTCGAGCGCGGCCGGATCGTCGAAACGGGCCGCCATCACGAACTGGTCGAGCAGAAGGGCCTCTACTACGCGATGTGGCGACAGCAGATTGGCGAGCGGCGAGGCGCGATCGAGGTCCGGCCAGCCGCCACCGCGCGGGTTCCGGTTCCCGCCGTCTAGGCCCGTGGCAAAGCCACGGGCCACGGCCTTCTAGCCCTTGGATGGGCGGCGAGAGACCAGTAAAATCCCGGCGGCATGGTTGCTAGCCACTATCGACTCACCACCATCCACCATCGGTAGGAGAAAGATCGTGCGCGGATTGAAGTTCTTCTTCGCGTCGGCTGCGGTGATCGGTTGCGCCGCGGTGCTCGTCAGCGCGCAGCAGCAGAGCCCGGCCGGGCCGTTTACCGCAGAACAGGCCGCGGCTGGCCGCACCGACTACATGTCCAACTGCGCCAGTTGTCATGGAGCGGATTTGAGCGGTCCTCCGGCGCTGGCCGGTCCCGCGTTCATGTCGACGTGGGCGTCGCGGACCACGCGCGACCTCCATGGGTACATCGCGACAACGATGCCTCCCGAGAGTCCGGGTCGGTTGCCGGCGGACACGTACCTGAACATCACCGCATTCATCCTGCAGGCGAACGGTCGCACGCCGGGTAATCAGCCGTTGACCGCCACGACGAATGTTCCTATTGGCGGCGGCGTGCCCGGAGGACGCGCCGGTGGTGGCGGCGCGCCGGCGCAAGGCGGCGCTCAGGGCGGTGGCCGGCAAGCGGGCGCAGGCGCGGCCGGTGGTGCGCCACAGGGCGATCCGATTCCGCAGGGGCAGCCACGGCCGGCCGGACAGCCGGTGACGGGCGAGGTCAAGACGTTCACGCGCATCACCGAAGAGATGATGCGCAATCCACCGCCGGGCGACTGGCTGATGCTGCGCCACGATCAGTCGGCGCACAACTTCAGCCCGCTGACGCAGATCACACGCGACAACGTCGATCAACTGCAGCTGGCGTGGGTGTGGCCGATGAACGAAGGGGGCACCAACCAGCCGTCACCGCTCGCCCACGACGGCACGGTCTATTTGAACAATACCGGCGGCATCATCCAGGCGCTGGACGGCAAGACCGGCGAGTTGATCTGGCAGCGCAATCTGGGCGTCAACATCGCGCAACGCGGCATGTCGCTCTACGACGACAAGCTGTATCTCGCGACCAGCAACGCGCATCTGGTGGCGATCGACGCGCGCACCGGCACGATTGCGTTCGATGTCGCCATGCCCGATGGCAATGGCAGCTCCAGCGGACCGCTCATCGCCAACGGCAAGATCATTCAGGGGATGGGCGGGTGCTCGCAGTACATCGAGAAGAAGTGCTTCATCAGTGCCTACGATGCGCAAACCGGCAAGCAGTTGTGGCGCTTCAGCACGGTTGCCCGCGAGGGTGAACAGGGCGGCGACAGCTGGGGCTCGCTGACCAACCTGTTCCGCGCCGGCGGCGAGACATGGATCACCGGCAGCTACGATCCGGAGCTCAATCTCACGTTCTGGGGGACGGCGCAGGCCAAACCGTGGATGCCGGTCAGCCGCGGGATGAAAGGCACCGACAAGGGACTCTTCACCAGTTCGACGGTGGCGCTCGACGCCGACACCGGCAAGCTGGCGTGGTACTTCCAGCACGCGCCCGGCGAAGCGCTCGACCTCGATATCGTCTTCGAGCGGGTGCTCGTCGATTCAGCCGGCCAGAAGCTGCTCTTCACCGTCGGCAAGGACGGGATCCTGTGGAAGCTCGATCGCAGGACCGGCAAGTATCTCGGCCACGTCGAAACGGTTTTTCAGAACGCGTGGGATCACATCAATCCGCAAACCGGCGAGCCGCAGTACCGTCCCGATCTCTACGAGATCGCCGTGGGCCAGTGGGTCCAGAGCTGTCCGAGCAGCGAAGGCGGGCACAACTGGCAGGCGATGAGCTACCACCGTCCGACCAACGCACTCATCATTCCGCTCAGTCAGAGCTGTCAGGAGATGAATGCACAAGCCGTGGAGCAGAAGGCGGGCGGCGGCAGCGCCGGCGGCGCCAATCGCCGTTTCTCGGAGATGCCGAACAGCAACGGGAACATCGGCAAGCTTGCCGCGTTCGATGTGAACACGCTGAAGCCGCTCTGGTCCTTCCAGCAGCGCGCACCGTTTCTGACCGCGGTGGTATCCACCGCCGGCGGCGTCGCGTTTGTGGGTGATCTCGATCGTCGCTTCAAGGCGGTCGATGTGCGGACTGGAAAAATCCTGTGGCAAACGCGGCTCGGGATGTCCGTCCAGGGATTCCCGATGACATTTACCGTCGATGGCAAGCAATACGTCGCCGTGACAACAGGCCTCGGGGGTGGCAGTCCGCGTCTGGTGCCGTCGCGTCTCGCGCCGGAAATCCGCGTGCCGACGACGGGGCAGGCGTTGTATGTGTTCGCGTTGCCGGAGAAGAAGTAGGGCGGGATGTTGGAGGGCGCGTCTTGCTTTGCAGACGCGCCGGAGGAGATATGAGGCTTTACGCAATCGGATTCGTCCTCGTCTTCAGCGCGGTCCTCATCGCGCAGGGACCGCCGCAGCCGCCGCCCGTCAACTTCCCGATGCCGGAGGTGCTGCAGAAATACGCGACGGTGACCGAGGCGCGGCTGAAGAACCCGGAAGAAGGCAACTGGCTGATGGTCACGCGGACCTACGACGGCTGGGGCTACAGTCCGCTCAAGCAGATCACGACCGCCAACGTGACGAAGCTGAAGCCGGTCTGGTCCTTCTCGACCGGCGAGACGCGCGGTCACGAATCGGCGCCGGTCATCAACAACGGCGTAATGTTCGTGACCACGCCGATGAGTCAGGTAATCGCGCTCGATGCGAAGACAGGCGCGCTCCTGTGGCGCTATCGGCGCATGCGCGAACCGGGCGTGCTGGTCCCGCACGAAACCAATCGCGGCGTTGCGCTGTATGCCGACAAGGTGTACTTCGCGTCGGGCGATGCCGTGCTCGTCGCCCTCGATGCGAAGACCGGCAAGGAAGCCTGGACCACGACTGTTGCCGAGAACAAGTCGGCGTACTACATCACGCTGGCGCCGCTGGTTGCCGGTGGCAAGGTGATGGTGGGCGCATCGGGAGGTGAGTTCGGCATCCGCGGCTTTATCGCGGCGTTCGATCCGGAAACGGGCAAGGAGCAGTGGCGCACCTACACCATTCCCGCGCCGGGCGAGCCGGGCAGCGAGACGTGGCCGAAAGGCGATCAGTGGAAGACCGGCGGCGGATCGGTCTGGGTTCGCGGCAACTACGACGTGGCGACCAACACCGCGTACTGGGGCACGGGCAACGGCGGACCGTGGATGGGCGATCAGCGTCCCGGCGACAACCTCTATATCTCGTCGACCATTGCGCTCGACGTGGCGACGGGGAAGATCAAAGGGCATTTCCAGTACACGCCGAACGAATCGTTCGACTGGGACGAGGTGTCGCCGCCGCTGCTGATCGATTACCGGCACAATGGCCGGCTGGTGAAGGGACTGGTCGACGTCGCACGCAACGGCTACATCTACTTTCTCGATCGCGATGACGGCGGTCCGATCAAATTCGTCGACGGCAAACCGTATGTGCTGCAGAACGTCTTCAAGAGTCTCGATCCGAAGACCGGCCGCCCCGACGTCGATCCCGAGCGCAAGCCGGCAACGGGACACGAGAACGTCGCCTTTTGTCCCTCGATTTCCGGCGGCAGGAACTGGCCTCCAGTCGTGTTCAATCCGGACACGCGCATGCTCTACATTCCGGCGAACAACAACATGTGCTCCACCATCACCGGTCTGCCTGTCGTGTATACCGCCGGCCGCGGCTTCACCGGCGTTCGCATGGGTCCGCAGGCGCCGGCGCCAAACGCTACGCAGGTCGGCGAGCTGCAGGCGTGGAATGTCGACACGCAGCAGAAGGTCTGGACATCGTCTGTCGGACTGACCGTCAACTGGGGTGGCGCGCTGACGACGGCTGGTGGGCTGGTGTTCAACGGCGGTACGGCCGATCGCAAGATCCACGCTTTCGACGCCAAGAGCGGCAAGATGCTGTGGGACTTCCCGCTGAACTCCGGAGTCATCGCGCCGCCATCGACGTTCAGCGTCGACGGCAAGCAGTATCTGGCCCTCAACGTGGGCTTCGGTGGCGATGCGCGCGGCATGCAGGGCGCCCTGGCGCGGGCGTTCCCAGGCCAGACGCCGATAGAGGTGCCCGAGGGCGGGGCGGTGTGGGTGTTTACGTTGGAATAAATCCCAAATCCCAAAACCCAAATCCCAAATTCCAAGCCCGAAGATGAATCGGCGTGCTTGGGACTCCTTGCGGATTTGGTGTTTGGGTTTTGGGATTTGGGATTTGAGTTTTGGCTTTTGACACCAACGCGAAGGGTGATGCCATGAAACGTGTTCTGTTGCTGTTCGTGCTCGCGTTGCTCCTCTGGCGACCTGCACTGGCCGCGAATTGCGAGGACCTGGCTTCACTCAAGCTGCCGGACGCGACGGTGACATCGGCGCAATCGGTGACGGCAGGCGCGATCGACCGCGCCGCCGATCTGCCGGCGTTCTGTCGCGTCGCCATCACCAGCAAGCCGTCGAGCGACTCCGACATCAAGATCGAGGTCTGGCTGCCGGCCTCCGGGTGGAACGGAAAGTTTCAGGCGGTTGGCAATGGCGGCTGGAACGGCACGATCGATCAGAACGCGCTCGCGGCGGGCGTGCGTCGCGGCTATGCGGTTGCGGCAACCGACCAGGGGCACACGGGCAATGGCGGACCGTGGATGCAGAGCGCGGAGAAGCTGATCGACTTCGGCTACCGCGCCACGCACGAGATGAGCGTGAAGGGCAAGGCGGTCGTCAACGCGTTCTACGGCAACGCGCCGCGACTCTCGTACTTCACCGGCTGTTCGGCAGGCGGCCGTCAGGCGCTCAAAGAGGCGCAGCGTTTCCCCGACGACTTCGACGGCATCGTCGCCGGCGCGCCCGCGCTCAATACGACCGGGCGCGCGGCGTTCTCGATGTGGATCGCGCAGGCGCAGCACAAGGACGAGGCCAGCTTCATCCCGGCCGCGAAATTTCCTGCGATACACGATGCGGCGCTGCAGGCTTGTGACGCGCTCGACGGTGTGACCGATCGCGTGATCGAGAACCCGCGCGCGTGCACCTTCGATCCCAAAGTCCTCACCTGTAAGGCGGGTGACGATGCGAGCTGTCTTACGCCGGCGCAGGTCGAGACGGCGCGAACCATGTACAAGCCGCTGGTGAACGCCAAGACGGGCAAAAAGATCTTCCCCGGCCTCGAACCAGGAAGCGAGCTCGGATGGACAACGTTCGGTAACCCTCAGCCGTTCGCGATCGGGCAGCAGATGTTCCAGTTCATGGTGTTCAACAATCCAAATTGGGACTACAAGACGCTCAACTTCGACAGCGACTGGTCGCGCGTCGAGTCGATCGAGCGGGGGAACATCAATGCAATGGAGCCCAATCTGAAGCCGTTCTTCGCGCGCGGCGGAAAGTTGATCCATTATCACGGCTGGGCCGATCAGCAGATACCGCCCGGCAGCAGCGTCGACTATTACCAGTCCGTGCTCGAAACGATGGGCGGCGCGAGCAAGGTGAAGGATAACTATCGGTTGTTCATGGTCCCGGGAATGGGGCACTGCGGCGGCGGCGACGGTCCGGCGTCGTTCGACATGCTCGCGGCGCTCGAGCAGTGGGTGGAGAAGAGCAAGGCTCCCGACTTCATTCCCGCCTCCCATGTCACCAACGGTCAGCCGGATCGCACGCGGAAGCTCTGTCCGTATCCGCAGGTTGCGGCGTTCAGGGGCTCCGGGGATCCGAATGACGCGGCCAATTACGTTTGTCGCTAGTCAGGAATCAGGAATCAGGAATCACGTATCAGGAATCGGGGCTGGGCTAGGAATCAGTTCGGTAGGAATCAGGTTCGATAGGGATCAGCAGGAGGCGCGTAATGGCGCGATATGTGACGTTCACGATTCTGATCCTCATTGGCGCCCCCTACACCGCGCAGGCGGCGACGTGCGAGAGCCTGAGGACGCTCTCGCTCGATCACGCGACCGTGACGCTGGCAGAAGTCGTCGAGCCGGGCGCGTTCACGCTCCCGGAATCGCAACGCGGCGCGGCGGCACAGAACGCGCGATTCAAGGATCTGCCGCGCTTCTGTCGTGTGGCCGCGACGCTCACGCCGAGCAACGACTCTGACATCAAGATTGAGGTCTGGCTGCCTGCCGCCAACTGGAACAGCAAGTACCAGGCGGTGGGCAACGGCGGCTGGGCCGGCGTCATCAGCTATGCGGCGATGGCCGACGCCGTGAAACGCGGCTACGCCACCAGCTCCACCGACACCGGACACGTCGGCGGCAGCGGCAGCTTCGCGCTCGGCCACCCGGAGAAGCTGATCGACTTCAGCTATCGCTCCGAGCACGAGATGACGCTGAAGGCGAAGGCAATCATCGACGCGTTCTATGGCAGTGCGCCGCGGCTGTCGTATTGGAACGGCTGCTCGACCGGCGGTCGACAAGGCCTCAAGGAAGCGCAGATGTTCCCGAACGACTACGACGGGATCATCGCGGGCGCGCCCGCGAACCGGACCGCGATCTCGTTGTGGATTGCCGATGCGGTGCTGAAGGATCCCGCCAGCTACATTCCGCCGAGCAAGTACCCGGTGATTCACCAGGCCGCGGTGGCCGCGTGCGACGAGCGCGACGGTCTCAAGGATGGACTCATCGACGATCCACGCAAGTGCACCTTCGATCCCCAGGTCCTGCTGTGCAAAGACGGCGATGGGCCCTCGTGCCTGACGGCTCCGCAGGTCAAGGCCGCAAAGCAGATCTACTCACCCGCCGTGAACCCGCGGACCGGCAAGGAGCTGTTCGCGTCGCTGGTGCCTGGCACCGAGCTCGGCTGGGGCGTTCAGGCACTTGGGCCCGAGCCCTCGTCGAACATCTACGATCAGTATCGTTACGTGGTGTTCAAGGATCCGAAGTGGGACTGGAAGACGTTCAACTTCGATACCGACGTGGAGGAGGGCGACCGGCCCGAGAACCTGATCATGAACGCGACCGATCCCAACATGCAGCCGTTCTTCTCGCACAACGGGAAGCTGCTGCTGTATCACGGCTGGAGCGACCCGAACGTTGCCACCTTGAACACCATCAAGTACTACGAGAGCATCGTGCACAATCTCGGCGGACCGGCAAAAGCGTCCGATAAAGTCCGGCTGTTTCTGGCGCCCGGGATGGGCCATTGCGGCGGCGGTGAAGGGCCGAATCAATTCGACATGGTCACCGCGCTCGAGCAGTGGGTGGAGAAAGGGAAGCCGCCCAGCGCAATCGTCGCGTCGCATGCGACCAACGGACAGGTCGATCGCACGCGGCCGCTGTGCCCGTACCCGCAGGTCGCCACCTACAAAGGCAATGGCGACCCGAATGACGCGGCAAACTTCAGCTGCAGATAGACAAGGTAGAATGATCCTTCGTTAAGCGACGTGTTCTCGCACGGGAGGTGCAGAATGCGTGCATTCCGCTTTCGACGAAGTTCGCTCGTTGTTCTTGCGCTCCTCGTTTGTCCCGCATCCGTCGTCGCTCAAAACAATCCATTCGATCAGATAGCGCCGGGGCCGCGGCATGTCGACGTCAGCGGGTCGACCGGATTCCGGCTCTCGACCGATTGGAGCAAGCTGGTTGTGCTCGGCTCCGTCTCGAGCGCAACCGGGATCGTCGAGCAGGTTCTCGTGCGCGATCTGGTCGTGCAGCCTGGCGCCGTGTTCGACGGCACCGTCACCTACTGGGAAGGACGCTACGGGTTTCGCGCCCATAGCGGATTCTCGCGTTCGTGTCTGGCGGTCGGCCGGAGCTGTAGCGACCTGGTGAGAGGTACCAGCGGCGACTCGGTTCGCGTGCGCACGTGGATGTACGACGTTGGTGGCGCGGTGGGATTGCTGCCGTATCGCAGCGGTCGTTGGGCGTGGCCGTACGTCTTCGTCGGCGTCGGAGGCGTCACCTACGACCTGCAGCGGACTGTCGGGCCGACCCTCGACAGCATCATCGAGCGCCGACCGGTGCGAGGCACTGATGGCCAGATCGTTGTCTCACGCGAGAGGTCCAGCCAACTCCTCATCGCGCTCGACGAGCTTGGCCTCGAGACGCAACTGGCGGTGAACATCGGCATAGGGACGGACGTTCGGATCCCGCTCGGATCGGCCAGCGTCGGCGTCCGCCTCGAACTTTCCGATCACGTCCATGACTCTCCAGTCGACGTCGAAGTGACGACGATCGATGCGTTGGGAGGCAGGGGAACGCCATCGCGCGTCAACTTCGGGCTGGTTCACAATCTGCGCGCCGCGGCCGGCCTGGTCGTACAGTTCGGGCGGTGAGTCAATGCAGGCGATTGGGTGCTGTGCGCGCTCGATGGCGATGGCCACCACCATCATCGCTGCCGCGTCGGCAGCTGCCCTCGACGCGCAGACGCGCGCGCAGGTCGGCGAGCTCACACTGCACGTCGGCGCGGTCGCCGAGCTGATTGACGAGATCGGCGGCCGCCGGGTCCTCGTACCGCGGGCCCGTGTCGTCGCTGTGTTGAATCCACGTGCGTTCCTGGTGGAATCGGCAAGCTCGGCGTCGAAGTCATCCCGGCATTTCGATCGCGTGCTCGTACTCGTCGATCGCGCGGAGTTGAGCGTACCCACTGCGGCGCTCATCGGACGAACGGTGGCGGTTCGCGGCATCGCCCGCACGCTGCTCGGACTGGAGGTGACCCGTGAGGTTGCCTGGCCGGCGGAGCTCACCAGAGACGTGCTCGATCGCTATGACATTCGCGCCGGCGTGCTTGCCGCGTCCGTTCGCACCGCCGACGGGGTCGATCTGACCACGGCGCGGTAAGTCGCCGCGTCGTCCGTTCGCTAATCCCTCCGTTCGACGCCGAACTCGTCTTTTGGAAACAGGTCCGTGTTGGTGTCAACGAGCATCGTGCGATTGTGGTCGGGCGTGAAGACGCGCGGCGCGGCGTCCAAGTACCGGCTTACCAGCGCGGCGATGTCCACCGACGCCGCCGCGAAGTGATCGCGCACCGCGGAGTGGTCCAGGCGCGCGCGCACCACGTCCAGATCGAAGTGGATCGGGTCGTTGCTGCCGATCACGATATCGCCGAAGGTGAGCGCGTGTGGAAAGATCTTGACGAAGGTGTCGTGCACGCGCGGCGTCGGCGCCCAGCTCACCGCGAGCCCGCCGCGGTTCAAGCGGCGGCGCATCAAGTCGAAGTACTGCTCTGAATACAGATTGCCTGCATATGCGCTCGTCGGGCGCAGTGCGTCCGCCTCGATGAGGTCGTAGGTTTCTGGCGTTCGCATCAGATACATGCGGCCGTCGCCATCGAGGTGCGTGATGCGCGGATGCGTGAGCACCGTGTGCAGCCCCGGATAGCGCCATACGTCATCGAGCCGCGCCAGCGTGTCGAGCTGCGGCCGGATGATCTCCACGCAGGTGATACGCTCGATCTCCGGGCGGGCGGCGACGGCGAACACGGTATCGCCAGAGCCCAGCCCGATCACGAGCGCCGTCCGCGGCCGCGGGTGCAGGAGTGCCGGCAGCGCGCCGAGCACCGTGTGAATGCCGCCGTACGGAATCCAGCTTTGTCCGATGCCGTTGACGAACACCACCACACGTGGGTCGGCTGGCATTTTCCGAAGCAGCGACGTTCCCGAGCCGTCCTCGCCGGCGACGACGAACGGTGGCCGCGCTCCATGAAGCCGCGCCCACAGCGCGGCGTTGCCGGGAATCGCCGCCACCAGCAGCGCCGCGGTGACGGCGGCGCCGGCGTACACGAGGCGGTTGGCAGTCCGCGCAGGCGACCGGAACGAACGCGCAAGCCCGCACAGCGGGAATATCGCGCTCGCAGCCAATCAGCAGCCTCAGTGTGCCCCCCGTGCCGAGCCATGTCAGCCACACCCACCCGGTCAGCATGGCCCCGAGTGCGCTGCCGGCGATGTTGGCGGTCATCAGCGTCCCCACGCGTCGACCGAGGCACTGCAGATTCGTCTGAATGATTCGTTGCAGCAGCGGCAGGCTTGCACCCATCAGCCACGTTGGCGGCCCGACGAGCAACAGCGGTGCGGCAATGTACAGCAGCGCAAACTTGGCCGGCGACTCGCCGGCGCGGCTCACGTCGAACGGTTCGTAGCCGGCGAGATACTCGGCGACCGGACGCAACAGCTTCGCGCGGTCGATCTGCGCGAGCAGCAGCGTGACACTCGCGCCAGCGTAGATGCCGATCGCGGCCTGCAGCAGCAAGAACGCGCGCGCGGGTCGACGCGCGCGGCCGACTATTGCCGAGCCAAGCGCCCCGCCGCCGGCGAGGCCGGTCAGGTACACCGTCAGCACCGTGCCGAAGGTGAACGCGGTCGACTTGAGCATCACACCGGCGAGCCGAAACCACACGAGCTCGAGCGACAGGGCGATCAATCCGGCCGTGAAGTAGATCGCTGCCCAGGCCGGAAACGGCAGGCGGGCGTCGTCGGCGGCGGGTTGCGGCAGGAAATCGCGGTCCTGGTCGGCGGTCGTCGGCGTCTCGGCGCGGCGGCGCTCGGCCAGCACGAGCGGCAACGTTGCAATCGCGCCGAACACGTTGATCGTGGCGGCCGTCATCACGCTGCCGGCAAACCCTTGCCGCGGCAGCAGAACCCACGTGGCGACGAGCGCCCCTGCAGCCGCGCCGATTGTGTTGGCGGCATACAACGTACCGGTGACGCGGGCCGCCTGCGGCAGTCCTCGCGTGAGCGCGCGCGCGAGCAGCGGCAGCGACACGCCCATGAAGAAGGTCGGCGACAACAACGCGAGGAAGAGAACCACCGCTCGTGCCTCGATGCCGAGCGACAGGTGGCCGAGCCGTTGATACAGCCCGTCATAGAAAAACGATGTGCTCGCAAACCCGAAGGCTCCGATTGCCAGTTCCGCCAGGGCGAAACAAATGAGGTTCGCGGAGCGTGACAGTCGATCCGAAAGGTAGGCGCCGGCGAGGCTGCCGCAGCCGAGCCCCGCCATGAAGGCCGCCACGATGATCGTGGCCGAGTGCACGTCCGACCCGGCGAACACGACGAGCAGACGCTGCCAGACGATTTGGTAGATCAGCGCGGAGAACCCGGACGCAAGGAACACCATGTATGCGGCGAGGCGCATCCGGGAATCTTCTCCGATTCTGGCGCCAGATGAGGAACTCGGACGTTGGTTACGATGCGTCGCGACGGCGCTGTTTCGTGCGCACGGCTTTCCGGGCGGCGCGGCGGCGGACGCGTGGACCCTTGGTCCGCGCGGCCTTGCGAGCCGCCGCGCTGCGGTCCGAAGCCGAACGCCGACGTGCCGCCGTCCGTGCCTGACGCGACAGCGACTGCCGTGACGCCGCGCTCCGTCCTTCGCGCTTCAACGCACGTCTGACCGCGCGCGATCGCCGTGGTGACGCGCGCCGCGTCGATCTGCTTCGGCCGGCCCGGCTTGCTGAGGCGGCGCTTCGCTTCGTAGCGGCTTTCGCACCACGTCCTGGCGGCGGAAGCTTCACGCCCGCGCGCCGCGCCTTGGAGAGACCGATGGCGATCGCCTGCTTCGTCGATCGCGCACCGTGCTTGCCCTCGCGAATGTGGTGCATCTCCTCACGAACGAATTCCCCCGCCTGCGTGGACGGCGCCTTGCCGGCGCGTTTGTCTGCGCGCGCCCGCTCGAGCGTGGCCTTCTCAGGCATAAACACTCCTCCAGCGACGACGTGGTCGCAACTCGGATGCCACGAACCCATTAACCGCTATCCACCAACCAGATGTATAGTGCCCGCGTCCGCCAATCCGTTCTGATGAGGAGGGTCGCCCGTGCGCAAGACTGCCGCTGCTCTCGTTTTTGCCTTGGTTCCCGCGCTGGCGCTGACGGTGACGAATACCCGTGCCGCCGGCGATCCGCCTGCCTGGGCCTATGCGATTCCACCGGCGCCGCCGCCTGGCACTGCCCCGGCAACACCGCCGCCGCCGGATACGACGCCGCGGACCATTCCCGGCACGAATCTCACGTTCACGCGTCAGCAGATTACCGACGGCTTCAACCCGGCAGACTGGTATCCGGGCGATCACCCGCCGATGCCCGACATCGTGGCGCATGGCAAGCGAGCCGACAACGCACGCGCCTGTGCGCTCTGCCACATGCCCAATGGCAAGGGCCGGCAGGAGAACGCCGGAGTGAGCGGACTGCCCGTGTCCTACTTCATCCAGACGATGAACGACTTCCGCAACGGGCTGCGGAAGAGCGCGGAGCCGCGCAAGGCGAACACCAACGCGATGATCGCCATCGCGAAGGCGATGACGCCGGAGGAAATCAAGGTCGCGGCCGAGTACTTCGGAGCGATGAAGTGGACGCCATGGATTCGCGTCGTCGAGACCAATACGGTGCCGAAGGTGGTCAGCCGCGGCGGCATCTGGATTCCGGTGGAAGGGGCCGAGGCAGGGAAGGAACCGATCGGCGTGCGCATCATCGAGACGCCCGAGGATCCCGAGCGGACCGAGATCCTGCGCGATCCGCGGTCAGGGTTCATCGCCTACGTGCCCGTCGGTAGCATCAAGAAAGGCGAGGCACTGGTGACGAGCGGTGGCGCGGGCAAGACGGTTGCCTGCGGCGCGTGTCACGGACCGACACTCGACGGCATGGGACCGGTCCCGGGAATCGCCGGACGGTCGCCAAGCTATCTCGTGCGCCAGATGTATGACATGCAGGCGGGCGCGCGGAATGGTGAGTGGACGCAGTTGATGAAGCCGGTGGTCGCGAAGCTGACCGACGCAGATTTCGTCAACATCGCGGCGTACGTTTCTTCTCGTCGCCCCAGCGCCGCCACGGCGACGCAGTAGCGTAGTTCCAAGTTCCCGGTTCCTGGTTCCCGGTTCCAATGCCGGAAGTTCGAGGTTCGAGAATCCAATGAATTCAGAACACGGAATCGAGCTCGGAACCCGGAACCGGGAACATGGAACCCGGAAAATGGAACCCGGAACATGGAACTTGGAACCAGGAACTATGTTTTGATCCGGTAGCGTTCCTCTTCCGCGTAGTACTCCGGGAAACCGACCGCCGTCTTGAGATCCTCGAAGCTCATGACAGCGGCCGGCTCACCGCGACGCATCGCGCCGAGTCCGGCGCGCATTGCCGCGATCGACACGTTCAGCAGCGTCAGCGGGTAGACGGCGATCTTGTAGCCAATCTGCTCGAGCTGGTCGACCGGCAGCAGCGGCGTCTTGCCTCCTTCGATCAGGTTGGCCATCTTCGGGCCGTCCACCTCATCGCAGTAGCGGCGCATCTCCGCCTCGTTCAGCGGCGCTTCGAGGAACGTGATGTCTGCACCGATCTCGCGAAACGCCCGGCAGCGCGAGATCGCCTCGTCGAGGTCGACGCACGCCCGCGCGTCGGTGCGCGCCATGATCAGGATGTCCTCACCGTCGTCGCGCGCGTCCACGGCGGCGCGGATGCGCATCAACGCTTCGTCGCGGGCCGCCACCGACTTGCCTTCGGTGTGGCCGCACCGTTTGGGCGCGACCTGATCTTCGAGCATGATGCAGGCGAATCCCGCCCGCGCGTAGCCTTGCACGGTTCGCTTGATGTTGTGCGCGCTGCCGAACCCGGTGTCGCCGTCACCAATCATCGGAATCGATACCGCCCGGCAGATGTTCTGTCCCTGATCGACCAGCTCGCCGTACGAGATCAGACCGGTGTCCGGCATCCCGAGGCGCGCAGCGGACACGGCAAATCCGCTCATGAATCCAAGCTCGAACCCCGCTTCCTCGATCAGGCGGGCGGAGATGGCATCGTGACAGCCGGGCATGAGCGCGATTCCCGGGAGGCGCAGCAACGTGCGCAGACGTTCGGCAGCAGTGGGCATCGTCCTCGGTCGGCCACTAATCCCAGAGTTCGCCTGGTGCGCCACGAAGGCGCGGAGATCCCGTGGATGAAAGATCCACCTGAGTAATTGTCGGTTCGT